>Ga0208645_1003579_pt1 | contig 11422 bp, 12 predicted proteins | sample VirMetDEL_Sep_01_FD_184519 | JGI IMG/M metagenome (GOLD analysis project Ga0208645, IMG submission 184519) | Aqueous microbial communities from the Delaware River and Bay under freshwater to marine salinity gradient to study organic matter... | ecosystem: Environmental > Aquatic > Marine >...
AAATAGAGGAACTGTCGTAAGGCATTTCCTCTATATTTTTTTAAGGAGAAGATATGTCAATCACTAATGTAGACGCTTTCACTTCTACTGTAGCTTCTAAAAAACAAATTAAAAAACTATATAATGCTCGTAAGAGACCTACTAAAAGCGCTGGTTTTTCTTATGGTATTGCAAATGCTCCTATCAGAAAGCAGATTCGTAAAAAATGAGTTTAACTACTGTTCCTGTTTCTTTGGTTGCTTTTAGAAGCGCTAATACTTCTGCTAATACTTTAAACGGTGCTAATGTTGTATTTATAGGTAATACAGCATATTCAACAGGTATGGGCCTTTATCAGAGAAGAGCAGGATTGCAGCGCGGCAGCTTTGTAAATTATGAGCCACCTCCACTACTAGCAGCTTATTCTGGTGAGAGTTATGGGTATGCTATAGCAGGTATTGGTCCAGGCTCAACAGCTAATCAACTAGAAAGACTCTCTTATACTTCTGATACCAATGCTGCTCAAATAGGATCTTTTCTTCCTACTCCTACTCACGGTTTAATGTGGAAAATGAGTGGAACCTGTTCTACTTCAAAAGGTTATGTAGTAGGGGGAGCAGTTGGTACGAATTCTTCTAATCTAACAAAGACAGGTAATATATATAATTTTCCGCTGGCTGGAAATACTAATACAGTTGATATAGGTCAATTAACCAATGTTAACCACGAAAGAGGAGTAGGAATAGGTGCTATTGAGTATGACTACGGTTATGCCTTTGGAGGATATAATGCCTTTACAATCTCTGATCGTTACCCTACTGTTTCTAACGGTAACGCTGTAGATGTTAATGAGCTATCTGCTGGTACTTTTGATGCAGGATCAATACAGACTGCTACTGATGGGTATGCAGTGACCGGGTATGAACCAAATTTTTATGAATCTGATAAAATACGAAAATACGCTTTTGCTAGTGAAACTGGTTCAACAAACACAGGGGTATTTCTAAATGCTGGTCGTGTAACAGCTACTTCTCAATCGTATACACATGGTTTTGGTATGGGTGGTGTCGCTGACACCACTCTAATACAAAAATTTCCTTTTTCAGCAGATGTTGATTCTGTTGATACTACTGCAGAATTATCCGTTCCTCATTGGTCATACGGTGCTCCATCAACTTATAGTGGAGGTTATGGATATATAGCGGGAGGGATAAATCCTGCTCAGTCACCAACAGAAACCGATAATATACAAAAGTATAATATGAGTAGTAGTGAGAATTCTGTAACAGTTGGCACTCTAACGGTTAAGGGATATTTGAAAACAGGAAACATACAGGTATAAAAATGACAGACAGAAAAATTAATATAGCTTATGCACAATATAAATCAGCTAATGCTGCTACTCATCAAGCTAATCTTGCTGTTGGAGCTAGTGGTCTTACTACTATATTCGGACCCTCAACTCCTTTAGTACCTGTGCCTCCATATGCACAAGGTTCTACTGATGGGTATAATATGGGTGGAATAAATGGATCAAGTGTTGTCCAAAACAGACTAGACTCATTTTCTTTTGCTTCTGGTACTACTTCTTCAGTAACTACTAGCGGTTTATTTCAACTCTATTATATAGGAGCACAATCAACGGCTTCTAGAACTGATGGATATATGGCAGGAGGTACTTACTATCCTGGCTTTACTATTTATTCTACAATAACAAAATTTCCGTTTTCTTCAGGTACACCTGTTCTAGGTATAGGTACTATGACTTCTGCTCGTACAGGAGTAGTAGGCTCACAAAGTTCAACACACGGATATGCTCTTACAGGTTCTACCGATGTTGGTACAAGCGGAAGAACTTCTACCGTAGATAAATATCCCTTTTCTTCTGACACTAATGCTACAGACATAGCTGAATCTGCTAACGAAGAAGCTTGGTATGCACAAGGGTCAAATAATAATGAAAATTTTTACGTAACTGGTTATAGTGGTAGAGATAGAAAATCATCTTTTGCATCGGATACTTCTTGGACGTTAATTAATCCTTCTGGCCCAAACTTATATGCAGGAACGGGACACAGTAGTGAAACTGATGGATATATTAGTAGTGCTTCGCCTAGCAATCGATCTAAATTTCCATTTTCTTCAGATGTAGTACGAACTACTGTATCAGGAGCATTAACAGAAGCTAGAACTTATGTTGCAGGAGCCAACTCTACAACAGACGGATTTATGATGGGAGGAGGTAGTGGTACTGGATCACCTACTATAGACAAATACCCTCACGCTTCTGATACTAATGCTACTGATGTAGGCGAATTAATTGTATCTGTTTGGGGATCATCTGGAACACAAGTTTAAGTTCCAGAAGAACCGAACCCTCCACGCTTTTTAGAAAGTTTAGCAGCCATCTCAGCTTTAAGATCGGTTCCTGAGACTTTTACTTCTTCTTCAATAGTTTCCGAAATCTCATCAACATATGCAATATTTACAGTAGGCACTGCACGAATACATGCTTGTGCGATTCTATCGCCTGGTCTAATTTCAAAAGGTTTATTGCTTGTATTATATAACATTACTCCAATTTCACTTCTGTAAGCATAGTCTACAGTTCCAGGAGTGTTTAAAATAGTAATTCCATTTTTTAAAGCTAAACCGCTACGAGGACGTACTTGAAGCTCCCACCCTATTGGAAGCTGTACTTTTATACCTGTTGGAAATAAATGTACCCCTCCAGGACGTAAAGTCCATATATCTTTAACACAAGCAGGAAGATCAAAACCAGCATCGTGAGGGTAATTTTGAATAATTTCCCAATTTCTAATATTAGGAAACATTGGGCTGTCAATTAAAAATTGAGCTTCTTTTGTGATTTCTATTTTAATATCAACTGTTGACATAGTTTTGTAATTCCTTCCATACCTCTTCGCCATCTTTTCCTGCAAGAATGGCATCTTTATTATATCGTTTTAAATTTATCATCTGTTCATTCTTCTGCAAAAGTTTAGCACTATCATTTAGATTGTGAATGTATTTAGAGCGACCTTTTAAAGGTAGCGCTTTAAGTAAAGCTTCTAAAGTCTTGTATTCTTTAGCAAGTGCTTGTGCGCGTTTTGGTCCGATACCTTCTACTCCAAAAATAGCATCGGACTTATCACCTTCTATATATCTTGAAAATAGATAGAGATCTGGACTAATCTCAAACTGCTCATCAAGATAGTCTAAATCAATTTCTCTACGAGAAAACATATTGAAAATAGAAACATTATCATCTAAGAGCTGATACAAATCTCTATCTGACGAAACAATCCAGGTATGATCATGATCAACCTTACACTGTTCTACAAAATAAGTAATAAGATCATCAGCCTCAATGCCTCTGTATTTCATCTTTTCAAAAGGTAAATCTTCATATGTCGCATTTAAACAATTAAAAAATGCTTCATATTTTGCAATCTCTTCTGGCTCTTTTGGTTTTTTACGAGTTGATTTATAGTCATCACTCATATCAGATCTAAAATAGCTTTTTCCAAAATCAAAGCAAACAATAATACGTCCAGCACTATAGCTTTTACCTAAACTTTCAATAGTTTTGATATAGTCATCACCAAAACTATCATAATTACGTCTTTGAATCCATCTATATGCTAGATTATTTCCATCTACTATTAGTAGATTGTTTCCATTACTGTAATCATCTTGCATCTCAGCAAGATCATTCCAACCTTTTGCGTTGTTCATTAGAACTCTCCATCTTTATGTTATGATTAATAATACCATAAGATTAAGCATAGGTCAAATGTTATTTAGTTTTTTGTACTCGTCTAACCAATCAGAAAGTAGTCCCATTTTAAACTTATGATCAAAAGCGTTAACATAAACATAGTGGTCTATATTTAAATCATCGTCCCAACAGATAAAATCTTTTGAACGATTCCAACGGTAGATTAAGAGTGGTTTTTTCTGCATAACCTCTGCCTCTCTACACGTTTGTTTCCAAAATTGATATATTTCTGTAGATTTAGCAGTTAATAAGTTATTCCAATTTACCTCTGCGTAGTGTTTGCACTCTATACAATAAGGCCACGCAGCGGTATCAAACGGTGTCCAAAGGTCTCCCTTTAAATACTCTATTGAGCCGCTGAGTGGCATACGTTTAAACTCTATTTTAAGTTCTTTTGTTAAGATGTCGCGTATTTTAGCCTCATACGCACCACCTTTAATTTTGCTTTTACTTGCCATACTAAATTATCCTAAAAATTTTGATAATTCAGTATAACCTCCTACATAAACATTGTCAACTAAAATTTGAGGGACGGTTCTGACATCCTTTCCAAGCACTTCAACAAGTTCTTCTTTAGTGATATCTTTTCCCACAGTTACTTCTTCATACTCAATATTATGTTTAGTCATTAAAGTTTTTGCCATCTGACAATATCCACAAACTGGTGTTGTATAAATTATTGCTTTCATTTTAACTAGTTATAACTCCTATCCAAAAACCTATAAAACTACTTAAAATTGTTATATGAAAAAGTAGTTCCTGATATTTTATCATAATGAAAATCCTTTAAATGAATCGTTAGTTACATCTTGTTTTGTACCACCAATTACATATGAAGAAATTTCTGTTTCTTGTGGGGCTACTTGTACTTCAGCACCACTAATCCATTTTTGTGTCCAAGGCAATGGATTGGCTCTAGGAACCGAATAGGGTGAGCTAAGTCCTATAGCCGTCATTCTTTTATTGCCAATCCATTCAATATAGTCTTTTAGTAGTTGCGAATTAAGACCAATCATTGAACCGTCCTTGAATAGATAATCTGCCCATTGTTTTTCTTGTTCAACCGCTTCGACAAACATATCAATTAATTCTTGCTCACATTCTTTTGCAATCTTTGCAAAGTCTGGATCATCTTGTGGAAGAAGTTTTAAAATTTGTTGAGTTGATCCAAGATGTACATTTTCATCACGAGCAATTAATTTGATAATCTTCGCGTTACCTTCCATCTTCTTCAGTTCTGCAAATGCCCAACTACAAGCGAATGATACATAAAAACGCACACCTTCTAGAATATTTACACTGGCCATACAAAGATATAGTTTTCTTTTTAGTTCTTTTAAGCTTACATCTTTTACTGAATGTTTTGCTTCTACTGAGATTGGTTTTCCATCGATGTAATGAGTCTGTCCTAAAGTTTGAACTTTATGTATTCCTTCTCCTAAAAGTTTATACCACTGAGTTAACTCTAATAAATCATCGTAGTGTTTTGAGATAGAAGAAGCACAATCTACAATTTCTTCAATATCCATCATTTCATCAAATATTTTAGAAGGGTTAGGATAGATATTACGAATAATATGAGTATAAGAACGAGAATGAATTGTCTCTGAAAATGCCCAGGTTTCAATCCAAGTTTCAAGTTCTGGAATAGTTACAACAGGTAAAAATGCTAAGTTAGGAGATCTACCTTGTACAGAGTCTAATACAATTTGTCTTTTAAGATTAGATGTAAAAATATGTTGTTCATGTTCAGATAGATTTTTAAAGTCAGCAGCATCACGAAGAATATCTACTTCTTCTGGCCTCCAGAAAAACCCAAGTTGTTTATCAGTAAGCTTATCAAAAGCACGATATTTAAGAGTGTCATATCTTTGCATACCGAGATCTTCTTCATCAAAAAACATTTTTGCTTTTGTATGATCGTTTTGTTTTGTGTTTAATACAGCCATCCTATTACCTATTAAATCTTAAGTTATATTTTTTTCCATTTGACCAAAAAGTAACAGTGCTATGACTATATACTTGTTTTGATTCTTCTTCATAACGAGTTTCTATAAAACACTGCCTAGCCGTTCCTCCAGTAGCATTACTATTTTGATTAGCAATAATACCTCCTAACAATGCGCCAACAGCTCCTCCATTTTCTACATTTTTAGTAACATTATTTCCTATTGCTCCTCCAATAAGAGCTCCCATTAAAGTATCCCCTGTTTTATCTCCTGATACAGTAACATCTTTACAAACTTCTACTTTATAAGGTTTTTGTTCTATAATTGTTTTATAATGATCATCAATCATGGCTTCTTCTGCAAAAGCAGGAGTAGAGATTAATAATCCTATCATAATTAATTTTTTCATATTACACAACTTTCACATTCACCTTCATCAATATCTTCTAAAGGTAGGTCTTCGTTTAATTTATTTATGTCGATTTCCCCCTGCCCATCGTAGGTATTAAAATAGTATAATTGTTTTCCTCCGTACTTGTAAAACATTAATAAATGTTGAATCATAGTACTCATTGGAATTTTTTCATCTTCAAAGTGTTGAGGATTATAGCTAGTATTTACACTGATACCTTGATCAATATATTTTTGCAATACAGCCATAATTTTTAAATATCCTTCTGGTGATTTTTGATCCCATAACAAATCATATTTTTTCTTTAGTTTATGAATACCAGGGACAACCTGCTTGAGCACACCATCTTTTGATTGTTTAATACTTACAAAACTACGAGGAGGCTCAATACCGTTTGTGGCATTAGAAATCTGAGCTGAAGTTTCTGCAGGCATCAAAGCCATTAAAGTAGAATTTCTAATACCATGTTCTTTTAAACTTTTTCTTAGAGATTCCCAGTCCATACGCTCTACATGAGGTACTAATTCATCAACATCTTTTTTATAGGTTTGATTTGGAGTAATACCTTTACCGTATTTTGTTTCTATAGACCCAGGACAGATACCTTGTTCAATTGCTAAATCATTAGAAGCTTTAATTAGGTAATAACTCCATGCTTCTGCATATTCGTCAATAAGTTCTAAGTCTGGATTTTGGTATGTTGTATTGTTTTTAGCCAACCAATATGCTAGATTAATAATACCAATACCTAAAGGTCTCCTAAGATTTGTAGATATTTCTGCTGCTAAAACTGGGTAATGTTGATAAGACAATAAAGCATCTAATCCACGAACAGCAAGTTCACAAGGTTTTGCAAAATCTTCTGGTTTACGAATATTACCCCAATTGATTGCTGAAAGAGTACATAGAGCAATTTCTCAGTCAGGATCATTAAAGTTATGCAAAGGTTTTGTTGGTAGATTAATTTCACAACAAAGGTTAGATTGATGTATCGGAGCTAGTTTTTCATCAAAAGAAGAATGTGTATTAGCATGATCTACGTTCATTAAATAAATGCGTCCTGTATTTTTACGCTCTTCCATAAACATAGAAAATAAATCAATCGCTTTAATAGTTTTTTTGCGAATATCAGGATTTTTTTCTGCTTTTTCATATACAATTTTAAATAATTCTTGATCATTAAAAAAAGAATAGTATAAATGCGGGACGTCACTTGGAGAGAATAGTGTGATTTCACCCCCTTGTAATAAACGCTCGTACATTAATTTATTAAATTGTACTCCGTAATCCATGTGACGTACCCTATTGTCTTCAGTACCTTTATTATTTTTTAACACTAGAAGATCTTCGACTTCGTAGTGCCAGATTGGATAATATAAAGTAGCAGCACCATTTCTTACTCCTCCTTGAGAGCAAGATCGTGTTGCTGCTTGAAACATTTTATAAAAGGGAATAACTCCTGTATGATAAGCATCTCCATTTCGGATTGGACTACCAAGTGCTCTAATACTACCTGCTCCAATCCCAATGCCTGCTTTTTGGCTGACATACTTAACAATACTACTAGTAGTAGCATTAATGCTATCTAGACTATCGTCTGTTTCAATAAGTACGCACGAACTGAACTGTCGTTGTGGAGTGCGTACACCAGCCATAACAGGAGTAGGAAGACTAATATCGAATGTAGATATAGCATCATAATACTCTTTTACCCATTTAAGCCTATGTTCTTTATCGTAGTTATTAAATAAAGTCATTGCAATTAGCATATAAGCTATTTGTGGTGTTTCGTAAATATCACCAGTTACTCTATTTTGTACTAAATATTTACCTCTAAACTGCTCCATCGCAGCATAGGTTAAATTTTCATCACGTTTATGTTTGATATATTTGTTTAAAATATCAAATTCTTTTTTAGAGTAGTAGTTTAATATTTCAGAATCATAAAAACCACGTTCAACATTTTTTTCTACTAATTCACGTAACGAATTAGGTTCATACTGTCCATAAACCATTTTACGAAGATGATATGTAATAAGTCTACCAGCTACATATTGATAATTTGGAGTATCTTCACTAATAAGATCAGCTGCTGATTTAATTAATGTTTCTTGAATATCTGAACTTTTAATACCGTCATAAAACTGAAGTTGACTATGCATTTCTACTTCACTAGGAGAGACTCCAGCAATATCTTCACAAGCAAAAAATACGACTTTATGTAGTTTTTCAATATCCAGTGCTTCTTTTGTTCCGTCTCTTTTAATTACTTCAGTCATTTTGTATAATCCTATATAGTGCTTACATTGTTTTCTTTTTTAATTTGAATTTTATCAATTAGAGGATGTGTAAAATCATGAGATATTAGAAAAACATTTAAACCATTTTCTTCTCTTAATACTTCTATTAATTTTTCTTTACCCTCATCATCCAGTACTCCTGTTATTTCATCTAAGAATAATAGATTTACATGATTACCCCCAATTTTGGACATAACCTTTCTAATTGCTAATAGTATGGAAGTTTGAATTCGACTAAACTCTCCTCCTGATACAGTTTCAATAGGTGTTTCAATACCGTTATTTATTACAACAATATTTAATTTTTCACCTGCTAATCTAAAAATAACTTGAAACTGTCCGTCAGATAGTTCTGATAAGTATTGATTTATTTGTTCTTCAAGTTCTTTTGTTAAATTTTCTAATTTAAAAGCAACAATCCCCGTAGTACTGAAAGCTTTTTTGAGAATGTTTAAATGTTTATTTTTATTTTGTAAAATAATAATATCATTATCTAATAGCTTTTGTCTATTTGTAAATTGTATTTTTTGCTCTTTTAGAGCCTCAACTTTAGTATTATGTATTTTTACTTGTTCATTGTGCTCAGTTGCTTCTCTATAAATTTCTTCTTGTTTACTTAATTCTTTTTTTGTAGTTGTTAATCTATTTTGAATATCAGAATAATCTGGATAATCAGTTTGTAAAGAAAAATCGATTAACTGAGAAAGATTTTCGAATCTCTCCGCCGCTTTTTGATTAATTACAAACGCATCAATTTCTGATTGAATCTCATTTTTTTGAATTTTTAATTCAAATAATTTTTCTCTGGCTACATTTCTGTGTTGAGTAAAATCATTTATATCATCCCAAAGTTTTTCTTTCATCTGAACAGCATGAGTATTATCAAGTGTTTGACCACATGCATAACAAGTATCTGCTGTATCTAAATCAGATAAGCTTTTATTAGCTTTATCGATATCTTTGTCTATAGATTGTATTTCTGTTTGTGTTTTTGTAATTTTAGATTGTAAAGTTTCATATGTTTTATATTCTGGTTCTACCATTGCAACATCAAAAGACAAAGAATTTCTTTCCTCTATTAACATATTATTTTTATCAATTTTTTTACACAAATCATTATAATCTGCTAATTCGTTTTCTAATCTAGCGACTGAATTTCTTAAAGTATTATCTACTTCAACAACTTTAATTGTTTCTTTCTCTTCTTCAATAGTAGTACTCTCTAAAAAATTATTAACACCTTTTAACTCTCCTTCAAGTTTTAGCTGTTCTCTGTCAGAGGTATTAAGTTTTACTTTAATAGCTTCTCCGATAGCAATATACTTTTCTAAATTGAATAAATTTATTAAGAATTTTTTCCTATTTGTATCTGTTGCTTTAAGAAATTCTAGTAAATCAGTAGAAGATTGATAAGTGAGTTGAGAAAATACTTCAAAATCTAAACCAACGACTTCATTAATTTTTTTATAAGTATCTAATACTTTATGTTCACTTAAATCTGTTCCATCTTCAAGAAATTTTACTTTAGTAGTGGCACCAGTTCTTTTTACTTCTACAACATATTCTTTATTAAAACTTGAAAAAGTTAAAGATGCTTCCCAATTTTTTGATTTACCGTGTCTATTTAAAATATCTCCTTTTTTGATGCCTTTAATATTTTTATTATATAACACTTCTTGCAGAATTAATGCAATACTTGATTTTCCGCTTCCATTAGGGGCGGTTAGTTGTGTTATTCTATTTTTATCAAAATTTATTTTATTATTTTCTCCATAACTAAACATATTAGAGAATTTTAATTCTTTTAAAATAATAGACATTTAAATTACCATAAAGTATTAGTGGGTTTAAAATATGGACGAGTATCAGATATTAATTCAATATTTATACTGACTCTCCAATCCATTGAATGTTTTTGAGGATTTGGTTTATGATCCATCCAATAAGGCCAAAAATATATCCAACCTTCTTTAACAGGAATATCTCCTATCCCTTCTCCGTCTCTTATAGCTAGAGTTCCAGATTCGTCTGGAACACTTGGGTACCAGACTGCATTAATAGTAGTAGTATTTTTATGATTATGCCAGACTGAATTATATCTTTCTTTATTTTGTACGTATGCCCACATAATCTTTTTATTACGTGGTAATACATTTATATTATTAAAATTATGAAAACAGATTTTTAAAAAATCATCATATATAGTACTAATAATGTTTAGTTTGTTAGGGTCTAATAAGACATTATAGCCTTTTGTAGGGTTGTAGTCTTTTTTAAAAGTTTTAACTGCAAACTCTACAATATCATTTTTATAAATATCCCATTCAGGTATTCTAGCCCCTAAGAAAAACCCATACGAGTTTGAGCTAATATTATCTGATAGTAAAGGCTTTAATTCAATCATTTTATCCTACTTTCAAGTCAATGTATTCTTTTAAAGTTCCTTCAATATCTGAAATCTTCATATATTCTAAATAAAGTTTTAATTCTTCATAAGTATTTAGATTTTTTAAGTCTAGCTTAGAGTCTTCTGTAGGCTCATAAGACACTTTTTTATCTAACAAGTCTGAATTTTTAATTTTAGATAGCTCATCTATAGATCCTACAACTTCATAGACTACATGGTCATAGTCGGCAGGAACCATTTCGTCTTCAATTTTTATAGTTTTTCTAATTAATTTAGGTAAGTCTAGATTAATAAACTTTACTGCATAATTACGACTATCGATTAAATCAACTATGTTTACTCCATACTCTTTGTTTTCATCTCTATCAAAATGGGTATTAATAGGGCTTCCACTATACCAAGCTCCATAATCTTGATACTTGTGATGAAAATGTATATCTCCTAATAGTATTAATCCCCACTTTCTAAGTTTTTCAAAATCATACTCTGCGGTTATATGAGGAGGCACTTCTCCCCTTATGTGTGCTACTAAAATATCGCCTTCAATATATTCTGGTAGTTTATCAATTTGTAGCTCTCCATAAGGCCAAAACT
>Ga0208645_1003582_pt1 | contig 11417 bp, 9 predicted proteins | sample VirMetDEL_Sep_01_FD_184519 | JGI IMG/M metagenome (GOLD analysis project Ga0208645, IMG submission 184519) | Aqueous microbial communities from the Delaware River and Bay under freshwater to marine salinity gradient to study organic matter... | ecosystem: Environmental > Aquatic > Marine >...
AATAAGGTAGGTTCTTAAAATACTCAAAGAATAAATCTAGCTTTGCACGAATGTCAGGATCGTCAGAGAAAACAGAATAAGCCAATAGCAGCATAGGAATGGATATAAGAATGAGTACAAACTCATCTTTCCAACCATTATCATTGCTCTCAATAATCTTCGCTTTATATTCCAGTTCACCACTACTCATCTTTTCTGCATGACGCATTTGTGCATCTGCCATCAGCATTTTTGTTTGCTGCTTTTTTTTGTATATATGAGATCCTGCTTGAACTGCAAGTTTAATCGCACCTAACCACATTATCCTACTACCTTTCCATCTTTCCACTCCATGTCTGGTAAGCCATTGTCGAACTTCTTACCATCATAAGTTAAGACTTGCTTTCTATTTGATCCTGATTCGTTGTAAGATACATGAACCCAACCACCAGCAGGATCATCTTTACTATAAAATTCTAATATAAGTTGATCAAAGTCTACATTGTTTTCTAACCAGTAAGCTACTTGAATGTTAGGTACACCTGCAATCTCAAAGTCTACTGCCTGACCCTTTGCGTGTTGTGAAGTTTTCTTTGAACCAATAGCTTCGCATAATGTTTCTGATCTATATCCTGATGTAACAGTTATAGGTTTATCAAACTTAGCTCTTACTGGTTCTAGTATTTCATAACAAACATTCTCAAGGTTTTTTATATCACCAGCTCCAGGTGTATTATCAATACCCTTACGAGTTGCTGTCATTGATTTAGTAAATTCTTCTAGTTTAAAATGTTTAGATAGTTGCATAGATTATTTTTACCTTTAGTTTCTTTTGTTCCACAGTTGTTTGGCGGTTAATAAGAGATCCTTTACTATTTCTCTTATAGCCATCTTTAGCCATGTAATCTTTTTTTCTATAATTTTTAGTCTTAACATCAAAAGCATTATACTCACCTGTAGTCATATTTAAAGTAACAATATCCACAGGTCCTAGTCCTCCAAGAGGTGTAAATACAAGGATATTTGGGTCTTTGGCAAGGTCAAGCTGTGCTGCAAGTTCATTAACAAGTCCTGTAACCGCCTTCTTTCTTCTAGCCATAAAGACATCCTAGTAAGTATTAAAGTTTTTGAAACAAAATAATTATAATTGTAAACATACCACCTATCAAAGCTGTCATAGCGTAGTACATGTGTCTTTCTATTCTTGTAATCTGGTTTTCTAATTGCTTCATTCTATCGTGAGTTTGTTTCTGCATAATACGACAAAGTTTTTCGTGTGATTCTATTCTCTCTATTGCAGAATTTTTAGGCATTAGATTTCTTTATTCTGTTTGCAAGTGTATTGCGTTGATAGTTTAAATTTATTAACTGTATCTGTATCCATAGCTTCTAAATATTTTATACTTGTATCTAAAGCTACTATCGCACATTCTTTCCAAGTGTCAAAAGTTTCTTGGTATCTTATTGGGTCTTTACATTCCCCTGTAACAAATGAACATACTGAAAGCATAAGCACAAATTTCATTATCTCGCAGTTGCTGGTACACCAGATGATCCTGTTACGAATGGTTGTTGAGCGTAAGCCATGTAGATGTATGAAGCACCAGAACCATTAACACCAGCATCATTAATTCTTGTTTTAAAACCATTAGATAATAAATCTAAATTACCAGCATAATTACTTTCAGCATTAGAACTATTTGCTAATAATCTTTCCATATCTCCATTTACACCTGATCTTTTATTATCTAATATATGCCAACCCTCTCCAGAAGCATTAGTTTGCTTCACCATAACGAATGAGGGAAGAAATCCTGTATAAATAAATGTTCCATCAGCATTACCATTTCCTGTGTAGCTTCCGAACTTGCTGTAGCCTTGCTTTCCTGCAAAACAATAAGCCACATAATTACGACCAGAACCATTAACAGCAGTTGTGCTACCCATAGTCCAATTTACTGCATCTGGAGAAGTATTTCTCCATCTTGCACTTGTTGCGTCTGCTCCATTTGTTTTATTCAAATGAAATACCTTACCATTTCCATTAAATTCATTGTAACATTCCCAATCAGCAGCATTATCTAAATCTTTTATAAAAATCATTTGTGGTGCTACTCCTAAGCCATGTGGACATTTTGCATCATTTGTCCCATTACCAGGATATTTTATAATACTAAAACCAGCTGTTTGATTAAATGAATAACCTGCTGGAGTTATAGTTGAGTTAGTAGTAGTAATTCCAGATGTTGTTCCAGCTTTCCAATTCCAAGCTACAAAAGTTTCTGAGTCTGCATTAACACCATCATTATTTCCTAAAGTAAAACCATCACTATTAAAAGAATTTAAAATTCCAGTACCAGCAGTACCCTCAGCATTAGTAGCATTTGGAAAAATATATTTACTTTGTCCTCTTACCGAATCAAAAGCAAAATGTTGTTCAGTAGAACTTCTTGATTTTATCCAGAGCCAATCTGGTTGTAGATCAGAATTACCACCATTAGTTATTGCGTGGCTAGTAGAACCATCTCCAGTATAAATTGTTGTCTGAAAGTATGCTGATGGGTCGTCTATTGTTGTATAAGCCATTAAAGGTCTCCTTTAATTTCTTTGCATGAGTGTAACGAATGTAAAGCCATTATCCATACTCCGCTAGGTTTTTTGTGTTTATTGCTTTAAAAGTTTTACTAGCACCATCGCCAGTTATTGTTGTTGAAAATTCAAAGTTTCCATATTCTCCATCTGTATTACCAGATGAAATTGCAAATGATGGAGAGCCAAAATTACATTCCCAGATAACACTATCAGTATCTACATCTCCAACCATAGGAAAATAAACTCCATTTGTTGTACTTGCTGGTGCTGTTATTGAATGTCCAGTTCCACTATTTTGAAGTGTACCATCAATAGCAAAATATAATTTATTATTATCTAAATCCATAAATACACTTATAATACTACCTTGTGCATAAGCACTTCCATAAGAAGAATTACTATCATTATTTCTTATATCTCCATTATTTCCTTTAAAAGAATAATTGTTTGCTGTTTTTCCACCATATATACCTGTGCCAGTTGAAACTATATCTGTAATTCCAATCGCTTCTTCTCCACCAGCTTGAACTAATTTTGCTTCCCAATACCATTTTCCAGTTGAAAGACCTATTGTTCCAGTATTAAAAGTTTGATTACTAGCATTAGTAGTTATTTTTAAATTACCTTCTGCAAAAGTGCTTGAAGCATAATAATTATCTAGTGGATTCATTGTTGCAAAATTATTTGTGCAAGTATCAGTAGATTGATCTATTGCTGTAAGACCATTTTCTGTGAAGTCTGTTGAATTACCAGCAACAACATTTCCTAAATTACTTGCGTCTTGAAAATCTAAATAACAACCATTGTTTCCAAATGTTAAACCAGATACATTTTTAGGTTTCCATATTCCACTATCTTCGTCAAATTCTCCAAAGTCTGTCTGTGCTAATGCTTGACCATCAACATAACAAATTTCTGCCATGTAGCCATTCCATAATAAAGCACCATCTTCTCTTATACCAATAGCTTGTTGATCGCCATTCACACCAAAATATATAGTAGAATTTTGTGATGGATATGTTTCTGTTGCAAAAGATGTAACTTGAGTTCCATTTACATATAATTTAACTCTATTAGCAGCAGTTCCTTGTGTAGTGTCAAATGCTACGCAAACATGATACCATGCGCTGGGGTCTCTATGAAGTGATGTAGTTACCAAGTCCATACCACCACTACTATAAATAGTTAATGCACCACTTCCTTGAAAATAAATTTGTGTATAATTACTAGCCGCAAGGTCTTTTCCCTCAAAAAACATTCCATCAAGTGTTGTAGTTGATCTTTTAACCCAACCACTATATGTTCCTATTTTATCACTTGTTCCAGCAGTATTATTAGTTCGCCTAAAATAATCTGAACTACCTCTGTTCATTCTAACAGAGTTAGCTACATTAAAACCACCAGTATCTTTTATGGAGTTAGTTCCAAGAATGATCATTAACTCTCCAATGTTGGAAGTTCGCCTAATGGTCTTTCAATTACAGGATTTGATTCTGTACCTGTATTTACATATGTGTATAAAGTTTCTAATGCTGGAGTGTTACTTGCGTTTGTAATTTGTGTTTCCATTTCTGCTTGTTTAGTTCTAACTGCATCTCTGTGAGTAGATATGCTACTTGGTATAGCAGTAGATTTTTCTGTGTTTCTAGTTATGTACCAATCAGTATTATTTAGTATTCCAGCTACTTGTTGTTTTAAAGTTTGTATTAAATTATATTTTAATCCTCTAGTTTTAATATCACCAACTAATTTGTCATCTGGCAAATCTCCATCATCACTATCTTGTTGCGACCATGTAGTATCTGCGTGTGCTTTAGGTGTAGCAGTTCCATAAGAAGCTGTAACTTCATTACCATCAAAGTCATAAGATTGATTAGTATTAATATACCACTTCTCATCTTTTTTATTACTGTCATCAAAGACTACTTCATAAATACCTATGGCATTTAATTCAGAAGCTGACCAAAGTTGAAATATTTTAGCTGGGTATCTTACATCACCTATAACCATAGATTTAGGATTTGTAATTAATTTTGTTATTTCGTTATTTGTTACTAATGCGTACATATTATATCCTAACTTTCACTTAAATTTAATGTTCTACCTACTTCTTGCCATACAGCACCATTGTATTTAAATACTAATATGTCTGTCTTACCATCTGCACTTGTGAATGTTGGTGCAGTTGATGCAGCAAATTCAAATACAGTATTAAATGCGATTGTGTGTGAACCATTATAGTTTATTTCAATACAAATAAAAGCACCTTCAACATTGTTACTTGGTGCAGAGAAAGTCGTATTTTCTGTTGTTAAGTGATAAGCATTAGGTGCAGCAGAAGCATCCCAAGCTACAGCATTTGATGAAGATGATAATGCTACCTGTGGAATGTTTGCTCTTGTTACACTTAATCTTCTTATTCCTGTATAATCTTTGTTAGCATCTAAAACTACAGCTTTACTAGCTATTGCAGTTCCTATAGCTGTTGCTCCTAAATCTAAAGCATTTATTTCTCCAACAACTACAGTTGCTCCATCTAAAATATTTAATTCTGTTGCAGTAGAAGTTACTGCCACATCTTCATTTACTTTTGGTGAAGTTAAAGTTTTGTTTGTAAGTGTATCTGTAGATACTAAAGAAACTAAAGTTGAACTAGCACCAGCAGGTAATAACATTTCATTTGTAACAGCAGCAGAGTGAGGTTGAGATTTTACAATTTGACCATGTGAATTAGATTCACAATTTAATTGTATAGCACCTGCATTGGTATTACCCCTAACAGTTACATGACCAGTACCTTTCGCTAATAAATCTAAATCAATATTACTATCGCCACCAGTTGCTGATAAAGTTGGACTACCACCAGTTGCAGCATTGGCTACTGTAAATTCATTTACTGCTGAACCAGTTGCTGTTAATTTAGCTAATTCATTACCATTGGTATCTAAAATAGAAGTACCAATTTTAGGAGTAGTTAAAGTTTTGTTTGTAAGAGTTTGTGTACCAGAAAGTGTTATGAATCCAGTAGTATCTACAGCAGCATTTTGCCAAGCTGAACCTGTATAAACACGAAGTAAATCATCTGTAGTATTAAAGTAAAGCATACCTGCTGCTAGAGCATCACCATCATTATCTGTAGATGGATCAGAAGATTTAGAACCTAAATAAATATCATCAAAAGCATCAGCGGATGCAGCGGCAGCTGTAGCAGAGTTTGCAGAAGCAGTAGCTGAGTTAGCTGAAGCAGTTGCAGAATTTGCAGAAGCGGTTGCAGAGTTTCCAGAAGTTGTGGCAGATGAAGCTGAAGCGGTAGCTGAAGTAGCAGAAGCTGTGGCACTTGTAGCGGAAGCAGTTGCTGAAGTTGCAGCTGATACTGCGTCTACCAAGAGTGCGAAGTGATCTGTATCTGTTAAAGTATCTCCAATAGCACTATCTGCTACACAAATATAAATGTTATTAAGTTGAGCTGTTGTAGTTGCTTTAACAATATCTCTTGCTACAAAAGCAGCTGTAGTAGTAGTAGCACTATTACCTTTAAATGTACCTAGTTCTTGAGTAACTGAAAGTTCACCAGAAGAACTAAATGCTAAAACTTTATTAGCTCTATCTGTTGCACCTACAGTAAACTCTGTAGATGTCATTGTGTTTGTTCTTGATAATTTTATTGATCTGTCAAGTTCCTCTTGCACCTGTTGAGTAGTCATGGTTGCACGATCCAAACCCTCTTCATGAGATTCCGCAGGGAATGGATCATTAGCGATATAATCTATCGCTTGAGTTTGCGGAACACCTCTTCTAATAACAACTGTCTGACCAGTTGCAGGAGTATTCCCAGATGTAAATGTAACATTACCACCTGACGCATCCCCAGCACCAGATACTGTATAGTGCGTGGTTAGAGTTTTGGTTGTCTCAGCTCCTGTAGAGGATCTGATGATTACTTGTAAATCCGAGTCTGCAAAAATCTTAAAGCTATAAGCAAATACTGTTGTGCTTGAATTACCTGAGTAGGAGTTCTTTACTGTAGTTGAAGATACTGTCATATTACTTTCTCTATATTAAATTATCTATCCTTTGTCCATATTATTTAGATGTACTTGGTAAATCAGAATCATCTATCATATACTGTAAAACATTACGAATACCTAGCATATTCTGATATGGTGCAATACGCAACCATTTATACGCATCTCTTTTACTAAAATCATACTCATCATCAATTATAGCTTTTCCTGTTGATCTTATAGCACCAGTAGTTTTTTCTATTAATGATATAGTTGGATTACCTGTCCATATATTAGTTTCTAATCCAGATGATCTATAATTTAAAAATGGATCAGCACCAGATAGATATGCTCCTGTATCTATAAAAGCTGGTAGTAATGTTGAGTAAGTATTTCTTTGAAAAGTTGCACCACCTATTGCTTCTGGTGATAATCTTCTTTCTAAAAAATCATCTCTTTCTTCTCCAGTTTTACCAACAGCTTGTGCATATTGCTGACCAACATAAACTAATCCTGCTAACATAGTAGATGTCATAAATGAACTAAAGAATGTAAAATCTCTCATGTGTAAACCATGAAGTAATTGTTTTGAATATGCTGTAGTTACAAAGTTTCTAAATTGAAATAATGTTTTACCTAAAGAACCATCAGCTCCCATAGCCATCATTTCACCATAATTGTTTTCTTGAATAACTCTTCTTAAATGTCTGTTCATATACAAAGACATTTTATTAACTAAATCTTGATCATCCCAATCATCTACATTTAATCTTCTAATTTTTCTACCTGTTAAACCACCTTCTACAAATGAAGAATTTTGTTTTATATTTCTAAATACTGCTTGTAATTCTTCGTCAGAAAACCCTATATTTGTATATCTTTTTATATCAGCAGGACTTAATTTTAATTTTCCTGTTGCGTGTCTAGCAAGTTTGTCAAAAGAAGTAATTGTTGCTAATCTTCTTGATAAAGTATCTACTGCATGAAAACCAGAAAAGTCAGATGTTATTCTTGTAGCAACATCTAATGTTTTTTCTATCTTACCAACTTTACTTGTCATTCCAGCAAAGTCATCTGATCTATTAATAACACTATCTACTAATCTATTTGAACCTGTACCACTAACTAATGTTTCTATTTCATCTAAAAACTCATTAGATAATTTACCATCTTTAGCTCTAGTTAAAATATTTTTAAACTCTGGTATATATTTAACAAATGATCTAACTCCAGCAGTTCCTATAATGTTACCCATCTCTGGTATCTGAGCAAAACCAACCTGGTTAAATACATTGGCATAGTTATACTTTCTTAAATTTCTAAGTATACTTGCTGTACCTCCTTTAATATTTGCTTCAGTAGGTATACCAATAATATTTTTATAAATAGTTTCTAATGTTGCTAGTTCAAAATCTTTTCTTATTTGTCCAGTTCTAGTTTTATATTTTTTAGCAACCTCTGGTAAATCATAACCTTTTCTAATTTCATTTAAAATTTTTTGATAGTCTTGTTTAGATTTAATTCCAGTTCTAGCAAAAGCTACATGACCTGACATTTGATTAATGTATGCACCTACAACACCTTCAGTATTATTATCTAATAGATCACTAAATTTTATAGCAACATTGTCTACTAACTCTTCATGTGTTTCATCAAAAGATGCTCTTCTTGAAAGTCTAGCAGGAACTTTAGGTTTAGTTGGTTTTAATAATACTTTAACTAAATCACTTATTTCTTTTTCAGATAGTTCAGTATAGTCAGTAATTAAATTACGAAGTTCATCTTCATCTGTAGTTTTTAAAATTCTGTCTACAGAAAATCCATCACTAAATTTTGATGTTTTAATCATACGATAAATATGACCAGCAAGTTTTAAGCCATCTGTATCAGATAAATTATCTGATCCTTTTACTAAAGAATTTTTTAAAAAACCAATTAGTTTATCTTCACCAATTCTTTCTTGTACATCTTGCATCCTGGATATAGACCAATGTCTAGGAAAGTAATTTGGATTATCTAATATATCCGCAGCTCCTTCAACACCATCTTTTCTAAGATCATCTAACATTCTTTTAAATGTTTTTTTAACAGCTTCTGCTCCTTTAGTAACAGCAGGTATATCTAAAACTTCTCCTCTAACAGCTCTTGATACTAGGTTAGAAAATTGCATACGATCATTTAGATTATAACTTTTAAATTTAGTAGTCTTACCAATATCTGTTAAGTATTGAGCAAACGCAGGTTCATATTCTTTATAGAAAGATGTCATTCTAGTTCCAGCATAATTACTTTTTTGTATGTCTGCTGTTAATATTGATCTTGAAAAATCTTTATTACCAACTGTATCTTCTAAAAATTTTTCTGAAGCTGATCTCATATAAGGATTATCTGATCTTCTTAATACAGATGACTTATCAAATCTTCCTTTTGCAAAACCAACATTAGGTGTAACATCTATTCTATCAAAAAAATTATCAAGTAATTCATCAGCATTTACACCTTCTTTAATATCATTAATCATTTCTTTTTCTTGTTTAGAATAAATATTTTTAGATGTACCTTTTACATTTGCTTGACCTTTTAATAGTTCATCAACCTCATCTACATTTTCATTAATGTTAGGTAATCTATCTTTAGCAAAATATTTTTCTCCGCTTTCTGTAATTTTAAAACCTTCTTGTTTTAAAGTTTGCTTTTCCATTGCAGTTCCAAACTCTCTTGCTTTAGCATCAAAAGCATTTATGTCTGGATGTTTTGGTCCTAAAAATCTAGTCAAGCCAGAAGTAATTGCACCACCCATAGCGGCAGCATAAGCTATCTCTTCTATGTCTCTTGTAGGATCATTCATAATAACAGGTGCTGTAATTAAAGATGCTTGACCTGCACCTACTAATCCACCTCTAATATATTTAGAAAATCTAGCAGCTTTGTTTGCATAAATAAAAGGTCTAGCAATACCAAAGGTTACTGCGTCTGCAACTAAAGCAACAGGATCTAATACAGCAGCACCCACTCTTAATGCTGTACCTGTAAATCCTAATGTTTTTAATTTTTCATTTGCTTCTTGTGAATCTAATATTCTTTGTTTTATTTGATATGCTTGACCTAGTGAAGTAGCATTAGAAAATTCATCCCAATATTGAGGATCAATATCTTTACTTAATTCATCAAAGGTTTCATCATCTAATCTAAAATCATAATTGGGTTCTAGCTCTGGTCTTGAATATGATTTTAATATTGAAGGTAATATTTGTTCTTGTTCGTAAGCAAGTTTAACACCTTCACCTAATGTAATTTTTTCTGACTCTTCTTTTTCTTTTAAAATTTTTTCATCATCAATACTAAGATAATCGGTACTTAATATTAAATCTAAATTTGTACCTTCTGCCATATTAAGTTCCTGTTATATCAAAACCACTTGTTTCAAATTCTTCTTTAGCTTTAATTTTTCTTTCTTGTAGTTCTATAGTTTCTTTTTTAATAATGTCTCTAGCTGCTGTTTCTCTCTCTTGATTAATTAAATATAAATCTTGATTATAAAAAATCATGGGTTGATTATCCTTATCAAATACTGGAGCTAAATCTAATTTTCTTCTTATTTCAAATATACCACCACCATTATATCTTAAAAAAAATTGTTTAGAATCTTCATCTACCATTTTATTTTCTATAATATATTCTTTAACTGGCTTGACCATATCTAAACCACCAATAGATTTAAACGCATCTATATCTCTTTTCATGTAAGCATAGTCATCTACTATTTGTAAATTTTTTTCCAAATCATCTACTACTAATTTTTGTGCTTTAAATGGATCTATATTACTTGCTACATACATATTAAAAAGTTTATTAGCATAACCTTTAACTTCACCAATATTTGTTGCTTTTGTGTCTTTAAATTTCTCTTCTATGTTTTTAAGTGTTTTATTTCTTCTTAAATTTGCACCACTCATAACAGCTTTATCATAATTAAGTTGAAAATCTCTTGCGTTTTTTATTGCTTGAAAATCATTCATTCCTAAAATTTGTTTAGAAATAATTACATTTTTAAAAAATGTTTCTTGCTCATCTGTTGTGTAAACATTTAATCTACCCATTTTGTCTGCAATTTCTGAAGTTTTAATTGCACTAATTAGTACAGGTGGAATGTCAGCAAGATTGTCAAATGTTGTAGATGATCCAGCAGTATATCCTGATTGAATTAACTCTTCATAAGATGGAGATAATAATCCTGTTTTAGAAAACTTATCATCTACAAAAGCAAATGTTTGTTCTTCAGTTAATTTACTTTTTTCTGCTACAGAAAATAAATAATTATCTGTTCCTTCTAATATTTTTTTATCTGTAGTGTTTTTAATTGGTGGTCCTATTAATGGATTTTTTCCTTCTAGTATTTGACCTACTCCATAACTTGTTGCTCTGTATTCAACACCTTCTTTTTCTATTGTTATAATTCTTTTTTGTATTTCTTCAGCATCTACATTTTTAGCACCTAATAATATTTCTTTTGCTTTAGTATAATTTTTATTTGCAATAGCAACATCAGCATCAAATATAGCACTATCAGTATTAATAGTTTGTACTTCTTTATCTAACCATGGTTTACCCATGTTGTGCATACTTTCAAACTCAGTAGCAGATTCTATTCTACTTTGTTTTTTAATTTGTTTTATTTCTGGATTATCAGCTAAAGAATATTCAGTAGCCAATGTATTTTGTTCTGTATTATAAAGAGATAAGTTTTGAGATTCAAATGCTTTAAATGAATTTGATTTTACTTTGTAAACACTTTCAGCTTGATCAGAATCTAATAATAATTGTAGTTTTTGTTTTACTCTT
>Ga0208645_1003583_pt1 | contig 11413 bp, 14 predicted proteins | sample VirMetDEL_Sep_01_FD_184519 | JGI IMG/M metagenome (GOLD analysis project Ga0208645, IMG submission 184519) | Aqueous microbial communities from the Delaware River and Bay under freshwater to marine salinity gradient to study organic matter... | ecosystem: Environmental > Aquatic > Marine >...
TAGTTTTTATTTTTTCCGAAAGGTTTTTGCTTCGGATTTTTGAGCACTAGTTAACGAGTAGCGCCGGGCGTTTACCCCCTGGGGGGCATTGGCCTGCCGGTGTATGCGTATTGCCGCATAGCCGCATGAGCTAAGTCGAAGTCATTATGAGTTTGGGTTAGCCTTCTGCAAACTCATAACGAGTCCGGGTTAGTCCCAAAGCGGAGGCGGTCCGAGTACGGCCTAGGAGGGCCAGGAGCGGGCGTTCTTTGCGTTTATATATGCACGGGCACACACACAACCAGAGGGGCCTTCTAGGACCTTCTAGAACCCTCTCAGAACCCTTAAGAATCTCTTCAGCATCACTGATCGTTAAGAGAGTATCGCTGGACACTTGCCATCTGAGGCAGGGGAGGCATCATGGCGCTCGAGCTCACCTCGCAAGAGCTCAGCTTTTCCTTTTCCTTTTCCTCCAATGTCTCGCCTCTTACGGCCTAGTGACTCTTGGCTAACAAGCTCTCACGCAGTCCAGCTCAAAGGCTACAGAACCAAGCAAGAATATTTCACGATTGCAGTCTTTGAAACTCTCGAGGATGCACTGAACTTTGTTGTTCAGTTCCCTAGCTTTCCAGCAGGCTCTATCCGCGTTCTGAACGGCTGGGGTGAGGTTGTTTACCGTAAGCGGTTTGACTTTAAAGAGTCAAAGCACTCTATGGGCTCCACTGCCTGGTGGCTTGATCAGTCCAAAGCTATGCGAGCAAAGATCGAGAGAAAGTCAGTGCAGTTACCTCGCTTCTCAGTTATGAACATCGCCCGCAAGTCTCTTAGGAGTTTCGTTAAGTGAACTTTCACCTCTCAACTAAAAGCAGCAACAAAAAACTAGGAGGCCTACCTGCTTCAACTAGTTCTAGCGATACGTGCCCACTATCATGCGGACTCTATAACCAGTGCTATGCAAAGAAAGGGCCTCAGTCTTGGCATTGGGCAAAAGTTACCAAGCAAGAGAGAGGAACTGACTGGCAAGGTTTCTTAGATCAAGTTCGGAAACTCAAGCCGGGTTCTTTGTTCCGTCACAACGTATCTGGTGATCTTCCTACACTCAACAGCTGTAACGCTTTAGATCAGGCCAAGCTATTTAGCCTGATGAAAGCTACAGAAACCGCGGGCGTGAGTCTTTATACTTACACTCACTGGTGGACGGATGACGATTTCGGGCGATCAAACCTAAACATCGTTAAACGATTCTCTCGCCCTGGTTTCGTTATCAACGTCTCAACAGAGGATGTAGAGATTGCTGTGCTTTTCAAGCGTTACGGGTTAGACGTTGTTCTAACAAATACTGATGTATTTGATATGGCAGTGCACGGGATAAAGAACGGATGCAGTTCTCTTGAGATTGTGAACTCTTCAGACCTAGATAATCCCGTAAAGGTTATTCCTTGCCCTGAGCAATATACAGACAGCGCAACTTGTGCAAGCTGTAAGCTATGCTCTCGAGCTAATAGAAACTACGTGATCGCGTTTAAAGAACACTGATGAAATGTCTCGCACGATATAGCGAGCTCACTCTATATAGCCTCTTCACTCTCGCGTTTGTTCTGGCTATTCTGGCTCGCTGATTATAAACAATAGGCTCCCTAACTTGGGGGCCTTTTCTTTATATCTAGTTATTGAGAATGAGTTGCAATTGCAGGAGTCTGTGCTTATTGCAAGTGATTCTCAATAGCAGTATGCGTCTATGCGCATAGAGGCTTGTTGCAAACGATTCTCAATTGCAACTGGGAGGGGGAGGGGAGTAGTCATCTATGACTACTATCACGCGGCCCAACATCGACAATTGTCAGATATCTTAAGTTGGAACCAGAGGGGTATTGCCGATTATGGCACCAGCAAACGCCAAGGAGAAGTTCTACGGACCACTCAAGCAAGTGGCCAGTCAATACATTCCTCTGCTGATGGCAAGGATGAAAGTGTTGCAGGTTCGAGCCAATAACGCTCTTGACTTCCTAGAGAACGAAGAGGAAGACGAAGCTCCACTGGAATCAGTTGTTGCTGTTGCTGAGGCTCAAAGCCAACTGCACAAAGCAGTGTTAGAAGCAGGGATGTGCCAATCATTGGTGGGTGCTTTTGCTGATTTGCTTGAAGCTGATTACCAAAAGATCAGGGATGGTGAGTGCTGGCTGATGAACCAGTACGGAGAGCTTGAGCCTCTGTACGAGGAGCCTGACTAGGCTCTACAAGCCTCTCTAAGACCTCTTCAACCCCAAACATACGGGTGTACCCCAGGATCACATCGAACACAGCTTGTAGGCGCTCTGGAGCATCGATCAGAGAGTTTGCAAACCTCTCGTTCTCCCAATACGCACACGCACAAGCTTTGATGATCTCATCACGAAGAGCTTGATCACACATTGCTGTGAGTTCTTCGTCGGTGTAGTTAGCTGTGCCAGTGCCTGATGACACCTGCGATGATGAAAGCATTTGTTGTGACGTAGAACAACTCAAGGGCGATACGCTCTCTATTGCTCATTCAGATCAAGCACAACATCTGAACAGAGCTTTTCGATAGCCGTCATGTAGCCATCCCAGAAGTCTCGTTCTGAGTCACGGAAAGAACCTTTGTACTCAGTACGAGCGTACTCATACTCCTCAATGATGTGATCTGTGGAGATACACAGAGTCTCATCAATCTCGTTGTTCATCGTTAGGAGGCCAGAACTCTGGCTCAGAGTGTAGGTAGAAGTGTTCAGGATCAAAGAAGTCATCGTCAGTTGCGTCAGCATCTGTAACAATTCGTTCCTGATCTTCAGGAGAAATTCTTTGCTGAGTCATTGAGAGATCCTTAATGACAACCACAAAGAACCCTTTAAAAGAACTTTTAAAAGGTACTTAGGGGTTTTCTTTGATGTTGTTCTTAAGGACCACTTTAAAAGCTGTCCCAAAGCCCCTTCACGACCGTAAGCATCTCAGTACTTTCTGTGAGTCCTTTGACGCAAAGCCAATGCTGATGAAGCAAGTCCAGGTCAGTGGTGCAATCACTGGCTGGGTTCCTAGTTTCTTTGACAACCCGACGTACCAGGGTGAGCCTTCTGATTTCCGTCTCAAAGTCTTGGTGCAAGACGCAAGCGAGATCGTTGATGAGATCTCTGCTGAGTACGACCGTGCCTGTGACTGGTATCGCAGTGAGACCGGCAAGAAGAACTTCTTTGATCCTCCGTTTGAGCTGAACGAAGACGGCAGTGCAGTCATCAAGTTCACTGCAAAGCCTGTGTATGGGGAGTTCCCGTTCCCTGTGGTGGACAGTGAGCTGATCCCCATCAGCAAGGATCTGATCCTGATGGAGGGCACTCAGGTCATCGTTGCTGCTCAGGTTGTGTTCCACCCTCGTAAGTCAATGCGTGGTGGTATTCGTCTGTGTCCCAAGGGCATCCAGATCGTTGAGGCTGTGACCTCTGCTGGTCGTGACAGCGGTGACTTCGACATCACTGCTGCGTTCAGCAAGCGGAGTGGCTTCAAGCAAGCCAAGCCAAATGTGAAGGAGCTTGCTACTATCACGTCCGAAGATCCCGACTTCTGATGTAATGGCCAAGCGATTCCACAAGTACGGCAAACGCCGAGCTGACGGGTTTCGCTCAGGCTTTGAAGGTCAAGTAGCCGACGACCTCACAGAGAACGGGGTGTACTGGGAGTATGAGCAACGCAAGTACAACCTTGTGATCCCTCGCAGCTACACCCCTGATTTCGTTCTGGGAAACGGAACGGTTCTTGAGGTCAAGGGCTACTTCGACCAAGAGGACCGCAGGCTGATCAAGCTGTTCAAGGAGCAGCACCCTGATGTGGACATTCGGATGGTCCTCCAGAAGCCACATCAAAAGCTCACCAAGGGCGGGAAAAGCTCCTATGCCGATTGGTGCGACAAGTACAACGTGCCCTGGTGTGAGGGACCTTGCTTGCCACGCGACTGGACTCTGTTATAGTTCGCGGGCGAGGAAAAGGACACCGACCTCCAGGGGATGCTCTTCACCCTTGGAGGTCTTTTTATGTCTCGCGTTGTTGGCAGGTTGAGCTGCCCACGCTGCGGATCACGGGACAACGTTGCTCTTTACGACGACGGGGGACAGCACTGCTTCACCCCTGGTTGCACTCACCACCTTTCCACCTCGTTTCAAATGCCTCTCAATGAAGTACAGACCCATCAAGAGATCGATCCGATCCTTGGCACCTACAAGGCAGTTCCAAGCCGCAAGATTCCTGAAGAGACTTGCAAAGCGTTCGGGTATTTCCAAGGTGTCTACGGGGACAGCAAGGCGTACTACTGGCCGATCTACGACAAGGAGCGTCGGCTCACGGGCTACAAAATTCGTAAACCGAACAAACAATTTGTTCAGCACGGTTCCAACCCTGACAATACTTTCCTGGGGCAGGAGAAATGGAGCGGGGGTGGCAAGCTGCTCGTTGTGTTTGAGGGTGAATACGACTGCTTGGCCTATGCAGCAGTCAGGAAGACGTGGCCGTGTGTGTCGCTACCGAATGGTGCTGACTCTGCAGACAAGTGCATTCGATCAAATCTCGATTGGCTTCTGAAGTTTGAAGAGGTCATCCTGTGCTTTGACGGTGATGACCACGGCCAGAAAGCCGCCAAGAAGGCCGTACAACTGCTTCCTCCACGTCGAGGGAAGATCGGCACCATCGAGGGCTATAAAGACGCCAACGAGGCGCTTGTAGCGGGCGATAGCAAAGCCATCATGACGATGGTGTGGACAGCCACGGAGTATGAACCCGATGGCATTGTCAGCGGCAGCAAGCTGCTGGAGATGGTGCTCGAAGATCCCAAGGTCGAGAGTGCTGAGTACCCCTACAGTTTTCTAAACGACAAACTCCATGGCCTCAGGAAAGGGGAGCTCTGTACTATCACGGCTGGTACAGGCATTGGAAAAAGCACTTTTGTTGCTGAGACGGCGTATGACCTACTCGTCAGGCAACAAGAGACGGTGGGTTATGTCGCTCTTGAGGAGAATATTCGACGAACTGCTCGCCGTTTTGTTGGTATGGAGCTTAATTATCCTGTCCACATCGACCGCGGCCCTTACACCGATGAACAAATCTCAACCGCTTTTGAGGCAACTCTTGGAACGGGCAGGCTTTACCTTTACGACCATTTTGGCTCTCTCGACCCTACCGTTCTGCTTAACCGTATACGTCATTTGGTTACTGGTTGCGGGTGCAACTGGATCGTATTTGATCACCTATCGATTCTTGTCTCAGGTCTGGACCAAGGTGACGAGCGACGGGCCATCGATCAAACGATGACGAAACTCCGTAGTTTTGTTGAAGAAACTGGCTGCGGGATGCTACTTGTGTCACACTTACGCCGCCCTACAGGAGACAAAGGTCATGAAAACGGTGCTCAAACATCTCTTTCTCAGCTTCGCGGTAGTCACAGCATCAGCCAGCTTAGTGACATCTGCCTTGGTCTTGAACGAGATCAACAAGCTGAAGACAGCAACGGAACAGTTGTCCGAGTTCTCAAAAACCGATTTACCGGGTGGTGTGGCGTTGCCGGGACTGTGACCTACAACGAAAAGACCGGCAGAATGTTGGAGCAAAAAGGTAGCAGCTCTACCAATAAGTCTGCTGAGTTCAATGATTCTTTTGAAACCGACTTTTGACGTTCACCTCAAAGAAATGAATCCCCTCAAGGTCACGGCTCTTGCTGTGACTGAGAAGGGGAAGAGGTACCTCCAGTCCTTCTTCAAGTCCAATGACCCTTGCAACCAACTCGAGTACTCACGGCTCGAAGACTTCCTTGACTTCTGCTACAGCAGGAGACTTGAAGTCCACATCGACAGTGACGTTCGACGTGGAGACGGATGCCCTGAATCCCAGGGAAGTGACTACGATTCACTGCTGTGCAATCCACTCAAAGACCCAGACGCAGCTGCATAGGAACCCGAAGGAGTGGCTGGAGATCCTTGAGAACGCTGAGGTTCTCGTTGGTCACAACATCATTCAGTACGACATCCCTGCGATCCAGCAGGTGTATCCGAGCTTCAAACCAAAAGGCAAAGTCATCGACACGTTGATCTTGTGTCGGATGCTGTACCCAAACATCTTGGATCTGGACTTCGAGAAGAAGCGTCCTGATATGCCAATCCAGATGTACGGCAGACACAGCCTCGAGGCGTATGGGTACCGCCTTGGCTACAGCAAGCAACACACTGATCTGACTGACTTCAGCAAGCTCACCCCTGAGTTAGCTGAGCGTTGCATCAGCGATGTTGAACTAAATGTTAAGCTTTGGCACAGGTTGCAACCCAAGGCCGAAAGCATCCCTTGTGCCGTAGACCTTGAGATGAGATTCGCAAGTCTCATCGCCCTGCAGGAAAGATCTGGGTTTGCCTTCGACGTTCAAGGGGCGTTGGAGCTCGAAGCCGAGATCAATGGACAACTGAATACTCTCAACGAGCGCTTGAGACAACGGTTCCCGTTCGTTGACGGAGGGCTCTTCACCCCAAGGCGTAAAGACTCTTCCAGAGGATATGTGGAAGGGGCGACTATGTGCCGTCTCAAAGAGTTGAATCCCAACTCACGAGATCACATCGCTTGGGTGTTACAGAATCATCTGGGGTGGAAGCCAGATGAACTCACCGAAACGGGGAAACCCAAGATCGATGAGACAGTTCTGTCGAAGATCCCTGGAGCTGAGGATTTCGTAGAGATCCTTACGCTGCAAAAACGATTGGGCCAACTGAGCACTGGCAACAATGCTTGGTTAAAACTCGTCCAGCGTGACAACAGGATTCACGGCAGTGTGATTACTGTTGGTTGCGCTACGGCCCGCTGTGCCCACGTCAGCCCCAACATGGCCCAGGTTCCTGCTGTCAGGTCAGTCCTGGGACCGGAGTGCCGAGCTCTGTTTGGACCTGGCTCCCTCGGGGGAGGGAGAAGCACCAAGCAGGTTGGCGTGGACCTCAGCGGTATCGAAGCCCGTTGCTTAGCTCATTACTTGTGGCCTCTGGATGACGGGGCTTTTGCTGATGAGGTACTGAACGGTGACATTCACACTGCAAACCAAAAGGCTGCTGGTCTAGACACACGAGACCAAGCCAAGACTTTCTTCTACGCTTTGATGTATGGAGCTGGTGCAGAGAAGCTCTCTACTATCACAGGCCAAGACGGCAAGAAGCTGAAGCGTAGGTATTTCAAAAATATGCCTGCCCTTGGCAAGCTCACTCAGATGGTGACTGACAAGGCAGAGACTCAGGGGTTCATAAAAGCTTTAGATGGCCGAAAGATTCTCATCAGATCTCCGCATTCTTCATTAAACTTTCTACTCCAGTCGGCTGGTGCCTTGGCCTCGAAGGCTTGGTACATCGCCTGCTACGACGAGATCACGAAAGAAGGTCTTGTTTACGGCAAGGACTGGGCGTTTCTTGCTCACGTTCACGATGAGATCCAATTCGCCGTTCTCGAGCAACACGCCGAACGAGTCGGAGAGCTTGCAGTTAGATCTGCTGCCTTGGCAGGAGAGTCACTTGGATTCCGTATTGCAATCGGTGCGGAGTACAAACTCGGAGACAACTGGGCAGAGTGTCACTAAGACTTGCAAGGTCTGTAACGAAACAAAACCACTAGAGCAGTTCCATCGCAACGGCACTTGGTATCGACCTGAGTGTGCGCCCTGCAACAACAAAAGGATGCGTGACTACAGCAAGTTGCGTAGGAAACAAACGGCACCTCCGCTTGGAACGCCTTGTGAGTGCTGTGGTTTAACGAATCAAATGTTGTGCTGGGATCATTGTCACGATTCTTTAGAGCATCGCGGATGGCTATGTGGAAACTGCAACACAGGCATTGGCAAGCTTGGGGACGATATCGAAGGCGTCCTAAAAGCGCTGGACTACCTGGGCAAGGTCAATAAGCTTGATCTGAATCAAGGAGGCAACGATGACTTGGCTGCTGCTTGACGCAGATATGCTGCTGTTCCAGGCAGTAGTAGCTGCAGAAGTGGAGATCGAATGGTGTCCTGACATCATCACCACTCACCTGCCGCTCAAGGAAGTTCGGTACATCTTTACCGAGCTTATTGAGACCAAGAAACGTCAGTCAGAAGCAGAGAAGATCTGCTGCTGCTGGACCTCCAACACCAACTTTCGCAAGGAGGTAGAGCCCACCTACAAGGCAAACCGAAACAAGCTGGACCGTCGGAAACCTGTTGGCTTCAGAGCTGCAAGGCTGTGGGCAGAAGCAGCGTTTCCCTCAGAGTGCTGGTACAACCTTGAGGCTGATGACATCCTCGGGATTCTTGGTACCCGCAATCAAGAACGAACCGTCATCTGGAGTGGCGACAAGGATCTCAAGCAGATCCCTGGATTGCACCTAACCAACGACGGTGAAATCATCACCATCAATCAACTTCAAGCTGATGCCTATTTCTATCGTCAGACTCTTACCGGCGATTCCACTGACGGCTATCCTGGTTGCCCTGGGGTTGGCCCGAAGACAGCAGAGAAGCTCATTCCTGAAGAGGGATTTACAGAAGCCTCCGCATGGGGAACTGTAGTTGAGCAGTACAAGAAGAAAGGGTTAGGAGCTGACTACGCCCTGACCCAAGCCCGTCTTGCTCGCATCCTCCGCGAAACTGAGTACACCTTTGATGAAGTTCAACTATGGACACCACCAACGATCCAATACGACCCTGGCACTACGCCTTCGACGAAGGAGTAATTGAGTGCATTGATTACATTGAGTCACACGCCTTTGATTTTGTCGAAGGCAACGTCATAAAGTACGTGACCCGGTACCAACACAAAAACGGTACCGAAGATCTCAAGAAAGCTCGGTGGTACTTGGACCGTCTCATCGAACGATCTGAAAAGTGGGATCAAGACCGCCAAAAACGTTTCTCCTACAACCTTGTCGTTGATGAACTCGAACTCGAACAAAGTGAAAAGCTGGATGCTCAAAGCGGACCAGCTAATCAATCCTGACAACGAACAGCGTGAACAACAGCTGACGTATGTCGAGGAGGAGTTCTACGAGCTCATGTACGCCTATCGCAACGAGAGCCGTGAGCAAATCATCAAGGAAGCCTGCGACCTCGTATGGGTCACTTACGGTTTACTCCACACTCTTGGCGTGGATCCTGATGTGGCTTTTGGACGAGTGTTTGATTCCAACTGGTCTAAGTTTCCTTTCACCAAAGTCAACGGAAAAGTTCAGAAAGGACCAAATTACAAACCCGCCGATCTCTCGGACCTATGAAGCCTTACGATGAGATCCTGAACCAGATTCCTAGAGAAGCTTGGCAGTACGTCACTGCTGATTATCAGGAAGCTGAAGACGGCGAAGGACTAATTGAGTTCTTTTGGGATGAAGCTGCACATCCCGAACTAAAACCACTGTCTGAACTTGATAAAGAACAGTGGCACGACTTTGTAATCACCTCACTTCAACGAGTAATTGACCACCATGAAGACCAAGGAGCAACTGAACCCGGCAATCGCAATGACGGGTCGAGTGGAGAGCTGGCTGGAGAATCCGACTCGTAGGTACCCGATTTCGTGTACGGTGTTTGTCGTTGAAGACACGATGGACGAACACCCTGATGGTTTGGAGGGCAGCTGGATCTTTGCTTCAAAAGCTCTTCGCTATGGGGCAGGCGTTGCTGTTCACCTTTCTAAGCTTCGTCCGAAGGGTACCCATAACGAGCACGGAATGGTTTCTTCAGGGCCGTGCGGCTTCATGGAGATCTACTCCAAGTTCAATGAAATTCTCCGACGCGGCGGCACGTACCGCAATGGGGCGATCGTTGCTCATCTCGATGCAGATCACCCTGACATTTTTGAGTTTGTTACTTACAATCGAGCTCGTATTCCTTGGCTCAAGCGCTGTGTCAACGTTGATCCTGACATCATCAACAGCCCCGACAAGCTGAAGGCAATCATGGACGCTGCCCGCAAGGGTGATGTGTGGATTGTTAAGAAGCAGTACGACAAGAACGGCGACCGGATCTACTCCAACGTGTGCCAGGAGATCCTGCTGAAGAGCCGTGACACCTGTCTGCTGTCTCACGTCAACCTCGGGCTCACTGAGATCGGTGACATTCCTACGGCGTTCCGTGACGGCATGGAGTTCCTGTGTGAGCTCTACAAAGAGACTGGCATCGAAGGCTCTGCTGTCTACAGCCGCAAAGACAATCAAGTTGGTCTTGGTGTGCTGGGTCTTGCCAACCTGCTGGCTATCGAGGGTGTGACGTATAAGGAGCTTGTTACTGCTCTTCGTAACCGCAACTACGGCATTGCCACGGTCGGCACCAAAGCTGGTCAGATTGCACAAGCCCTCTGGCTGGGCTTTATGGAGGCCGCAAAGGTGGCTGCCGACCACAATATGTCTCGAGCGTTCACCGTGGCCCCTACAGCCTCTTGTGCGTACCGCTACGTGGACCGTGAAGGGTTTACTACAGCCCCCGAAATCTCACCTCCGATCAGCCGAAAGGTAGATCGTGATAGTTCTACTTTGGGTGTGCAAAGTTACGAGTTCAATCCCAAGTGCGAGACCGCAGAAGAGGTTGGTTGGAACACATTCTTTGAGCTGAACTGTGAGTGGCAAAAGCTCATGGATAGCACAGGAATGGCTCACGCAATTTCTATGAATTGGTGGTCCGATATGACAACAATGGACCGCGAATTTATGGCACGATGGTTGAACTCCCCCTTGAAGAGTTTGTATTACTCTCTTCAAGTGATGTCCGATACACAAGACAAAACAGACGCCTACGCAGCTATTAGCGACGTGGATGTTGATGCTTATCTTGCAGGCATCCTTGAGAAAGTAGGCATTGTTGAAGGGGATTCGGCACCTGATTGTAATTGCGCAGAATGATGAATCCGTATCAGAAATTGCTAGCACGGAAGCGGTCTTGGACTCCAGTTCAAACAACCGCCGGTAAATTGAAAGAAGGAGCAGAGGAGGCTGTCTACCGTGCTCTGGCACTTCGTCAACTGGAACTGCCAGTCGGTGAGTTCATCAACGACGCTCTACAGTCCGAGGTGCCGGAAACGGCTCGTGACCTTTTACTCACCAACATCAAGGACGAAGAGAACCATGACCTTGCATTGGGATACGCAGCAAGTGCGCTCGGCACAGATAGCCAAGCAGAAGCGGAAGCAGCTCGCCTCCGAAAAGCTTGGGAAGATCATCCAGACCACACCGTACTCAAGGCACTGGTGGCTGAGCGAAGCATATTCTTTGTTATCCTCCCCTTCTTCCGGTTCAACGGTGACGCTGGACTGAGGACCATCTCTGCGGACATCAGCCGTGATGAACAAGTACACGTCGCTACCAATAGCTTGGTATGTCGTGAGCTTGGCCTCACTGTTTCTCCTAGTTTGGATCGCCTCCGCAAGGCAACCATTAATTGGGTGATGCAGCC
>Ga0208645_1003587_pt1 | contig 11410 bp, 14 predicted proteins | sample VirMetDEL_Sep_01_FD_184519 | JGI IMG/M metagenome (GOLD analysis project Ga0208645, IMG submission 184519) | Aqueous microbial communities from the Delaware River and Bay under freshwater to marine salinity gradient to study organic matter... | ecosystem: Environmental > Aquatic > Marine >...
CCTTGTGTTTCCGCTGCTATTGATTATGGAAATAGAAAAACAATGGATATTTATTTTGATACCTATAATTTTATTTTAGAAATTAATAATCAATGGAATGGAAACTATCCAATTAATTTTGAGGATAGTCTTACTCATCAAATATATGATAAAAAAGTACCAGTAGAAAGATTTAACTACAAATACCTTATCGATAAAAACAGAAGAATGTTTGATCAGTACAAAACATTTGTAAATTCTAGTGGTCATGTTAGACCTAATTACAAAAATTCTTTGACTCCTAGAGATATGAATGATGTAGAAACCACAGAAAATATTCCCCCAATCAGTGATCTTGCATGAATAAAACTACATTATCAATTAATTATTGGGATTCTGGGCAGACAAGGAGAGTTGCTCCCGTAGATGAAAATAATAGAATCCTTGAAGTTGCTTATTTTGAACAGATCAAATTTGTTGGACACTCAAAATATTATCCACAACCTTTGATGTTTTCTACAAAGACAGGAAAACTTACCTTACCAACTATTGAGAAGTTCATGTCTCTTGACCGTGGGACCGTTTATGAAGAGACTATGAAATATGAAATAAGTCTACCTGTAAAGTTTAGTCACTTCTGTGATATACCTGTGTTTTATTTCGTATATAATATGGCGAACTATTATCATTTTATTTACGATACTCTTCCATATCTTTTTCATTATTTTAATGAAAAGCAGATACACCCAGATTTGAAACTTCTTGTAAGTCCACCAGAAGGTAAAGATGATTTGTATCCTTTTGTATGGGAAAGTTTAGAACTACTTGGTATTACTAAGAACGATGTAATCTTCTTGAATCAAAATACTTTATATAATAGGGTATGTGTTGGGTCATCTCTAACTCATAATCGTCTTTCAAATTGTCCACCGCATGAAAAGGTGTTTGATATTATTGACCGTATGAAGGGAGATGCCAAAGGTCCAGAGAAGATTTATATTTCTCGCCGCACTTGGTTGCATAATAATTTTGAAAACATTGGCACCAACTATACAGAACGTAGACGTTGTGTTAATGAGGATGAGATGGCAGAACTCTTCATCTCTTACGGATTTGAAGAAGTCTTTTGTGAGAATATGACAATGAAAGAGAAGATTGCATTATTCAGTTCTGCCAAAGTTGTCGCTGGACCTATTGGAGGAGGAATGTGTAATGTTATATTCTCACCATCAGAAACAAAAGTGATCTCTATTAATAGTCCAATGTTCTTTGATGTTAATAAGAGATTTGAATATTCAATGTCTCATACTGAATTGCATCATTTTGATGACACGGAGTTTATTGAAAAAGTGGAAGAGAGTGTTGAAAGTCAGGGATCCCTGTCAATATCTGGAGGATTAAATTCCCCCTGGAAAGTTAATATAGATAAACTATCAGAGTTTTTAACCAAATGCTTTTAGACCTTGCTTATACCATCGCAGATTATACTATTTGTGGAGAAGGGAATGTATCTGGAAGACAGACAGAAGATACATTTCTAGTCAAAGCAAGTGGAACTAGTCTCCACACTTTAAGTGAATCTGATTTAACTCTATGTGATTTGAGTGGAAATCAAATCGATATAGAACATAAGAAACCTAGTATTGAGACACTATTTCATGCTTGGATTATGAGAACATTTCCAGAGATTAACTATATCGCTCATAGTCATCCTGCACATACTACAAAGATACTCTGTTCTAAGGAAGGTTTAAAAGACTTTGCTAATAGGAGATGGTTTCCTGACCAGATTGTAAGGAACGGTAGAAAGTCATGTGTTGTTCCTTATGCTCCACCAGGTGAAAAGATTTTACGCCTGGTTGAAAGGCATGTCACTGAATTCATTGATAAGGAAGGTTACTTCCCCAAGTTGATTTTATTGCAAAATCACGGTATAATTACAGCATCTGCATCTCAAAAAGACTGTGCTGCATCTAGTTTGATGTGTGAAAAGTCTGCTGAGATTTTTGTTGGTGCTTACTCGATGGGTGGAGTTAATTTCCTTACCGATGAAGAAGTCGATGATGTGGATCAATGCCCAAATGAAAACTATCGGAGAAATATGTATCAATGAAAGTAATTTATGTTGATATTGATGAAACGATTTGTCATCGTGAAACATCAGTAGACTTTGGAACCACTCACGACTATACAAAAGCAAAACCAATCAAAGAGAATATTGACAAAATTAATAAACTTTATGATGAGGGTCACACTATTGTTTACTGGACTGCTCGTGGTTCTAGGAAGCAAATTGATTGGACAGATCTAACTAAAAAACAGTTGGATCAGTGGGGAGCAAAGTATCATGAGTTAAAAGCAAATAAACCTTTTTATGATTTGTTTATTGAAGACAAGGCTTTGAGGATTGAAGAACTATGATTATTATCTCTCATAGAGGAAATATACGTGGCGAAAAATTAGATCAGGAGAACAGACCAAGCTATATTGATTGTGCCATTGGTAACGGATTCCATGTAGAAATTGATGTCCGTCTAATTGATGGAGAACTTTGGTTGGGTCATGATAGACCTCAGTATAAGGTTACTCATGAATGGATTAGAGCACGTAAAGAGTATCTTTGGTTGCACTGTAAGAATGTTGATGCGGCAAAAGAATGTTGGGAGTATCGTTCTTTTTGTCATACTTCAGATCCATTTACATATGTTTCAAATGGAAAGATATGGTTGCATGATTTAAAGATGAAAGTTGACGAGCATGTTATAATTCCTTTAATTAATTCTTTTGATATTAAGCAATTGACTGATACATGTTATTATGATAATGCTTATGGTGTATGCACAGACTATCCCTCGTTGATTTAAAATAATGAATAATTTAACTCTTTGCATTGGTGGAAAAAATCAAATCGCTGTGGATGCGGTTGATTATATTTTATCTAATTATAAAATTGATAATTTTTTATTTGTTCCTATTGAAATTGATGATGGGAAACATAGTTGGCAACCTTCATTTAAAAAACATTGTATTGATCATGGATTGACACAAGTATCTTTAGAAGATTTGTATGAAGTTGATAATTTATACTTTTTTTCTTTAGAGTTTGATAAGATTATTAAACCTAATAAATTTAAATCCAACAAATTATTCAACATACATTTCTCTTTACTTCCAGCATATAAGGGGATGTATACATCATGTTTACCGATTCTTCATGGAAAAGATATCACAGGTGTTACTCTTCACGAGATGGATGCTGGCATTGATACTGGAAATATAATTGCACAAGATTCTTTTTCAATAGATTCTGAAGACACTGCCGAAGTTTTATACGGTAAATATTTGCAGAATGGATTTAACTTATTTGTAAAACACTTCAATAGTATTATTAATGATCAATATATTTCTTTAGAACAACCATATTGCGGATCTACCTACTATTCAAAAGCAGCAATTGATTTCAAAAATATAAGTATTGATTTTAAAAAGACTGCATTTGAAGTAGTTAATCAATTTAGAGCATATACTTTTAGAGTATATCAAATGCCTGTATTTGATGGAAAAGTGATACGGCAAGCAACTTCAACTAAAGTAAAAAGTTTTAAAAAACCTGGATCTATAATTAGTGAAGATGAAATTTCTATAATTGTATCTACAATAGATTACAATGTTAAACTTATTAAAGATTGAAAAATGAGAGTAGCACTAGTTGGACTTGGTTACTGGGGAAAGATAATTTATAAAAATCTAAAACAAATTCCTGAGATTACTGAAATAAAAATATGCGATCCTCTTTTTTCAGGACAAAAAGTTGATGGTATAGACGAAGAAATTGACAATAAGTATTATGATTATGATGTTGATTGTGCTTTTGTAGTTGTTCCTGCCAAGTATCATAAAAAAGTAGTTGAATTTTTTCTCACATCTAAAGTTCATGTGTTCTGTGAAAAACCTCTTTGCTTAGATGTTGATGATGTAAATTATCTTTATCAAATTTCCGAATCAACTGGAAAAATTTTATTTGTTGATTGGATATTTACATTTAATGATCAAATCAATTTAATTAAACAACACTATGAGTCTGGAACTTTTGGAGAGATTAAAAGTATTGAGATGAATAGATTGAACTTTGGACCAATAAGATATGACGTTAATGCTTGTTGGGATCTTGCTTCTCATGATGTTAGTATTGTTCAGTATATATTTGAAAATCAATACCCAAATAAAATTGACTGGATAAATTATAAAAGAAATCATTTAGGAAACCAAGATGATACTTCTGTTGGTGTATTGCAATATGAGAAGTTTGATTGTATAATTAATGTGAGTTGGCAGTATGGAAGTAAATTTAGAAAATGTATATTTGAATTTGAAAGAGGATTTTTAATCTGGGATGACGCCAATAAAAAAATTACTTTTAATGGTAAACAAATAGATCTTCTTAAAAAAGAAACATCTCCTCTAGAAAATTCTATAAAACAGTTTATAAAATCCTCTTCTTCTGGAAATCTTCCATACAATCAAAAAGCACTAACTGAAAACATTACAAAAATTTGTCTATAATGAATATTAAATTTAATGATTTGACCAAACAATGGCATGAAATTAAAGAAGAGGTTATGCCAGAACTTGATTCTTTTTTTGAATCTTCTGCTTATATTTGTGGACCATATTTGGAAAGATTTGAAAAAGAATTTTCAGAGTGGACGGGTAGAAAATATTCTGTTGGCGTTTCAAATGGCACAGATGGACTAAAACTTGCTATTCAATCATTTAATTTTTATGATGGTAAGACAGATGTTATCATGCCAGCAAATACTTTTATTGCAGATCCATTTGCAGTATCTCATCAGGTAAAGGGAGATTACCACATTACTTTAATTGACCATGATGATTATTATCAAATGGATCTGCAATTACTTGAAGAGTATTTGTCTTCTAATAGGGAAAGATATGATAATTGTATTGTTATACCAGTTCATTTATATGGACATCCTACAAACATGAAGAAGTTAAATGAAATAACTTCAAAATATAATTGTAAAATTATTGAAGACGCATCTCAGGCTCATGGTGCAATTACCAATGGTGAAATGGTAGGAAAGTATGCTGACATGACAGTATATTCTTTATATCCTGGAAAGAATCTTGGTGCTATTGGGGATGCTGGAATTGTCACTACAGATAATGAAGAATATAAAAATAGATTAGTTTCTTTGAGGAATTACGGTTCTCCTCAAAAATATCATCATGATGACATTGGATGGAACCATAGGATGGATCCCATTCAAGCAGTTATTCTTAGTGCAAAATTAAAGCACTTGGATAAATGGAATAAAATGAAGCAACCTATTGCTAAAAAATATAATGAACTTTTATCTGATATTGTAATTACGCCAAAGATTGATAACCATGTTGATCTTCATGTATATCACATTTATTGTATTGTCGTAGAAGATAGAGAAAATTTGCAGAAGTTTTTATTATCTAAAGGAATTCAAAATGGAATTCACTACCCAATTCCTATTAAAGATACTGCACCATATCGGTACTTAGTAAATGATAAAACACCCAATACACAATACAATTCTGATAAAATACTGAGTTTGCCTATGCATCCTTGGATACAAGAAACTGAAATTGATTATGTCTGCTCTTCTATAAAACAGTATTATGAAACCAATTAAATTTAAAATAGTACCCCATAAGATTGCAAGTCAATGTTATGATCCCGTTATTCCAAAATCTTGGTTGGATGTATATGGGAAATCAAATCCAACTGCTCTAGAAAAAATTGATATATTTCAAAAAAATGGTAGAGAGTTGAATCAAGTTTATACTAGATTTGATTTTTTTGAGGAATCTAATGACCCAGAAATTTATGTATCCCCATACTATTTGGAGTTATTTGAATTTGCTGGATATGGACATTTGATACCAGATTATGTGAAGGAACTTTGCGATCTTTATAAAGATAATATAGTTGTCTTTCAGTGGAATCACGACAACGATTTTTCTCTATATTCTTCTAGAATATCAAAAATAAATAATGCTAGAGTTATTAATTTTGGAAATACTCAATCTAAAAAAAATACAGACATATTAGTTCCTTTTTGGAATTATAATACCTCTTTGATTAAGAATTCCAAAAAAGTTTTTTGTAGTTTTGTTGGATCAATCAATAATCAAACAAGATTAAATTTATCCCAATCTATACTAAATCATGGGAGTGATGATTTTGTTTTTCGGCAAAATGTTCCCATCGAAGAATTTTTGAATTATTTGAGTTCTACTTTGTTTTCACTTTGCCCTAAAGGTGGCCCAGGAAATGGTGGATTTAGTTATAGATTTTTTCAATGTATGCACTTGAATACTATTCCAGTGTTGATGGTTGATAGACTAATTTTCCCATACCCAGATTTGGATTGGGAAAGTATTTGTGTTAGACTTCCTGAAAACATGGTAGATATTGAAGAGATTAGAAATAATCTCAATAAAGTAGACACCGAAAAAATGCTCTCATGTATTGAAGAACATAGAATGAGATTTACTTTAGGAGGAGTTCAAGAGGAAGTTTACAAACATTTAAAATGAAATGCTTAGATATGAGGTTAAAAAATGCTTAAAATTTATAGATGCGACATTCCTCAACATCATGATTCGTTTTTGGAAATGTTAGATATGTGGGAAGAGAGAGGATATGTTGAGACGGAATATGTTGACGGTCATGTTCATTGGGCAGATGAAGAAAAAACTTTTTTGCTTTGGCACTGGCCTAGAGTAGATGAACCATGGAGACAGGTTCCTCCATTTAGGATAGGACTCTTTGGTAATGTAGTTCCAAATCACCCACAATGTATTCCTTGGACATTTTTTGCTAGGAGTCCCAGGAGACTTGATAAGATTGTAAGTTCAAATCTTCCTTCTTATGGAGAAAGGAATATCAATTCTATCTTTATGGGTAAGGTTGAAAATCAAATACAAGCAGCAGGAAGAAACAATCAAGACTGGAGCACTGGTATTGATGAGTTTTATATGAGTCAAGGATCACCAGGATCATACAAATATACAAAAGAACAATATCTTGAAAGATTATCTCAGGCAAAGTTTGGATTAACTCTTCCTGGATATGGACCTAAGTGCAATAGAGACATTGAGTTAATGGGTGTGGGAACTGTTCCTATTGTAGCTCCTGGATGTGATGTTGAGAGATATGATGAACCATGGGTTGAAAATATTCACTACATACGTGTAGAAAGACCCGAAGAAATTCGAGACAAAATTTCTTCTATTACCAAATCACAATGGCAAGAAATGCATAATGAGTGTAGGATGTGGTATGATAGAAATGCATCTACTGAAGGATCTTTTAAATTAACTAAAAAACTAATTGAAAAATACAAATGAAGTTTTTAACATTTCTAAATTCTGGATGTCTTGATATTTGTTTAAACATGCTCAAGTCCGCTGAGAATGTGGGCATCAGTATGGATGACTTTATTATTGCATGTATGGACGAGGATGCTTATAACTCACTAATTCATAGTGGATATAAAAATTCTTTTCTTTATATGGATAATGAACTGAAAGAATATCAAGATTGGACTTTAAATGAGAATAGTGGATTTAGAAATATTGTAAAGTATAAGTGGAAAGTTATTGAAAGTACCCACAAAAAATATCCAAATTTAATGTGGGTTGATACTGATATTGTTTTTGTGGAAAATCCAGTAGAAATTCTTTCTAATCATGAAGAAGTTCTTTTTCAAACAGACAATCCTGGATATACAATTTGTACTGGATTTATGGTCTTTAATGGCACCAAAAAGTGTAGAGATTTGATTGAAGAATGTGCCTCGCATGATAGTGCTGATGATCAAATTATCATGAATCAAATTGCACTAACAAAATATAATGATTATATTGCCTTACTCTCTGAAGATTTATTTCCAAATGGAAATGTTTATTATAAACAAGGTAGAAAAAAGAATGCCATGATCATTCATAATAATTGGATGGTTGGAATTGAGAATAAAATGAATAAGTTTAAAGAGGAGGGGTATTGGTACTTATGAAAAAATATTTGTTATGTGATTTACCCACTGGAGGATTTGGGGCTATCTTAGACAGGAGAATAGTTGTTGCAAAAATTGCCGAACAATACGGAAGAGAAGTTGCATTTAGAATTGGTAGTAATCAATATGATGATCCTTTCGAGTGGAACCACCCCCTTCAAAAATTCAATAAAAAAATAAATCAATTTAATTATACCGATCAAAATGATGAAGTTGTATACTTCAATCATCAACATTGGTTAGATAATGTATGGATGCCATCAAAAAAGAAAAGGATTTGTATTGATGATGGTAGAATTTTAAATTCTTTTAGATTGAAAGAATCTTATAAAAAAATAGTTGATGAAACTTTAAATCTATATCCAGATATAAAAAATTCAATAGCACTTCATATCAGAAGAGGAGATGTAAACAATCCATATACAGGACATGGTAAATATGTTTCTATTGACTCATTAGTTGATGTTTGTCTTGATATTATTGATTTGTATGGAAAACGTCCAGTATATCTAAATTCAGATTCTCTTGACGCTATACATGAAGCAGGTAACATTTTGGATAGTCATCATGTAGAATGGTTTTATGATGATTCTGAATCTAGGTATAATAATGAAAACTGGAAAATGGTTTTGGAAAATAATTCATTAAAGTTCCAAGAAACTGCCGTAGCAATAAAGATAATATATACAATGGCAGAATCATTTCATGTCATTGGTGCAAATAATGTTCAGTTTACAAAATTAGCATCATATTTACTTACTCATAGATCTGAAGGATCTCGGGGATATACTTACATCGATTGGAATACAGAAAAAATCTGTTATAATCTATCTTAATAGTTCTATATTTTTATTTAAAAATGACACTGACAAAAAAAGACATTCAACCTTTTATTTTTAATTGGCCTGGTCAATATGAAAAGGTCTGTAAAATAGAAGAAGAACTTAATAAAATATTTGATGATGTTATTGTTATTAATAGTGATGATGACAACACTAATGATGGTTGGATTAATATTGGAAATGATGCTTATTTTAGTGATCAATTTAGAAAAGCATTAGAACTTTATAGTAGAGATAAAAAAGTTTTGTTTCATGTGCAGGGAGATACTTCATATGATAAGTGGGAAGACTTGGTTGACGATTCTCTAAAATATTTTGATGAATATGAATGGGGGATATATGCTCCCGATATTGCAAATATCTGGTATACATCCGAGTATGCGGATGTAAATTCAGTTGCTTCATCTCATGACAATATTAAGATGTGTGCTTGCACAGATGAAACTGTTTGGTTTATTCACTCTGATGTGATTAGAGATTTTGATAATAGAAATCTTTTGGATGCATTCCAAACAAATAAGATGGGGTGGGGTTGGGATTTAGTAATGTGTTCACTTTCTTTCATTATGTCTCGACCAGTCATAAGAGATTATAATCATAGAATAGAACATAAGATTGGTACAAATTATAACAAAGAGGTTGCTGCCAAAGAAATGATGCAGTTGAGAGCAAGACTTGAGAATGAAATAAAACAATGTATTGATTATATTAAAACTAGTAAAGAAAACATTTCAAGGTATTTTGTTTGAGGGCATTATGGATTTTACATTTGGAATTATTACTGATGGAAAACGAGATCATTTTGTTGAAGAAATGGTTTCTAGTATAGAAAGATTAAAAATATCTAATTATGAAATTTTAATCGTTGGAAACAGTAATGTATCTGGTAAAAATACTACGGTGATTCCTTTTGATGAAAATGAAAGGCCAAATTGGATAACAAGGAAAAAAAACATAGTTACCGAAAATGCTAAGCATGAAAACATATCCTATTCTCATGACTACTATGTCTTTAATGAAGATTGGTATGATGGATATTTGCGGTATGGAGATAATTTTAAAGTATGTTTGAATAGAGTTTTGAACAAACGCAACGAAAGATATATGGATTGGCTTATTTGGCCATTTAATAGAAGTCCCATGGATAAGATAGTTTCATCCGGATTGCAAACAGAAATAGAAAAAGACCATGCCAACAGAGAGTGTTTGATTCCTTATGATATTACTCACTTATCAAAGTACATGTATATGAATGCTTCTTACTTTGTTGCTAAAAAAAGTATAATGAAAAGGTTTCCTTTTGATGAAAATAAAGTTTGGGGTATGGGGGATGATGTAGAATGGTCTATGAGATATAGAAGTTATCCTGGAAATACCTTCTCTATAAACAGTAGGAGTACAAATACTATTCTTAAAGATAAAAAGTCTCCATTTAAAGAATGCTCTCCAGATACAGTAGAAAAGTTAATTAGTTTTATTTAATTATGGAAAGAGATAAAAATAAATCTGCGTTTAAACTAAAAGGACTTCCTCCGGTATATTGGTTGAATCTTGATTCCGATACTCATCGTCGTGAGTATATGGAAGATCAATTTAAATATTGGGAAATTGAAAATCATACTCGCATCTCTGGATATGATGGTAGAGTTGATGATGTCTGTGAGCATTTGTCTGGTATTGCTCCCGACAATTTGACTACAAATGAGATTGGATGTTGTTTATCTCATCTTAAAGCAATCAAACATTTCTACGAAGAAACCGATGACAACTATTGTCTCATTCTTGAAGATGACGCTTCTTTTGAAACAGTTAAGTTTTGGGGATTTTCTTGGAAAGAATTTTTTTCCAAACTTCCTTATGATTGGGACTGTGTTCAGTTAACTACTATTTGTACAGGAAACATACATGTAACCCTACATCATTATTTTATCAATGATTTTTCTGCAGCAGCATACTTAATCTCAAGACATCATGCATCAAAAATTATAAAAAATCATACCAGAAAGAAAAGGTATAAACTTGATAATGGTGTAAAACCGAGAGCAGTTTCTGAGGATACTATATTTGGATCTGGTAAAACATATTCTATTCCAATTTTTCTTTATCGTCTTGACTTGGGATCCGCTATTCATCCAGAACACATAGAAATATTCCACAAAGGAAGTAGAGATGCTCTTTACAATTTTTGGATGAATACTGGATATGAAATGAATTTGAATCAGTTTATGAATTATGATCCATATTTAAACCGAATTAGTGGAGCAGAAAGTAAGTAGTTATACTCAATATGTCGGGAAACCGTAACAAGAGGGGCTTGACCCCTCTTTATTTTTGCTATATAATATTGTAACAGTTCTTCACAAAACTACAATGACTGTAACAACTAATGAGTATGGGCAACAGAATATGTTTGCCAAAGAACCCGTAATGTACTATGAGAACTACGGGATGCTGACTCCTAATATGGTTAAGGAGCGCACCAATGGTCGTTGGGCAATGATGGGTATCATCGCT
>Ga0208645_1003588_pt1 | contig 11408 bp, 11 predicted proteins | sample VirMetDEL_Sep_01_FD_184519 | JGI IMG/M metagenome (GOLD analysis project Ga0208645, IMG submission 184519) | Aqueous microbial communities from the Delaware River and Bay under freshwater to marine salinity gradient to study organic matter... | ecosystem: Environmental > Aquatic > Marine >...
CAACTCTGTCACAGAAAATTTCTCGTGCAGATTTTCCTTTTTTTCAAATTCGGCAGTTACTTGCTGAACGAGGTTTAGCAAGCGATTGGCTAGACGATTATGAGGGGAAAATGAAACCAGATTCATCGAATAACATGAATCCAGATGCAGCCAGACTGAGGGATAAAGATCAGATCATTCAGATTCAAAAGGAGTATATAGAGACCCTAAAAGAACAGATTGAGGTCCTGAAGGATGAACACAAAAAAAAATGGAACCCGACAATCGCACCACAATGGATCAATCGACCAAGCAATTTGACGATATAGACCCTCCAAGTCAGTAATTACAGGCATTAGCTACCTTTTATTCATTTAGTTACAAAATAGTTACCCCCCCCATGTTTGTGTAAATCGATATTTGTCTAATCAAATATGATCCGCAAGGACATCGTCTACGACAAAACAAACCGTGTTTTTACTGCGAATTTCCGACTAGACGGGAAACGCCACAGACCTACTCTGATCTCGAAAGAGGACTACGACCAGCTCACCGAGGAAGAGAGACAGCAGGTAGTTGGGACTCTCTGGAGGAAAGCAAAGGACAAGTTTGACCGACTCGTTCAAGAGCAGGAACGGCACGGACAGTACCTAGAACCCTTATTAGAAGAATGGTTGTCATCCGTTGCATCTGCCAGAGATTTCAAGACCGTGGATCACTACCGGCTGGATGTACAACGATTCCTGCACGTTGCTCCCCCTCGCACTGGACAACTCTCCTCCAGGGTCCAAGAACCCTTCTACGACCATCTCCGCAGTCTCGGCCTATCCGATTCCTCCATCAATTCTGCAGTCAGATCGGTCAGGGTATTCGTCAAGTGGTTGTCGGAGAGGGAATTGCTGAAGCACCCAGTGAGCTTGAAGGCATTGCGAACAGTGAAGAAGAGACCACAGTTCTACAGTGCAGAACAGATCAAGCAGATGCTGGAATACTGCAGGGAGACACCAGGCAGGAGATATACATTATTATATAGAGCAATCTGGATCTTGAGTCAGACCGGAATGCGGGGAGGGGAACTGTTGAATCTGAAGTGGTCAGAGGTCGAGGAGAAACGGATCAAAATCGTCAGCACTGAGACTTGGCAGGTGAAGAGTCGCAGAGATGCCTGGGTGCCGATCAGTCCGAAACTGCGGGAGGAGTTTGATCAGTGGGGTCGAGAGGGAGAGGTCTGGGTGCTGGATAAAAAAGATGGGAAACGATACTGGGCGCATCTAAACGAACTGACTGCCTCAATGCGTTATGTTCAAACCAAGTGCGACTGCAGAGGTCCGAAACCGTTGCATGGTTTTCGGGCTGGAGTGGCAACGGAATTATTGAGACAGGGAGCGAGTCCGGTGCATGTCCAACGACTGTTGCGTCATGAGGATTTGAGTACGACCATGGGGTATCTTGATCCTGATGCTCTGGAAATCGAGGACCTTGTAAAAAATTTATAAAAATTGTTTTTTTCTTGTTGACTTATACACGCAATGCGTTCATACTAGATTCAACAGTTCAGCAATGACGCTGATCTGAATCAGATACAAACAGAGGGAACATGGAAAGACAAGAACTTGAACAATGGGCAGACTGTCGCAATACCAGCAAAGAAGTTGCGGAAGCTATTCTTTTTTTTGCGTCGGACGAAGAAGACGCGGATAGAATTTGGCAAGACGCCACTAACGCAGAAATTTTGGCGATCTGGGAGTATGCGACGAACAATGGACTGCATGATGACTCAGATTTGTACTGGGGAATCGACTCGCTAGCGGAAATGATGAAACGACTATAACCCAAGTTCAGCAATGACGCTGATCTAAATCAAAAACAAATAGAGGACATATGAGCAACACATACAAAACCAGATTCAAGGTTGTTGGTCGCAAAAACGGAGAACGTGTTTGCAAATCATTTACTGATTTTGAAGAGTGCGCAGCAATTTTGCTGTACCAATCATTGGATTCCAATTCCCAAGCATTTTACCGGAGGTCAAAAAAACAATTCAAATTGATTTGGGGAACAATGCCAAACCTTTCAGATTTGCCTAAAGCATTGATGCCAAATTATGAGGAAGAGAAAAAAATTGCCCGTGAATACTTCGATAAAAACTGGAAATATGATGATCACAACGAAATGGCATTGGAACGTGGAGAACCATCACGAACAGCCACTGAATGGCATGAACACTGGCAAAAAACTGACGCTAGTTGTGGGTTCTATTACGAAGATGGGGAGTGGAGGATGCATAACTGGGATGATCAAGAACACATTCAAATCATAAACGGGAAAGTCGTTCAAGTGGAGGAAGTATGATCCAAACTTGGAACCCCAAAGAGAATCCACATCCTTGGAAATGGGGAAAAGGACAGAAAAAGTTTTCGGCACGAATCAAAATAAGTTCATGGGTAGAAATTGATTATCGTGCAGGACTTCCTGGTTGGTTCCAAGTTGTCGAGATCAGTTCTGATCGTGACTGGATCAAAGTAGATGGGTTAGAAGGTGAGATTGTACGACATCAAATGATAAGTTTTACCAATAAATAAAGTATGACACACAAAGAAATTGCTCAATCACTAACCAAAGCCCGTGGGATTTGCCACTTTACTGGCGAACCTCCCACATTTTCAGATTTGCTGGAAATGGTAGAAGAAGCAGACATTGCATTGGCTGACACATTTGGACGTTATGACCATGTCACCATTCAAGCAGTTGTTCGTAAGATGCTGCAGAAAAATGATTCGGCCTCAAGAATCTGTGCAAATCCTCTTACCATATGACCAGCATTGAATTCAGACATGCTCGACAGAGATTGGGCATGTCGATGGTTGAGGCATCAACCAAGTGCGGTGTACCCTATCGTACTTGGCAGGATTGGGAAGCAGGCAAACGGAGAGTACCCCCTTGGGTCAAGTGCCTGCTTTACTATCTAGAGAGGGGTTGAACCTATGATGCCAATAGGGAGCTGTCGACAAATCGAAAATCCTCGGAAATGGTGCGCCCAGCAGGACTCGAACCTGCAACCTACGGATTAGAAGTCATATAGAAAGTATGATTTCTTCTATAATATCAGTAATTTGAAAGATTGAGAATGGTCAGTAAAGACAAGGTTAGTAGAGCAAGGACTGAATCATATTGCGTGTTTCTGGGTTGGTCAAAAAGGGTGAGGTTCGGGCTAATGCACCGATTCCCATACGCCTGGCAATTTCATCATCTGATTGCAATTTTTGTAATGCTGCGAGTTCGTCAACTGTTCTTCGAGCATCATCACCCGTAGCAAATAACCGTTCTGCAAATCGTTCTTTTTGTCGTTGCATTTCTTCGAAATCCATTTGACTCCGAAACTTCTCCCTTAGTCGATCAACAGCTCTGCCTGCCAATTGCCCAGGATTTGAAACATCCGCAATCATCTGACCTGTGGTTGGTGCGGCCTTCTGTTCCTGAACTATCAATCGTTGAGTCTCTGCCCCTGCTCTTGGGGAAAGTGCTGTTGCTTCTTGAAAGACCTCTTCAACCTCCATTCGTTCTAATAGTTGCGCCATTTGTTCAGGACTGCTAATAGCTTCCAATTTTGCGGTTTGTTTGTTCTTTCGCAGTTCAGCAGTTAGGTCTGCAGTCTTGCCTGACTTTTCTCCCCATTTATCAATCAGTGCCTGCTGCATTCCTGAACGATAGGCTTCCTGTTTTTCGGCAGGCAACTTGTCAAAATATGCCTTGACCTCTATAGGACGTTTTTTAGAACTAAAATCTTGTAGTCCTTGATTGAACTCATCAACCAGCATCCCTTCTGCAAAGACTCTTCTTGCCTCACGATATTCGGGAACTTGCTGCCCTGCATCATCCAATGCTCGATCTTTTAACTGATCCAGTAACCCCTTGCCTTCCTTGGTCAATACATTCTTCTGATTCTGCGGAGGATTGGTTACATCTAATCCTTGTTGATTCCGTACTGCCTTTTGAATGTCATCCAACTGCTGAACAGTCAGAGGTTCTTGAATGCCAGAGGACACAGGAACACGTTGGTCTACGGGTAGATTCCTTTGTCGCAAGTCTCTTAGTTCTTCAGCGTTGCTGTACGCCCGTTGAGCATAGGGGGTTTCAAGAAAATCTCGGATTGGTTGGGTCATGGTTAGTGTTTGTGGGTCCGCCTGCTTGTACAACGGATCTGCTTGGATTTTGGCTTGTGCTTCCCGTGCATAGATTTCAGTTTCGGGCACACGATTGCCGAGCAAATCCACATCACTTGTTAATCGGTTTTGAACTGCATCAATCGCCTGGCGTTCTCCAATACTCTTTCTGTAAGCAGTACCACCTGCTGGAACACTCATAGTGTTCTTTGCTCTCAGATATAGAGGGTTGCCCTCACGATTGACATACTGCCCAGCATCCACCAAAGTTCCTAGATTCTTTCGTTGAACTCGATCAAACACATCCAGTGCCTGCATCAATTGTTCTGGGGTCACTTTGCCCCCCTCCAGGTCTGCGAGGATGTCTTCTAAGTCTTTGCGACCACCAGACCCAATGCCTCGCAGTTGTGGGTTGCTTGGTGGAATGATTCCTCCAGATCCGTCACTGATTACATTTCTAAGAATTCTCCCTGCTTGTCGTGTTGCTCTACCTGCTGGCCCAGCAATATAAGAGCCTCCACCCGAAACAGCAGCACTACCTGCTACATTGGCATAAACATCTGAGACATCCTGTCCTGTTGCTTGTGTGGGGTTTTCTGCCATTCCAGCAGAATATAATCCAGCATCCACAGCACCACCGATTGCACCTTGACCAAAGCGAGTCTGTGCCAAAGCAGGCAACGCACCGGACTTGCCGATTGCCATGCCACGAACAGCCTGAGCTGCAGTTTGTCCTGGGTTCAGTGCCTTGACTGCAGTTTGTCCTAACTGTCCCAATCGACTAGCAGCAGCAGCCTGACCTCCAGGGAGAAGAGCAGGGGCAACTGCTCCTGCAAGGTTGGCAGTCAATGCCCGACCTGGATACTGTTGTTGAAAGGCTTCTCGTTCTCTCTTGATTTGATCTTTGACAACGTCATACGGGACCTTCTCCAATTTGGACATCACCAGAGCTTCCATCTCATCTGCAAACTCAAAACTAGCACCAGCAAAGAACTCCCGCATCACATCCCCAAAGTTCCCCACATCTTTGCCTAGTTTCTCCTTGCCATCGACCAGGTATTCAAAGGATTTCGCCAACTGATAAAAGTCTTTGAACCCTCCTTTACTGGCTTCTCGCACAAATCGATCAATCTGATCCTTGGTCATCGGAGGTTGGTTATTGGCAAGTCGTCGGTCTCTCTCGACCTTTAAATCTCGGAGGATGCTGTCAATAAGTGGATTTGCCATAATTGCCTTAATTGTTATTGAACCAGTTTAATGGATTCCACATATTGGGGTCTTCCTGGGGTCCTACATCTGTCTGGATTTCCTGAAGGATTGATTTTGCTTCAGAGTTGTACCCTGCAGAATCATTGTCTGGAGGAACAACAGAAATGGGGTCAAAGGTCAATGGACGATACCCTGGGATAGCATTGTATTGATCCATGATGTCAATATTGTATTGAGAGGCAACAGGTCTCAGGTTGTCAATGACCGACTTCTTGACCGAATTCAGACTTGCCACAAAGGTGTCCAGTCCTGAGAAGAAGTTTGACAGGTCCACACTGGTTGGATCTGCGATCACACTCTTGATGATCTGTTCATCATTGCCCGTCAGAACACCCAAGTTGTATTCTTCCTTCAAGGTCAGTAACAGGTCATAGTAGTCAGAAACCAACTCACGGACTTTTGGATCTTTCTTCGTCAACCGTTCCGCCAACTCAGGCTTCCCATACTCTACCAATTTATTTTGCAGTTTCTGCAGTTTGTTCAGAGTAGCAAAGGAGGAATTGATTTTTTCTTGGTTGTCTCCCAATCCTTCCACTTGGACAAAACTGCCCAAGTCCGTCACCTTGCGTCCTGGTGTTGCTAAGTCAACCCCCCAATCAATCCCATCGGGCAAGGGGTATCGAGGTTTTTCAAATGTGCCGACTCCACCAACCGAAACACTGGACTGCAGGGAATCAAGGTGCTGATCAATTCCTTTACGATATTCAGGGGAGTTTCGGTATACATGATCAATCTTACGTTCACCAGTCGTAGGGTCGTAAATGAAGACCCTTTCTAAATCGTCCCGCAGTTTCTGACCTTCCGTTGGTTTTGTTTCTGTCTTTGGTTTGAGATCATCCTTGATCTGGTTGATTACCTGAGTAATCGCAGCAGTGGAATTAGACAGTTTGCCTTCGTAGTCTCGTTCACTGACCATTTCGAGCAGCATGGTCTTGTCGTCTGCTGATAGTACGGTGTCATTCTTAATCTTGCTCACAAGACCTGTCCTCTCCGTCTCCGTCATCCCTCCAGCCAACTTTGCCAATTTCTTAGCACCCTCAACAGGACCTGCAGCAATCAATGCCTGTCCGGTTTTATTGTCAGGGTTCGGATAAATTTCTCGGACTTTTGCTTCCCACTCTTCTTGATCCTTGGCAGGTTTGGCAAGCAGATTCTTCATCTGCTCCGTTCTGCCAATGGCCTCATTGGTCAATGCAGTCTTGTAGAGTTTATCAAACTCCATCTGAGACCGTTTGTACTCATCTTCCAGCTTCTGCCTCTCTGCCTCACTCAACCGTTTCTTCGTCCCACCATACCCCTGAACGAACCCACCGAGACCCCTGGCAAGTGCAGATCCCAAAGTCACATCATTTGGGTTGGTGCTGTACCGAGGTGCGGACATCAAGCCGAGTCCAGCCTGCAGAAGTCCCATCCTCATCGGATCGTCGTACCAGGAGGTGCCAGATTCAGGAGCATCTTCGGTGTCCAGCAGTCCAGCAGTTTTAACTGCAGAGGACTTCGGTGCTGCAGGGATGTTGTAATTGAATGAACGGGTATCTCTTGGAGGATTTGCAGGTCCCTGTGCCTGCTGTTGCTGTCCTGCCATCTGTCGAGACTGAACTGCAGGAGAAGGAGGACGCACGGCAACTGGGCGAGTAGCAGGAGCAGACTGTTGAATCACCTCAACAGGATCTGATTGCAAAGAAGACATGGGGGTCACTGCTTGCCCCATCCTTTCCAGAGAACGAATCTGATCCGACTGCATTCCTGATCCAATCAAATCCATTGCCGTTCTGGGTGCAGGGAAACTTGCTGCAATCGGTTCAGGGGTATAAACATTCCCTCTTCCTGCCCTCAACAAATACAGACGACGGGCTTCCTCATCTCGTAGTTGCCGCAGAAATTCCTCTGTTGCCTGTTCGTTGGGATTCAAGTAGGCCATCAGACTCTCCTAATCTTTGAGTAAACTGTAGGTTGATAACCCTGCACCGAGTCCCTGGAGGAGAGGATTCTGACCATACAGAGGACTGCTGCTGGTGACCACACTGTTCGTTGCAGGAGAGATTGCCGCATTCCTCAAATTGATCATATCCATTGGATACCCAAGTTCTCTTTGGAACTCGTTGTAAATAAAGTCGAGATCCTGCTGATTTCGGTTATCCTGTCCTGCGCCTGCTGCAAGTAGATCTGCAATTCGTTGGCGTTCATCGGCAGTCTGCATCTGTGCCAGATTACCCAGTGCTCCTGCTCCCTGAAGATTAAGTGCTCCTGCTCCCTGACGGAACTGCTCTGCCAGTCTGGCCTGCTCTAATCCCAACTGATTCCCCTGCATCTGGAGTTGGTTCTGGAAACCCATTGCATCCCGATCCGACTGAGCACCGAGACCTTGGGCAGTCAGTGCTCCCTGAGACTGCAACCCTCGCACATCTCGTACATCTTGAGCTGAGATGTTCTGCCCCTGGAGATTCCCAGCAGACTGATACCCTCGGAGGTTTTGTATATCGGATGCAGTCAGTCCCAGTCTCTGCAGTTGTTCCTGCTGTGCCTGTTCTGCGGCTTGTTGGAAACCTTGGGACCGGAGTTGTCCGACTGCGGCTGCTGTACGATCTGCAAAGTTGCGGTTGTTCTCTGTTCGCATCAGTGCCTCACGACTCCCCCCAAATGCTCCAGCCCGTGCAGCATTGCCGGAAATGTCGTTGTTTGTGATCCGTCTCGCTCGATCCAGATCCTTGATGGTTTGATTTACGACCTGAGAGGTGTAGGGGTCTTGGAACTGTGCCAGATTCTGCTGGAAGTCCCTGCTGTAGTTCTTGGCTGGAGTGAGTCCCGCATTGGCATTGCCGTACTCTTCTGCCAGCAGTCCTTGGTTCACGTTAGAGTAGGAGTTTGCTGTGGGTCCAGTCAGATTGAGTGCAGCAGGTGCAAATTGAGACCGATAGTTTGATGCTCCCCGTGCTGCGGTTTGTGCTTCGGCAAAGGGATTTGTCCCATTTACTCGATTCGCCAGCAGGTTCTCACCCTGCAGTGTTCGGTCAGACGGTGCGGCAAAGCGTTGCCGGTCGTATGCGGAGAAGGGGGTAAGCATGTCACCAAAGGGCACGGCATCCTCCTCACCGTCTTGAGCTCCGTCAGTTCCCTGACTAGATGCTGCCTGCTGTGCGTTTTTCAAGGCAGTTTGGGAGGCAAGCAGTTGTTGATAAAGAGACGAATTGAATTCCCCACTGGGTGACTGAGCCAGAGCATTCAGTTCCAGATCCGTGTAGATTTTTGTTGGATCATAATCCCGTCCGTATCCAATATAGACAGAATCCCCTGATGGAAGAGTTGCCGCTGCAGGGTTTTCCAGCAGTTGGGTTTGTTCTTCTAGTACCTTGGAATTCTGTCGTCCACCTCCTCGGCTGGAGGTGCGCCCAGTCTGCAGATTGTCTGGCACAGAGACCTGCCCGTAATCTACCCCAACAGGAGACTGAGTTTGAACCCGTGATCCTTGAGTTGTCGGAGGAGGTCCCGTATATCCACGAATCCCAGAATAATCCCGATCCAGAGTGGTGGGACGATAGTTGGGATTCATCGTAAACTGAGAACCGATATTCATCGTGTTCTGGGCATAGGGGATCGCCCAGTCCGGTAGATTCTGTTGCGTCGTCGTTTGATTCCCTGACCGTGAACCCCCTTGCCCCAGAACTGTCGTCAACAACCCTACTCCTGCAGCAGCAGTCCAGGGGTCAACTGCAGCAGCAGACCTCCCTGCTGGGTTCGTGCGGTACGCATTGGGATTCAGCCCATACTGCCCAACCTGACTACCCGTGTTATTTTGATCTTGTCGAATCATGGGGTTAACTCACTACTGAAGTGGAAAGATTCCCTGAGTTATCCGTCTCAATTTGGTAACGGGTCCCATTGGGCGAAACAATGATTAATCGTTGATCTGCGTTCAATTCTACGTCTTGGTTTTTCTGATATGATGTCGTCAGTAACTTGGCAATCTGCTGGAGAATTGGTGCAAAATAGGATTGCAGGTACGTCCCTGGAGGATTGGGGAGAATCATCTGCGACCTCCGACATGGGTCTCAAATCGGGTGTTTCCCACCGTCCAATCCTGAGTCAATGCTCCCGTCACTCGGTATCTCACTTGCCTACCTTGGAGTCGCACATCAATCTCCCCATCGGTTTCTAATGGATAACTGCTGGAGGTAGTCTCCGCAGCATCTCCGCTTGCCGCAGTATAGAACTGGAAATTGATTGCCCCTGCTGCCTGCTGGTCTGAGTCGGTAAATATCTTGGAAATCCTGCTGTACCTCTCCCCTCGCATCAGGTCAATTGCTCCAGTTTCTGCCTCTGCGTTCTCCGTCTGTGCGGGATCTGTCGATTCGTGCTGGTAGATCGTATTATCCCCTGCATCAACTGCAACCGGAGCAGGCCAGATCCCTTTATCGATCCAGCAGTTCCGAGAGACTCCTGATGTGCTCAGTGAGTCGTACCAGACATTGTCACGATAATTATAAACCACATAGTATTCACACTCTCCGTCTGTCCCAGAGGTGCTTGGACACCACCACCAGACTTCACCGAATTCCGCATTCCCGCCTGAGTAGATCAAACCCTCCTGAGACCAGTCCACGGTTCTCAGCACTCGATCCTGAATTGGACAGGGTAGAGGTTTGGCGAGACCATCCATGACCCAGAACCCACCTCGATTGAGCCAACAGGTGATCTCTGAGGAACTGTGAATCGCATAGGGCGAGTATACCCCTGCGTTGTCTGCGAGTTTATTGATGCCGTAGACCAAGGGAGGTCCAAGATACTGCAGTAGATGAACATCCTGGTCTGTCCAGATCGCTACTCCTTGGGGAACCCGTCGTGCGGCAACGATGTATCCCTCTGTCTGGAGAGGTAAACTGCCTGCAGTGTTGGTTGCGCTTGCAGTCCACTCGTCCACAGTTTCCTGAGACGACCACCGGACTAGTCGAGCATCTGAATCTGCACCTAACGCCAGGACATGCCTTTCCTGTGTGACCAGCACCCCCACTGCCGTGGGGGCAGTTTCGGTATATCCATTTGCTGTTGTGATCTCTTCTGCAGCTACCGTTGGATCTCCAGTCCAGTATCCAATGGCCTTGTCTCCTGAATGCGTAAACACCAGATTCTCTCCGAAATTGTCGAAACTCCAGTGTGCTGTGCGAGAGAAGGAGACAGATCCAGGCCCTGTGAAACTGTATCCATAAAACCAGTCTCCATAGTGGGAATATCCGTAACCTGGTCGGTACTCACTGTCTCCAGATGCCTGGTATCCGGTTGGGGTAATGTCGTAGAATCGTTGATAGGCTTGGGTCTGGTTGACGGTTACGGTGATGTTGGTCGCAGTTGCTGTGCAGTTGTTTGAAATCGTGACAGTGTTGGAGGAAATCCCTGTGACTGTTGAACCTGCAGGGATGCCTGATCCGGTGATTGTGTCTCCAACCTCAAAGGAGGTAGCATCGTCAACCGTAATGTCTGCACTGCCATCAGTCGTGTCTGCAGTGGAATCCGTGAAACTCGCGGCACTGGCGATCTCGGCAGCATAGAGTTTCCCGTAGTTCGGAGATCCTGAACCCGCAGTTGCCAAAACGAACAAACCCACATTTGAGTTATTGCGCCACACATGATGCCCCCGTACTGCCGAGTCCAGAGTCTCTGAGTGCCGCGACAAAGGGAAAGTAGACCATCCTCCAATGGGTCGCAGTCGTCCATCTCGGAAACGGACGAGATTGCCCTTGAGCCATCTTTGCTTGATCTCTCGCGCAGTCCCGTCCACAAACCCTGGAGGGATCTGAACCTCCTGAAGTTGTTTAGCCAAGGATTTTCTCTTTCAGTTGTTTGGCTTTGCGGACCTTGCGGTAGACTCCGACCCCTGCTGCTGCCATCGGTAATCCAATTGCAGTCAAGACCAGTTCTACCCCACCTGACTCAATTGCTGAGTTCAGCAGTTCCATGAATTCCATTAGTAACTCCAGCAAGCGTATTTGTCTCGTGTATCAA
>Ga0208645_1003589_pt1 | contig 11405 bp, 11 predicted proteins | sample VirMetDEL_Sep_01_FD_184519 | JGI IMG/M metagenome (GOLD analysis project Ga0208645, IMG submission 184519) | Aqueous microbial communities from the Delaware River and Bay under freshwater to marine salinity gradient to study organic matter... | ecosystem: Environmental > Aquatic > Marine >...
AGCTTCTTCTGCGCCGAGTTCCATTTCACGTAAGATTTCTTCAAGATCAATTTCTTCTTCACCTTCTTCTCCAGCTACATCGTCAACTGCAGGGGCAGCAGATTCTTCACCTTCAATTCCGTCATCTTCGATTTCGATGTCGATTTCTTCACCATCTTCTTCAGCAGGTAACTCTTCACCCATTTCAGGAGCAAGTTCAGATTCGTCTTCCGTAGAAAACTCTTCTTCTTCCTCTTCACCTATTTCAGGAGCAATTTCACCTTCTAATTCAGCGATGATTTCGTTCAACTCGTCATCTTCTTCACATTCTTCGTCATTTTCAAGAGTAAGTTCTCTTGAAGTGTCGTTGTCTGGAGTTTGGTTAGTATCTTGGTCAGATGCTTTGATTTGACCTTTAGAACCGTCCATTCCAGATTTGTCAGTTTTTGATGGAGTTAAAGTTCCACCAGCGTTTGGACTGTCAACACCATTAGATGTGCTGTCAGTATCTTGGTCACTTGGACCAGCTTGTAATTCATTTGATGGGCCTTGCGGATCAACCGTATGTTCGTCAGCAGGAACTTCTTCTTCATTCATTACCTCACCGTCACGTCCGATGAAACCAGCAGCGCCAGTTCCGTCATTTTGTAAACTTGTGAACTCTTCCAATGTTTCTTCTTCTTCTCCAGCCATTTCTTGCTGTAGTTTAGTAGCCAACATTGATTGTAGTTTTGGTGTGAATGCTTCTTCAAGAACCGCTTTAGCATTCTGTAGAGCTGTTTCACGAACAGCCTTTGCATCAGCAATGGCACTTTTTAGCAAGTCAGACATTTTAATTTCTTTCTATATTTGTAATGCTATTACTGTGAGCATTAATGTAAGTTTAATTAATCTCCAGCAAATAAGACTTGCTGCATTATTTATATAAATATAGAATATTAATAAAAAACGTTGACTTTTTTAAAAAAATATATATAATTATATGAAGATTGTGAGATTATATTATGATATTAATCAATGAGACTGAAAATAAAAATAACAAAACGTTTAAAGATATACGTAAATTTTCAAAGGAAATTTATATAGTAAAATGTGACTATTGTGGAACTATATATGAAGTTAAAGCCGTCAATTATAATTCCTCTAAAAAAAATAACGTGAACAAAAAAGATTGTTGTTCTAAAAAAGAATGTATATCTTCAAAAAAGAAAGAAACTTTTATTGCAAAATATGGAGTAGACAATCCAACGAAAAACGATACCATCCGAAACAAGGTAAAAAAAACAAATATAGAACGGTATGGTACAGAAACTCCATTCCAATCTGAACAGTGTAAGGAAAAGTCAAAAAATACATGCTTGGAAAAATATGGTGTTGATAATGTGTCTAAATTAAAATCAACTAAAGAAAAGTCAAAAAATACATGCTTGGAAAAATATGGTGTTGAGTATGCTTCCCAGTCGGATGGGTTTAAAGAAAATGTTAAAAACACATGTCTTGAAAAGTATGGACATACACATCCCATGATGAACTCTGAAATCAAAAATAAATCACATAAAAAATTAAATGATTTGTATGGTGGGATTTTGTTCGGGTCAGAGTATATAAAACAAAAAATTGAAAATACATGTCTTGAAAAATATGGAGTATCTAAATTCATATTTACCGATGAATATAAAGAACGTATTAAAATAAAATCATATGAAAAATTATACAATTCATTATTTGATAACAGACTAAATAATGAATGTATTCCTGTATTTCCATTTGAAGAATATTCTGGCGTAGACAAAGAATATAAATTTAAATGTAATTCGTGTGATGAAATATTCAAATCGAATTTAGATGATGGAAAAATACCAATGTGTCCGATATGTAATCCGAAGTTGTGTGGTAGTGAACAAGAACTGAAAATGTTGGAATATTTAAAGTCAATTAATTCCGAAATGATCATTGTCAGAAACGAGAGAACGGTATGTAATGGATATGAACTTGATTTTTATTTACCGGAATATAAAATCGCTATAGAGTTAAACGGAAATTATTGGCATTCCGAATTAAATGGTAAAGATAAAAACTATCATTTAAATAAAACCGACGATTGTGAATCAAAAGGAATAAAGTTGATTCATATATTCGAGGATGAGTGGTTGTATAAAAAAAATATTATAAAACATAGATTGAATCATCTGTTTCATGAAAGCAAACGAATCTATGCTAGAAACTGTATAATAAAAGAAATTTCAAATAAATATAAAAACAAATTTTTAGATGAACATCATCTACAGGGAATAGATAATTCTAAGATTAAATTTGGTGCGTTTCATGAAGACGAACTAGTTGCTGTAATGACGTTTTCTAAATGTAGATTCGTGTCGGATGGTAGCATGGAAATTATAAGATTTTGTTCAAAATATAATGTAGTGGGAATTGGAAGTAAATTCATAAGCCATTTCGTAAAAAGATACGATCCTATGAAATTAATCACATATGCAGATAAACGATTTGGAAATGGAGAATCTTATTTAAAAATGGGATTTTCAAGAGTTTCAACTACACCGCCTTCTTATTTTTATATGAATCGAAAATCATATTTGAATAGATTCAATAGAATGAAGTTTCAAAAACACAAACTTCCTAAGATATTCAACATATTCGATGATAAACTATCTGAGTGGCAAAATATGCAATTGAATGGATATGACAGAATTTGGGATTGTGGGTCTGTAAAATATGAAATGATATTAAAAAACTCCGAATAAATCGGAGTTTTGGTTTTTATAAATCAGACAAGTCAGTTACTTCTTCGATGCATTCATTTATCTGAAAATATCTTTCCAATATATGCCCACAGTCTTCATACAAAGCAACCAATTGTTGTTCAAGCAAAGTAGACTCTTGAGCGATCTGATTAAACTGAGAAGCAGCTTTACCCAACTGACCCATGTTTTCTTTGATCACCTTTTGATTGAAATTACCATCGTTTTCAGCAAGTGTTATGCTTTTAGCAGACTCAGCAATCTTAGACAACTTTTCAGCAACCTCAGAAAGATTTCCGTTTCTGTCTAATGCTTTTCCCATTTCATTATACTCACCGATCATAGAAAGAACTTCTTTCTTTTCTTCAAGTGATAATGGAGCAACTTCTTCTTCTCTTTTGAAGGATTCAACTAATGTTTTTAATTTCATATCTATAAATATCTTTTAAATTACATTTCAGTAGCAGCATCTTCAATTTCACCGTCGGTAGAAGATGACAATTGATTTTGCATATCGTTTACTAATTGATTAAATCCTTTTAGTTTTAATAAAGGCCCAGCGTCTGATTTAAATTTCTGCATACCTTCTTTATCAAGACGTAACTTAGAAACCAAATCTTGAGCGAGTGAACTTAATGTATTTTCTTCAGCTGCTCTATCCATAAGCATACCCATTAAAACGGTTACTCCAGGACGAGAATAAATGTTAGTTCCTGAGAAGTTTTCTGCTTCAGCTTCAGCCTTCTCACGTTCTGCTTGTGATTTTTCTTTATCCGCTTCGGCTTTCGCAGCATCTGCTTCAGCTTCAGCCGCTTCGGCTTCAGCTTTAGCTTTCTCTGTCTCAGCATCTAACTTAGCAGCTTCAGGATCTTCATCATCACCCATATCTTCTTCACCGCCAAGGTCTTCTTCTCCGCCTAACGGATCTTCCTCATCACCAGCCAATGGATCTTCACCACCTTCGTCGCCAGCAAGAGGATCTTCCTCTTCGTCTCCAGCCAATGGATCTTCTTCATCAGCTTCAGTTACAGACCAACGACCTGTATTAGCATGGGTTGAAATCTCTTTTAAAATGTGTTTTAAATTGTAGCTCATATTTTTTCCTTATTCGTCGATGCCTACTAAAATGTCTCTAATCAAAGTCTCAGCATTATAATAAATATTTGGAGTCTTAGACAATGTTTTACATTCCTTTATAATAGACTCATTTAATCCAGATGGTGTTGGTGCCATGAAAGCTCCGTGAGTGCTAGGATTTGATACAAAATCAAATCCAATCAATTCAAAGTCTTCCTGAACCATCACAACAGGACCATCATGTTCATGTAACTCTTTAACAGAACCTAATCCACGTGAACTAATTCCCAATGTTCCTCCGCAAGAAAAAATTTCTTTCAAAATATTTCCAGCAGGCGTAGATAAAATCTTACATGTTCCAACTAAGTCATTTCCTTCCCAATGCATCTCTGTCACCATATGACAAGCGTTTTTCAACTCAATGACCGAACTATCTGGATGATCTAACTCACCGTATGCTCTGTTTTGTTTTATGAAATTTTCATTATACGACTCAGATTCACGTTCAAGGATCACCTTGGGATATACTCTTCCATTATGATTCTTTGCATCAGCACGCTGAAGAACGCCTTTTACTTCAAGAACTTTGCCGCTCTTGATAGACTCGTTTAACATATTTCTCGGAACATCAAATGGTATCCAATCTACTAACAAATTCCTATTCATGTGTATAAATATAAAAAACGTTTAAAATTGTTTAATTTTGTGTTGAGACGTATCAGACGGTGCTGATGTGTTTTGTGTTAGCGATGTAGTTGGAGCAGCTTGATCGTTATGAATTGCAAACTTTCCTTTTTTATATCCTAACTTTTTACCGTCATCTGAAGTCAAAACTACAAGATATTCACCGTTTATTTGTTTAACTTCAACCTCTTTGATAGTAATTGTCTTCGACCCAAATGATACAGTCTTCCCAATTAATTTCGGTTTAATTAAATCTAAAAACTGTCTTTCAGCAGACTCAGCATAATTTGTAATCGAATTTGCCATGTCTCTTAAATCGTTTTCAAGTGGCATACTAATTACACTATCTCCACTGGGTTGATCAGCAACCATAGTTTCTGTCAATAAATCTGTTAATTTCATGCTCCCAAATCCTTTGCTTTACGAGAAATCTCTTGAACATACTGATCAATTTCCATTAAATCCTTCGATGTTCTATTCCACATAGCATCAGTGGTTACATCAGATTCTTGTTTTAGTTTGTTGCTGATGTTTACAAGATAATCAACTTCTTTTAACATCTTTTTAATTTCCATCACGACATAAGATACTTTGGAAGGAGCTTTCTTATAAGCTGCGCTTTCTTTAAATCGTCTATAACGAGAATATGCTTCGTCTAATTTAGCGGGATCTTCTTCGTCTACTTCATCTACATCTCTTTCGTGTGGATTAGGCATACTATCCGTTCCATATTCACCGCCACGCCATTTTACTTTTCCACCGGAAAAAGCATTAGGTGTCATGTATCCGGGAGTGGCTCCTGTCGTAGACATCTCATCAAGTAACTCTTCCTTGATGATCTCTTTTATTAACTCTTTTAACTGTTTTTTATTAAGCATCGGTAGTTACATTCTTTAATTCTTTGATTAACTCATATGAAAGAAGTAGAGAAGTAACTTGTGAGTCTTTAACGGTTTTTCCTTTAACCGCTTTGTCGAGTTGGTTACAAACCTCGGATATCTTAATCTTTACAACTTTATCGGCAATCTTTTCTTCAAACAACTTCAACTCACTTTTTACAGCAGGTACTTCAGTTTCTATATAATGTTTAAGTGAGTTTGTGTTGCTTACGTTGTTGATATACTCTTTCAATAAAGTTTTTTGTCTATCATCTAACTTAGAATATTTTTTGTTGAAGTTATCAACAAGAATTTTATAAGACAATAAACGTAAATCTTCTTCTTGTTTTTTGTAAAATTCTAATAATTTATCTTTATCAGCGTCAGTCTTATTCGACGTTACGTTACCCAAAAGACCTTCTGTGATAAAGTTTCTACTTGACAATACATCAGATGGGTCGTAATTCGTATCTGTCGATGAAGCGTCTTCAAACAACTTATATACGGAAGCAAATAATTTATAATTTGAAATCTTTCCACGTAAAAACGAATCTAATGGATAATGTTCTTTAATTGTTTTTATTAAGTTATACTTTTGTTCATTCAGTTTCTTGGAAGAAATCTTCCTACGAGACTTACAAATCATCTCAACTATACGATCAGCACCTATAGAGTCTTTTGCTTTCTCATGAACAAGCAATTGATATAATTTCAATTCTTTTCCTAATTCGGTTTCTTCGTTAAAAAATCGTTGTAGGATTTTATTTGCTTTTGAATCTTGGGTATTTTCCAAAATATCCGCCGTAACCTGACGAACCAAAAGCTCAAATAAGATACCTGTATTCTTAAATTTGCTGTGTTTAATCTTATTCATATTAGATATTTATATAGATACTGAGTTAATTATAAATATAAAGAGTTTTTTTAATCTTTCAAAATATTTGATTCGTCAAGTAAAGAACGTTGTGTTTTTTTACCATCTCCGAATTTTTTCTTTAAACTTTCCAATTCTTCCGATATAGAAAACGTTTGTTTTTTATATCTATCGTCTTGTGACTTTTCCAATTCCGAAGTATGAGAGTTATCCAAAGATCCTAATTTACTATTCAAGGATTGTTTTCTATTTCTTTGTTTATCCGACAATCCTTTTGTGGTTTTTGTTTTACCGCTGTTATCTTGTTCACGTTTAACGTCATCCGGTCTATTGTCTTCTCCTGGTTTAGGAACGTCTCCTTCAAAAAGATCTCCGCCTCCCATGTCTCCACCACCGAAGTCGCCTCCTCCGAATTCATCTCCACCTTCACCTTCTCCACCATCATCAGTGGCTACCTTAGTGATGCTTTCGGCTGGATCAATGCCTTCATTTTCAATTGAGTTCAAACGATTGGTAGTTTTGGTATCTTCTACAATCTCAACGCCTAACTTGTCCATTTCGTCTTTAGATAAATCAAATACATGTTCGTATACCCAACGTTTAGAAAACATCTTACGTTCTACCATATCACCAGCAACACTCATTTTGTCGCCCCACAACGCTACTTTTTCTTGTTCAAATATAGTTGATGGGTTGGTCAATGATAACTCGAAATTTACTAAAGAAGCGTCTGTGAATCCTTGTGTGTATAAGTGTATCATTGCTATCTTAGACAACTCACTTACGATGATACGTTGTATACGTTGAATTGTTCTTGCAAATCTAACGTCTTCAGCAGCCAATGTAGCTTTTCCGGAAATTCCTTCGTCGTATCCAAGAAACGCTTTGGGAATTTTTAAAGATGCCATCATTTTATGTTTAACGTAATCCAAGTCTTCAATTCCAGTCCACTCTAATCCGCCAAGATTTTCAATTCGTGTTCCGCTGTCTCCACCACGAACCGGCATATAAAAATCTTCAATCATATTTTGTAGATTGAAACGTAAATTATAATCTCCCGTCTTTTCATCGATGTATGGAACTTTTTTCATACGATTTACTAAACGTTCCATATAAGTGTCAACTTCACTTGGAGGGATATTTCCGATGTCTACGTAAAAAATACGACGTTCTGGAGCTCTCATAATACGATTGATAAGCATCGCATCTTCCATTAAACTCAATTGTTTCCATACACGACGAGCAGGTTCTACCTGACTACGGCCATATGGAAGGAAATTACTGTCGCTTAATAAACGAAAGTGAGCAACTTCAAAATTCTCATATTCCATTCCGCCATAAGCACCGTCATGTTGAAATTTAATATAATTTTTATTTTCAGGATCTAATCCTTCGATACGAGTTACTTCATAAGCACTCAATGGTTCTACTGAATAAACTCCGTATTCTGGTGATATCTCCATTTTGAGGAAGAAGTCACCATACTTACACATATTACGAGTCCATGACCATAAATTAAACTCTACATTCAAAATCTCATAAAATAAATTTTCAAGGATAGCTTTAATATTTTCGTCATCAGAACGAATCGTCAACACTTCACCCATCTCTGATTCCGTTGTACATTCATCCGCATAGATATCCATCGCAGATGCTAGAATCGGGTCCATATCCATGATGTCATAGTCACGGAATAACTCCAAACGACTAGCTTGATATGCCATAGACATATCTCTGTTGTGCAAATTGTAACTTGAACTACGAAGACGATTGAATCTGTCTCTCATAGAGTTACGATCAGTAGCATACTGAATCTTATTCGTGTCTACTACTTTTAATTTTTTACCGCCAACATTACGAACTATAACATCAGTTGAAAATAATTTCTTTAAACGTTTAAATACACTTATATCAGCCATCTTTAAATCCCTAAATCAGTTGAGCCCTGTTCACTTTGTTCGTCTTGCTCGGAAGCTATTGCCATCTTCATTTCTTCAGCAGATTTCTTCATGGCTAATTTATTTTCTTTGTCTAACTCTTTTAAATGATCTGCTGCTTTTTTATAAACTCCGGATTGGGTTCGATGTTTGTCAACTTTTGCTTTGGCCTTTTCCACGGGATCATTAGCATTCTCAACACGTTCTGTTTTTTTTGCTAAATCATCTTTTGCACCTTGTAGTGCTTTGCCAGTTTGGACGGAATCTTCAAAAATATTTTCGATTTCTTCTCTAACCAAATCACGTATGATAGATTCAATTTTGTTGCTCATTTATATAAATATAACCTTTTATTATTTTAGTAACCACCGAAGATCTTCGTTTTCTCCATTTATATCCATTGAATATGGATCTTTAGACGGATATCCACTTCCTTTATTGTTGTAGTATCCTGTAGAGTAAACACCGTTCTCAGAGTGTTGGGCTTTGCCCATCCCATTTAACGCAGTTCGTTGAGCATCCATTCCGTTTTGTCTTAACACCAATGCAGTGTCACGAACCCATAAACCTATGCCTAACGCCATCGTTAAATCGTCATTGTAACCATTAGCAGCTTGTGCTTTACCATTGTGCCATATAAACGTCATTAATTCATTGATCATACGTTTAGAACGAATCGTAACTGTTCGTTCTCTAAAGTATAAATCCAACTTGGATATTACCAATGGACGTGTTCTGGACGACATAGTAAAACCAGCAGTCGCTCTTTTGTCTTTAGCATTCCATTTGTTAGTAAACTGATTGTCTAAATCAATATACTTCAAATCGTCTGTCATGTAAAATAAATTTTGATAACCACGATCGATTATCTGTTGAATAGCAGCCCATCCAATTGAACTGTTTTCCACTATCAATAAAGCATTATTCCATTCTGTAGCAACCTGAACCAACAAATTGCCAAAGTCTTTTGTCTCGATCTTACCACGATATTCAGCAACCTGTGTGTTGCTTTCTACATCCAATACGTGAAACGTTGAATAATCCTCTCCATCCCCACGTGATACGTCAGCACACACAACATAATCTTTTGAAAAATTAGGATGTTCCCATCGCCAATAACAATTATCCATATATTCTTTGGATATTGGCTCTATTACATAAGTGTCTTCATACCATTTTAAAGTTTCTAAGTCAATTACAGAGTTACCGGATGAAATAAAATCGCAGTCGCATTCCTGAGCAGCTCCCTTTTGACCAAGCAATACATCCTGTTCATCACGCCAATTTTGGTCATATTCTGGATGTTTTGTCCAGTGTAATTTAATCGTATTAAATTTCTGAACACCTTCCTCGGATTCTTTCCACATACGATAAAACCAATTACCCATACCATTCGGTGTAGATAAAACGATCGCGTTTCCTCCACCATGAGTCATTGCTGATTGAACAGATGTCCAAATCTCGTCAATCTGATCAATGAAAGCAGCCTCATCGACCACCAATAAACTCAAAGCCTCAGAACGACCAGCATCACCACTAGCAGACACTGCCTTGATCTGTGACCCATTCGCTAAACGTAAACTCGTTCTGTTGTTCTCTACCTCCTTTTGACGCATCCATGAAGGTAAATTGTCGTTCATAAAACGAACCTTAGTTACAAGGTTCTTAGCGACGTCCTGTTTAGTAGCAATTACAAGTATAGACTTGTCTTTATGAAATGTCATCAACCACATGCCATAACCAGCAGTCAACGTGGATATTCCCATTTGACGACATTTTAAAATGATGTTTTTGGGATTGTCTCTAAACTCACGAACACATTCCTCTTGAAACGGAAATAACTTAAAGTCGATTGTTCCCTTACTTGGGTGTTGGATTTTACAATATTTTTTCATGAAGTATGCAGGATCAGCCGCACACTTTTTATACTCAGACTTTATTAATTCACGTAACTGTTTAACTTTGTTCATCTATTTTTGCTAACTCAGAATCAATTCGCTCCAACGTGGATTTGCCTTCTTGAATGTCTTTTTGTAAATCTTCTTTAACCTTGTTCAAATCCAAACCACTCCAGCGCTCAAGATCACCAAACTCATTTACAAATTCAATTTTTTCATCCAAAACCGTTTTTTCAGCTTCCTCTAATTGATTTAACATATCAATCACATAGTCACGTTGTTTATTCAATACAAATTTTAATTCATATTGTTTGAACGTTCCATTGATACGTCTTTGTGTATCCAACTCAACAGTACAATCGAAACACATTTTAGTGCTTCTATATGTTGAATTGTCGTATCTATGAGAAAAATCAATTTCCTTTTGGCATGCTGAACAACATGGGTTTGTGTCTTGTAAAGCGTTTATTACTTTTGGAATTGATTTTTTTCCATATGATGTCTTTTCCCATATCTTACCATCTTCATCGACCCATTGATCTCCGACTTTACGAGCACGTTCTTCTTGTGCTTTTTCTATTCCAGCAAAACTCACAGACGGTGGTCTAAAATTTTTACCGTCTACCCAATCATTTATAATTTGTAAATTTGAACTCATATATATAACCTCTGTAAGTTATATATATGAAAAAGTTTTAAAAAACTGTTTTTTTACATTTTCTTCTTTATTTTCTTTTCTTCCGTATCCGTGAATTGAGTATATGGTTTTTTAGCAACAGTTGATGCTCCTGCGTTTAATTTTGTTTTTGGCATTTCTTCACATGCAGAATCATCCATTGAACAGGTTCCGTTGTTCGATTCTTTGTTATTTCCTTTTCCAATTCCACCATCCATCATCTTTATTTTTTCAGCACCATCAGTTGACATTCTTTTTTCAGCAGTCATAAATTCATCTAAATTATTAACTGAATTTACCTTAGAGTCTACCTTTGACTTTCCTGATTTTTTCTTGGGATCTACTTCCGTGTATCCACGATTTATAGTTGGTTTGTTACCATCCAGTTTTGAATAGTCTCCTCCGGTTGGAACTTTCGTATCGTCTAAATCGGGAGTATCATCTTTAGTATCTTTAAATTCAGAAGTAGTGTTGTCATAATCTCTATCTTTAGCATGATCAAATGAACCTGCTTTTACATATTCATTATACAAATTCCCAATTTCTTTGAAAGATTCTTCTAATGATACAACATTAGACTCAACAGGAACTTCACCGTATATTTTTATAGTATTTGCTTTAAATTGTAACTCAACATCTTCTA
>Ga0208645_1003597_pt1 | contig 11392 bp, 19 predicted proteins | sample VirMetDEL_Sep_01_FD_184519 | JGI IMG/M metagenome (GOLD analysis project Ga0208645, IMG submission 184519) | Aqueous microbial communities from the Delaware River and Bay under freshwater to marine salinity gradient to study organic matter... | ecosystem: Environmental > Aquatic > Marine >...
CGCTGTGTATATCGGTTCGTCAACCTATTTCAAGCGTCAAGCATCCGATTGAACTTTGCCCCCATGGGCATAGCGTCTACCAATTCCGCCACCTGAGTATAGCGCCGGAGCAGGAATCGAACCTGCAATCTCCGAGTTCAAATCTCGGGCTTTACCATTAAGCTATCCGGCTTACCAATTAAGGTTATTTAGAAGAGGTCATCAGGATCTGATGCAACTACTTCTACATTATCATCAGGCACAGTTTGTACCTGAATATACTCTCTGTTTGATGATAACTCATTCTTAGAGAATGTGATAGCAGAATCAGAGCTTTCACCTTGTAAGAAACCTTTGTAATTAGGAATCTGTACATTGGCTTTTCCATTATAGACATTGCCAACTACTTTGAGTTTAACAGGAATATCTACATATCCACTGTTTTTTTCAAAGCGTTTTATAACAATATCTACAAACTCACGCCAAGAGTTTGCGTTACCAATAAGTACATCCTCTTCAGGCATAAAGTACTTCATAATGTAACCAATGCGACCAGTTTTATTTGTAATCTTCTTCTGGTCATCATCTTCTCTTGGTGGAAATTCTGCCTTTTCAACAATCTGTCCTTTGACATCATTGCCTACGACATCTTCTCCAAGCACCTTAAATTGAAATTTAAGTACATCAGGAAATAAATCACCTGACTTAGACTCGATATCTTCTACAACAACAGAAGTTAATCGTGCTTCACCCAAGTAGGGCATTGACAGATAACTTGCATTACCTGAATCTTGTATTTCTGCTTTACTTGTTCCAAACTTCATAGTTTATCTCATTAAGCGGTTAGTGTTGCTGCTTCTTCTTCTTTTACATCAATAGCAGTAATAATTACCTCAAATAACTCAAGGTCATTATTGTTAGGTACTGGTGTAAGTCTCATAGAGATAGAAGCATTTGATTCATCATTAAGGCTTGTCAACCCAAGCAATGATTGAGAAAATGCATTGTTGAAGAAAATATTTAGTTTCTCTTTACCTTCTCTACCACGGTAAAAAGATGCTTCTTCATTAGACACTTTCCCTAACAGAAGTACAGGGTCACCATCTACAACTGTTTGGTACAACTTGAATCCATACTCACTCATATTGTTTTCAGTATAGAAAGACTTAGACACGCTAAATCTTTTATATTGTGTGTTGTACTTCAAGTCATAAGACTGTGAACGTGTTTGTGTTGCTTTTACTTCTGTGATGTTGTTTAGATCAATATTACTCATTGTTCCTCTGTGTTTTGTTGTTTAGATTATTCTCCGTTGTAGTATTCTTCGACTTTGTTTACCACAAAGCCTAAGTCATTTGGGATAAGTTTATCCTCAAACATACCCATTGGAGATTTTGCTGGTGATTGTCCGTCAATGGTAGTCAGGAAATGGAAACTAGGCTCTCCATCATCTGATACAGTGACTTTTGTAAAGAGAACGACTGTGAATAGACCTTCAAGAGTTACCTTGTCGTCTAGCATTTTCCCAATCGTTTTAATTTTACGTCTGGTCACATAGTTTTCTTCTACTCGCTCATCATGTGCCAGAACGATTACCTTTATATCATCTCGAAGATTGCCGGCTGTATATATTACATTCCAAGCATTTTGTCCTATTTCATTGAATTTTTCCCAACCTTTCTCGGTGGCCCTATTCATAAATTCAGTACTCATAATATACTGAAAATCGTCGATAATTATCACTTTAATATCTTCCCGGTTATCAGAAAAATATTTCATAGTTTTAACTATCTGTACAGGATTTGCAGTTACGTGATAGTTTCCTGTATTTGATTTTGGATCTATGGTTTTGTAATGTTTTCTCCAACCCTTAAAGGGAAGGGGTTTACCCATTACATTTATAATAGCGGTAGATTTTGGGTCTAAGTCCTTGATAGACGTAGACTTACCTTCACCACTATTACCTATGATGGCTATACGTTCACTCATTCGTTTTATTCCATTAGGTTTTTAACGGTTATCCCTTGGGAGCGTAAGTTCTCTGCAGGGTTTGCTAAGTTATAATACATAGCTTCGTCTAGTTCACTAGGAAGTGGCATTTCATCGAAATAACCACATTCACCAATGAAGTTTAATCCCATTGTTATATTGTCTATACCGTATGTATTTTTCAGTATATGAATAGAACGAAAACGATTATAACCCCTGTTATTTGTAAGTTTATGCAGGTTATAATTCTTGAATACATCAAGTCCGTTTTCTCTGGGATTAAACAAACCCATTGCAAAATCACAGTCTTCATAGATATCACCAGTACCTTTGAAATCTTGTTTCTCAGGTGACAGATCTGTTTTTACACGCCTGTCTATACTGGATATATTTCTGTTAAACTGTGAAATGACAACAGGTGTCCATCCGAAGATGTCACGTAACTCACCAAAATAATCAGAGCCCTTGTCCAAGGTCTGTTTATCATTAAATCCCCTTTCATGTCGTAACTTGCCAATGTGATCAATAAGAAGCACATTAAGACTGTTTTCATGTTCAGGGAAATAATTGGTATCATATTGGTAAATCTTATAGTGCTTGTCATATATCTTTATTACTTCATAATATTTGACAATACCTTGACTTGTAGTCTCATAATGCTGACCAGAAAAGGTTTTTATTTCTTTCCCTTTCATTGAGGTATCTGTATGTAAGTATATTCTATCTCCATCTGACTTTAACAACTTGCCTTCTGTAAGAGATATACTAATACATTGCTTGTAAATACCAGTGGGATTATCAGCACCGTCTGTAATATTGACTATTTCAAACATCTCATCGAAATAATCCTTACACTCGATTACTTTATCCATTACTTCATTTGGTAATACACGCTTATTCATACCCCAACCAAGTAAGGTTGGAACATCTACCAATATATGATAGTGGGTCCACAATCTTTGTGCTACCCATTTCGCTAACTTGAACTTCTTAGACCGCTCCATAGACCGATAGATAATACGAAGACGTACATCTGTCTTGTCTTGATTCATTCTATACCATTGATAGGGATTCAGTACAAACATTTGATCTACAAGAGATGTTTTACCTGTACCAGATTCACCACCAATCAGATAGTAGAACCGCTTGGATAAACCTGCAAAACTATCAAGTTTACGAAAGCCGAAAGGAATCCATTTATTTTTACCTTCACGGCCATTTTGTATATCTTTGATGAGTTCGTCATACGAATCTGTCATAGAAGCATTTCTTGGTCTTTTGTTTCTATGGCAGTTTGATTTTCGTAATCGTCTTTTAGTACTTCCCAATACCTGCCTTTGACATATTTCTCAAAAGACAAGTTGAGCATATTATGTTCTTTTGCCCAGCGGGTTATATCCATTATATATTTGTGTTTTGCTTTTGTACGTACAGCACTCTTATACGATTTCTCTACTTCTTCCTTATTACAGGCTTTCAATATACCCTTTGCTCTTCCGGGACCGAAGTCTAAGTGAGAAGGATATAAATCAAACAACTGCTCAAAGTCAGACATATGTATAAATAGTGCTTTCGCAAAAGACTTTTCTAATTCTAATAGATCAGGAGAATCGTATTTACCAGTCCGCTTGATAATTTTCTTATCAACTAAGTCTTGAACCTCAGACTTAGACCATTTACGAACATTATTTGCATAATTATACATATTCGCAATAGCGGGACCAGACTGTTTATAAACACGTCTTCCTCTTGAATCTATTTCATACGTATCCTCGTGTAACATATAACACATAGCATACTGCTCAAATGTTATATTGTGTTTTACGAGGAAATCCACGGATACTTCTATGATCATGGTGCTTCATGCTTTGATTTGATTAATTGATGTTATCCATTGAATATTAATTGACTCTTCTTGTCTTCGTATAAGCCACTTTTCATCCTGCGTGCCTTTGGCATACAGTTCTACCTGAAAAGCACTTTTGCCTTCCTGATAGCGGATCATTCTTCCAAGACGCTGAATACTTTGTCTTGTTTTAGAAGAACCGGAAGTGACGATTGATGCACTGAGTGAAGGGAAGTTAGCGCCTTCATCAAGTGCTTTGGCAGTGCTGACTGCTCTTATCTTGGTTCTTCCATCTTTAAACCGTTTAATTGCCAGGTCTTTTCTTCTCTTATTTCCTAACAATGACAGTTTCTTATTGGGGTAAGCTGATTTAATTTGATCCCACGTATAAAGATTACCACTCTTATCTTTATATTTGGTCCGATTATCTACCTTCACAGCCTTTGCTACAACTTTTTTCTTGTCATCAACAACAAGTGTTGTAAGGTTGCTGTGATATGCTACAGCTTCATCCCCTATCTCTTCTGCAAGTCTTTCAGCGAACTCTGTTGACTCACTAAAAGTTATGAAAATGCGGTCAGGAAACCTATCAATAATTTCCTTGGCGACCTTTATTTTCGAGTCGAGATTGTACAGGAAGAACTTTCTGTCTTGTATTACTCTGAATAACTGAACTGCATGAATTTTTACTGCTTGAGGATCCCATCCAAGAAAGGATGCAACTCTCTTACAGGCATCATCATTACCGAAGCATTGCATAGCAAGATCAAAGTCCCAGTTAAAGGTTCCAAAATACTTGCTAAACTTATTTGTCATCTTATTATATAGTATCTGCTCTTCGTCTGATAGTTCTATTGCCAAATTATAAATAATGAAATCACTTACCCAGTTGTTACTCTTTGCTTCATCGAGAGTAACTTTATCAATTATAGGGCATTTATCATTGACAATTGCATACTTCTCATCTTCTGTATCAATGGTAGCAGATGCACCAAAGATAAAGTCATAGTTCACTATATTGAATAGTGTTCCAAATTGATCAGAAGTATATCTGTGTATCTCATCAGGTAAAAGAATAGAAGTGCGTAGTTTTTTACCTGAGTTGTATCTTCTTATTAGTGTCTGTATTGTATAGACTTTAGAAGGGAAATTATAATGTTGAAGTGCTTCTTCCCACTCTTTTTTTAGATAATTGGTCGGCACTATAACAGTAACATCACGTTGGGTAACTGCATTCTTGCTATTCACACAAGCTTCTGCACCCATCAGTAATGTTCTCGTCTTGCCAAAACCAGTAACGGCAAGAGCTGTACCCCTGCCGTTATTAGCAATCCACTTATCTACAATTTCTTGTTGTCTTTCTGTTCTTACATCATCAAGTTGTGTCTTGTTCTTGTTGCTCATTGTCTTCCTCCAGAAGGCCTAATGATTTTGCTTCATTCTCACGAATAAAGATGATTTGTTCCTTGCCAACTTCTTCCATATCAATCGCTTGTTCCAACTCTTCTCTTGAAACAACAAATGTTTTACCAAGACGTCTGATCTTTTCTTTTTCTGATTTATCAGAAATTAAAAGTAGGAAGTAGTATCCTTGCTGAAGATAATCATAACATTCATTACAAGAGTTCTGTACTTCGCCTTCTCCTCTACCACATAGTAAACATTTCATTTATTCCAATAATTAGAGATTGAACATTCTGCTTCGATAGGTACTGTTGTAATTACAGACTCACCAGCTTCTTGCATAATTCTTTGGAGTTCTGTTTTCCATTCTTCTGCAATAGATTCATGTACTTCTGTTTGTATTTCATCATATACAGAAAGAATAATCTTAGCATCTATTCCATTACGCTCTATGTATTCATGCGCTTTCACCATTGCTAATTTTGTAATATCAGCATTGGTTCCTTGAATAGGTGTATTCTTCCCGGCTCTTTCCATAATGCCACCAAGATTCTTCATTGTGTACCACTCTCGTCCCTGTAGATTTCTGTGTTCTGTTCTCTTTCTAAGAAAATCATACTCTTCAAACTCAGGAAACCAACGCCTTCTGTTGTAAGGTGGTGAAGTTACAATGTACCCATTGGTTTTTGCAAACTCACCAAACTTATCCAATGTTTTCTTTACAAGCGGTACTTTGGAAAAGAATGCATCAACAATCTTGGCTGCTTGTATTTCTGTGCAGTTCATTGTCTTTGCAAGTTTGTGGTGAGACATACCATACGCAAGACCATAGTTAATGGTTTTTTGTATGTACCTGTAGGTAAGATCAGGATTATCAGGAAATGGTTTATTCACGTCAGCAATAGGGATATTGAATGTTTCAGCGCATAAAATACTATGCATATCCTTGCTGTCGTCACTAAATATATCCATCCAGATAGGGTCTTGGCTAAAATGAGCCAGTTCACGTAGTTCCATCTGACTGTAATCACCGCCAACAATCTTGTATCCTTCTGGTGCAGTAAATGCAGAACGGATTTTGGGTCCATAGATACCTTTGCTTGGAATCTGATTGGTATTCGGATTCTTTACAGAGATTCTACCTGTCCGCAGTATCTGCCAGTATTCAGGGTGGAAACGTCTTGTGACTGGATGAATCGCCATAATCATAGACATACCAAATGAACTTGATAACTTACTAAGAGCATTATATTCACGAAGAGCCTTCACAAATATATGGTCGTCTTGATATTTCTGTAGTATAGCATCTGAACTACTGTCCACACCAAAGCCAAGATCATTCAGTATCTTTACTTTTGCATGCGGACTAGCGTAATTGATATCTACATCTCTTTGTTTTACACCAAATAAATCTGTCTGTTGCACATCATTTACATAGTGAGATAGAGATGGGTCTGTACGTACAATGTCATCAAGTTCTGCTTGTTTCTGCTCAAGGTCTTTTCTGATATCATTTGAGTTATTTACCCAACGTAGTTCATCTACATTAACTCCGTGATATTCCATAGATGCAAACACACGAGTAACCTTGTTCTCAAGACCAAGTAGAGTACGATCATCAAGTACATCATCTTTTGCAAGATTGTACTCTTTGAGTTTTTCCATCTGCCCTTTCTTGATAGTGCTTAAGTGTTTGACGTCGTGTGCAGCATACACAATAACATCATCAGATAAACCTTTGAATTGAATTTCACCACGAATAGATTTATCCACAGAATCATCTGTGTATTTCTCTACGAGTGAACCAAGACCAAGACTACGCTTATCAATACCTGTTGTAAGGATACACTCTGCAATAAATGTATCATAGATATTGGTAATGTTGATGTTATTATGCATCATAAAACGTAAGTCAAACTTTGCATTCTGAAATAGAAATAGTTTGTCCTTCCGTTCAAGCAGTGGTTTAAATTCAGCAATATCAATGGTAGTGATATCAATCACATACTGACGTGAGGCGTCACCAAGTTGAAGAGTTAATATGTCCCTTGTATAAGGATCAAGTCCTTGGGTTTCTGTATCAACTTGTATCTCCGGACGCTTCTCAAAGTATTCATATACCTCTTGGATTGTGCCCTGCTGAAATTCATATCCACTCTTTTCGTTCTTAATAGAAAAGAACGTAGAGGTAATTACATGAATATCTTTATTCATCCGTCTTATTGTTTTTGTGATTTGATAGATATGTACTGTAAAGTCCTTCTGTTTGTAATGCAACTGGTTGCCCACTAAATGAATGTTTACCATAAATAGGATAGATGTATAGAAGTGGATTATTGTATGCATTACCGTATTTACTCAAAAACTCTACAACAATATGGTATTTGAGTTTATTATCACCACCCACAGGCACAAGCATAAAGTAATCAATAAACTGACCTACTTGCCCCTTGTTGATATTAAATGTCTTGATGAGTTCTTCATCAATATAGAGCGATAGCTCCATCTTGTCATAGTTTACTGTGCCAGATACATTCATGTTGTCCTCATTAGGTTGAAAATGAGACACAGTATAGTAAAAAGGAATGAGGCTGTCAACCCCATTCCAATAACCCTTAATTGGATAATTCTTCCTGATTCTTTCTCGCTTTACTATAGCGATCCTTCTCAGGATTGTACTCTGGTAACTTGTACTCTCTAAGATCTGCTTCATTCCCGATCTTTTCCAAACGATATTGCCAAGCACACATTTGGTCAAACAAGACCTCAATGTATGTTTGCAACCCGTGCATCTTACGTTCACAATGAGTAGAAATGGTTCTCAACTCATCATTCGTAAGTCTGTGGATAGGCACATAACGGCCATCCTGAAATCTCCAGTTAAAGACCCCGGTTCTTGTTTCCATTTCATCTCGGTGTCTGTCTATTTTTTCTCTGGTTACTTTCATTTCTGGTATGTATTTAGATAGGGTTAATGTTTCTATAAATGGAAACTCACTACGTCTTTCTGAATGTGGTATTCCATTTTTTATTTCTACATCTACTACTTCGCCTTCTTTGTAATTGTCCATCTTGTGTATTTTATGTTTATGTTTATGTTTTGTTATTTTATACAGGGTTACCTATATAAACTTCTTCTATAATATAAAGAAAAATATGCTTATACGGAAGTATAAACTTATAATTCTCCTTCTGCATTCATACTATAATATCCATCTTCTGTCACTATAATGTGATCAGAAAGATCAATATTAAAGTAAGAAAGTCCTTTCTTTAACTTAGAAGTTAAATTTATATCACTTGCACTTACACTTAAATTGCCAGACGGATGATTGTGAGAAACAATCACAGATTCAGCAAGACAATCAAGGGCCATCTTACAAACTATTTTAGGTTCTACTATAGTAGCTGTAGTGCCGCCTATAGAAATAAGACTGTAAGATATGATGTGCCTTTTAACATCAAAGAACATAGCATAGAAAAACTCATTCACTCCTATTCTATCACCGATTTGTCTTCTCACATAATCGGCAACATCAGAAGGATTTGTAAATGATATGGGTTCTTCTTCGTAGTTATGTACTTTTTCACAGGCTAGATACACCTTCTTATATGTTTTTGTTTGCATTTGCCTCCTTCTCTCTATTTACAACATCTACTCGCAAATCAAGAAGTGCATTAATGAAACTATCTACTGTCTTGGTGCTATCAAAGTAGATATAAATACTGCTAAGGTGTTGTGTTTTCTCTTTAATTCGTAAAGAGTTGTCTCGCCCTGTGATTTCTACATCATCATAAAGCATTATAGACGTTACTGTTTTTGACATATGTCCTCTTTTTAGGGTTATTTAATAAGACCCATCCTTTTTGCTATGAGCCTTTCTTTCATATCAAGTTTAGGATGGGCCAGTTGGATGTGCGCTTTGTTAGCATATACGTTAACCTTGGTAGAAATGCATAGGTGGCTAGCGTATCTTCTCAGTATCCTTTCTGATTCGTATTTAGGTCCAAGAACAGGAACTGAGAATGCGGTTTCTCCTTTATTTATACGGTACAGTATTTCGTGCCACGTATCAATATAGGATAAAGGTGGGAGTTGCTCTGACAAAACATAATTACTTTTTGCCAGTAACAAATTTATATAGTTCAAGTAAAAGAAGAGAAGCTTCTTCTTTATTTAGAACCATATATCCTTTCATATTAACGTAATTGTGAATCGTAATGGTTTCTTCACCGTTGTAAAAGTCACTAATTGTCACAACAGGAGTTTCTATGGTTTCCATTCATCCATTATTTTATGGTTACTATTTGTGTACCAAGGATTTTCACTTGATGAAGCACGTGAACGATTTTCCAAATAATCTTGGAACAAATTGTCTTCATTTAAATAACGATCCATATCTACGTCAAGATCACAAAATACAACAAACAAAGTGTACTCAATTGCTTCTTTGATTTCAGTATATAATTGATCTTGAACGTCCTTCTCAAAGGATTCAACAAACCCTGCGAGATGCCTTTTGTATTGCTTTGTTACATCCTCCATCAGTTTTCAAAATGAGAGATTGCAAATACATTGGCATTTTCATTATACACAATCGCATAGTATTCTTCTTCGAAAAGAATAAACATACCTTGTGCGCCATCTTCAATAATAGTCCAAGCCATAATCTGCTCAATATCTGACTTATCCATAAAGAAGAGATTCATATATGTTTTGAACATATCAATGTCCAAGTATTCTGAACACTTATAGAAATAAGAGTCTTTATCTTTTTCCATAAATGAACAGTCTGTTTGTATAGCAATTGCATTTCCAAGTCTTTCTGATTGATCTTGTCCATACATTTCTGCTGTAAGGAATACAAGTGCAGCGGTAATTAAATGTTTCATTCTTCCTCCGTGATTAGGTTTTTTAGTGTAGTGATAATATCCTGTCGAAGTTTATCATACTCCTTATAGTTATTCTGATAATCTTCCATATTATGAGCCTTTCCCATATTTGTAGAGAAAGAACTCATAGCATCTATCTTATGTATTATTTCATAACAGGTTTTTTCATCCATTGTTCTTTTGTTTTTAGTTGTAGTTGTCTGTATCCATTTCTGATAAAGAAACAGATGCATTCATTCTTCTTTCTTGATATTTATCCTCGTAGCCACGTATGTACGCTTCTGTTGCTACATTCATTGCGTACTCTTTGATCCATTTTTCTGCTACATCTAATCGCAGTTCTGACATATTATATATTTTAATGGTTATTTCATCTGCTTTCATTTGGCTCCTTGTTTAGTTTATCAAGTGATTTAATAATAGCTCCTAACTGTTTCCGGGTAATGAGAGTGTGATCTCCAATAAAGTCATAAAGACCACCTTCTTTTATTATGTAACCCAGTTTTTCAGCTTCATCTTGTAAGGTAATCTCATCTGCTTGTTTTAATTCTTTAAGCAGACGAGATATAACCTGTACTTCCCTTCTGTCTGGTGCAGAAAAGGGTGCATAAAGCATAGAATGTAAATCCCCTACTTTATATAAAATGCAAATCATATTATCTATAGTTTCAGTTTCTGAAAACATTGCAGTATATGATTGCAGCGATCATTAAGATTGGATTAACTGTTGGTTCTTCTTCTTTCATCGCTTTATTGGTTATTCATCACCAAAAGGAGTATATCCTTCCAGTGATGAGTTGTATTCACTTGGGTTACGTAACTGCTGACCACTCTCATTATAATAGGTGTTAGTAGATGCGTCGTAATACGCATATGTTCCTACTGCATAATACACCCATTCTAATTCTTTCACCGATTCTTCATCGTATTCCTTTCTCATTGCATCCTCCTTTTGTTAAGAATTGTTACCGTTTTTCGTTAATAATTCTTCAAGTATTTCTGGTACTTCAAAGTGCCGCCACCATTCACTTCCGTCGTACTCTTCACGAGAAGACCAAGTACCATCTTCATACCATATAAGGCCAAACAGTTCTTGACCACCATATCCATTGTAATATTCAAAGTCAATACTTTTTACAAACTCATCAAAGTCTTCCTGTGAATATCCTTTATGAAGAATAGAGCCTAAACTTGGTCTATCTCCGTTATTAAACAAATATTCGTCTATTTCCAGTAACTGGTTGAATTCAGACGATTTTTTTACATAAGCACATAGCACTT
>Ga0208645_1003598_pt1 | contig 11391 bp, 12 predicted proteins | sample VirMetDEL_Sep_01_FD_184519 | JGI IMG/M metagenome (GOLD analysis project Ga0208645, IMG submission 184519) | Aqueous microbial communities from the Delaware River and Bay under freshwater to marine salinity gradient to study organic matter... | ecosystem: Environmental > Aquatic > Marine >...
ATATTATTGTTAGAAATGGAAGAACTAATGAAGGTAGATTATTATATACAGATGAAACACCATTTGGTGATAAACTTGCAATTCAATTTTTACATTTAGGTGAAGCTCTTGCACCATCATACAAACAATATCAAAGAATAGGTCAAGCTGCTTTTGGTGTGCCAACTAAAAGAGGGGATGAATTAGAAATAGGTCCAGAACTTGGTGGACTAATTGGATTTAGAGCTATTAAAGTAGATCCATTAGATGCAATGGGATTTAAAATTGCTGAATATCAAACTGGTATAAGAAATTCTAGAAGAGAATTTACTGGTGGTTACTTTGGATTATTAAAAGGTGGACCTATAAAAGCAAATGATATTATAGAAAGATTCTATATATCAAATCAAGCAAGATTTAATGTTCAAAAAGAAATGTTTAAAAATATAAATGGAGCAGAAACTTTAGGTGTTAGTACAAATGAATTAAGAAAAACATTTAAAGAAAGACAATTAAGTGATGATGCATTTAGAAAATTAAGAGATGGTCAATTTGAACCATACTTTCCATCAAAAGATATTGAAAATAGATTTAGAGAAATTGCAAGAGATCTTGGAGATCTAGATGTGTTTAAAGAAATAAAACCTGTTCTTAAAGATATGACTAGAGATTTAAAACAATTAAATTTAGGTGAAACATTTGATTTAGATTTAACAGATTATTTAGAAGAAGGACCAAGTATTGCAGAAAGCCTTGGTCTAGGAAACATTGGCCAACCACCAATGCCAAATCAACAAGTACTAACATCACAGATTCAGGCTCCAGGGGGCAACTTAACAGCACAAGGATTGACACCAACTGAGAATGCTTTATTATCCGAAGAAGAAAAACAAATTCGATTAAGACAACGAGGATTAGTATAATGATTTATTTGGGCGGTCAGATAGTATCAAACTATTGGGTTTTTTATTCAGCGGGGGTTGAATTCTAATGGCTAACGGCAAGCATCCAGAAGATACAGGGGAACATTTAATGGCATTATATGGACATATAGAAGGTGTGAAAAAAGACATCAATCATTTACATAGAGATATTGAAAAGGTAAATTCTAAAATAGAAGACGTTGAAAAGAAAACAGATCGTCTTTTATATTGGATTATTGGCGGTGCGTTTACAACAATCCTGACACTAACAGGATTATTCAACTTATTCTTGAATTAATTAAAAAAATTATTATATTAACCGTAGGTCGCTTTAGGAGGGCCTATACATAAACTGTCTAACATGGAGGTTAATATGACAAATCTAAGTACATTCCTAAATAACGCAATCGGTTTTGACGATGTTTTTGATAGATTCAATTATCTATCTACAGTCAATTCTGGTTTTCCACACTACAATATAAAAAAAGAAAGCGAAGGTAAATATACTATTGAACTTGCTTTAGCAGGCTACAAAAAAGATGAAGTAGAAGTTAAAGTTGAAGACGGTGTATTATCTATTGAAGGTTCTTCAAAAGAAGAGAAGGCGGACTTTGTACATCAAGGTATTGCTAAAAGATCTTTTAGAAGACAATTTCAATTAGCTGATTATGTTGAATGTAATGGTGGTAAATTAGAAGATGGTATGCTTAAAATTAAACTTGAGTATAATCCACCGGAAGCTAAAAAACCAAAACAAATAAAGATTGCTTAAATCCATTCTCTAAAGTCTTCATCCATAATTGTATTTGCGATGTCGACTTTATTACGAAGAGCTTTAACAATTCTTTCGTCAATAGTATCTGAAGTCATTATATCAATATAAGTCATTTTTCTTGTTTGACCTATACGATCAATTCTGGCTTCAGACTGTTGGCGTTTTTCTAAATCATAACCATTAGAAAAATAAATCATATTACTACCTGCAGTTAAAGTAATACCATAACCACCGGTATGTGTGGTACCTACAAAAAATCTACACTTATCATCATTTTGAAATTTTTTAATATTAGCTGATCTTGCATCAGTATCGGTTGCACCATAATAATCTACAACAGATTCATCACCATATACTCTTTTAATTTCTAAAATAATTCTTCTTACATCATGAGTGTAATGTGACCATATAATAGTTTTACCCTCAACGTTTTCTAATATATTCATTAATTCAGTTAATCTTTGGCAAGGTAAATCTTTTATTGTACCATCATCTGCAGTGAAATGACCACAAGTAATTTGATGAAGTCTCATTAACTGAGTCATAACTGTTGCTGATGATTGCATCTTACCATCTAAAAATGCAATTGCTTCTGCTTTCATTTGTTTATAAACTTTATTTTGTTCTGGTGTAAGTTCTACATAATGTTTTACATATGTTTTTTCTGGTAAATCTAAACAATCTTCTTTTAATATTCTTTTTGAAAATGGTTTTATTTTTTCTGATAGTTCACCAAGGTTTCTATAGCCAACAACTATTTCAACACGTCTACCTTGCACCTCTATCTTTTTAGTTACTGCATATCGAGATTTAAATACCCAGTAAGAATCATGGCCCAGGAGCCAGGGATCAAGAAATTGACATTGCGAAAATAAATCTAAAGGTGATTTTGTTACAGGTGAACCTGTCAGTATTCTTCTATATTTAGAATTTTCTCTTAAAGACAAAATATTTTTTGTTCTATTAGATGTTGGAGTTTTAATTGTTGTAGACTCATCAATTGCAATCATTGCTTTATGACAAGATAGAAATTTTTGTGCAAATGCAGTTCCAGTTCCTGAACTAAATGCTTCAACATTCATAATTAAAATATGGAAGTCAGTTCCTGTTTCAAATAATGTATTTAAAATTTTTTTCTGTTTAGAAGATTTGTCTGATGTTTTCCAAAGTACAACTTTTTTTTCTATATGATCAGGTAAGTGAACAGGTATTTCAGAGTCATACCAATTTTTATAAACACCTTTAGGTGCTATTAATAGCAATCCATTTATTAAACCTTTATCATACAAAATAGCTGCATTATCTAATAATACTTTAGATTTACCTGTACCCATCTCCATGAAATAAGCAAAATTTTCCTTATCCCAAGAGGCTTTTAATGCATCTAATTGATGCTCATATGGCTTAGTTTTAAATTTATAATTCATAATATATAACCTTTACTTTTCTTTCTAAGAGGATATATATTAGTTAAAAAGAAAAAGTCAATGAGTAAAGTTTATTTAACACAAGAGATACCTGGAACGTCTATAGGACAACCTAAGTATAATATTTTGGGTGCACAAAAGTTTGGACAAATTGTCACAGTTTTGCCAGAAAGAAGTCAAATTATAATGTCACCTGGTCCATTAATACAAAAATTAAAAACTCTTTTAAAAGATTATACAACCGATGATTACTTATTATTATCAGGTGATCCTGCAATTATTGGGGTAGTTTGTTCAGTTGTTTCTGATATAACAAACGGTAAATACAATTTATTAAAATGGGATCGACAAGAAAAAACTTATTATCCGATCGAAGTAGATATTTTTCAAAAATAAAACTTGACAATTCAAGTTTGAGTCATTATAATTGCGTCCATGAAAGTTAAAAAGAAAATAATTAAAGGAGTTATATATGATAATAGATATGCGTAAAGATGCACCTGATCAATCTACTAGCATTGATCCAGATAAACTTTCAACAGAAGTTGAAAAGTTACAAACAATTCAAGAAGAAATAAAAGAATTGGAAGCAAGACTAAAAGATAAAAAAGAAGATGAAAAACATTTTAGTTGTATTGTTATTCCAAAATTAATGGAAGACATGAACCTATCTAGTTTAAAATTAAAAGATGGTTCTGAACTTACTGTTAAAAAAATTTATAGTGCCTCAGTTAAAGCTGATAAAAAAGCAGAGGCGATACACTGGCTTCGAGACAATGGCTTAGGTGATATAGTAAAAAATAATATTATTGTATCATTTGGTCAAGGCGAAGATAACAAGGCGGTCGATTACGTCAACCTTGCGAGGTCTGGTGGGTTTGAACCTATCCAAGAGGAAAAAGTTCACCCACAGACACTCAAAGTAGTTATGAAGGAATGGAAAGACAAAGGTCATGAAGTTCCTGAAGAACTATTCAATACGTTCGATGGAAATCAAACGTATTTAAAAAATAAAAAATAAAAAATAACCTAATAAGGAGATATACTTATGGCAAATACAAATGCTATGACTAAGAAGAACAGTGCAGGTGCACTGGCTACAATAAACCTAAGAGGCGACTCTGGAAGAGGTAGCGAAGAAATAAAATCGGATGATATGTCAACACCGATTTTAAAAATCCTTCACCAACTATCACCTGAATGTAATAAGAGTAATGCAAAGTACGTAGAAGGTTCACAACCTGGTATGATCTATGCAAAAGGTCTTGGTACATTAATAGATGGAAACGAAGGTGTGGAAGTTGTTGTTGCACACGTGCAAACAAGATTTCCAGAGTGGCAGGAAATGGGAGACACAGCAGCTCCACCTGTCGCAACACATCTATCAATACCTGATGATGCTGTTGAAGAGAGAAACGGTAAGTACAGATTATCAAATGGTAATTACTTAGAAAAAACTGCATACTTTTATGTAATAGTTTTAGGTGAAGAACCTAGACCTGCAGTGATTACTATGAGATCATCTAACTTAACACCTGCGAGAGAATTAAATCAGTTGATTAAAAATCTTAGATTTAAGGATGACAAAGGTGTTTACAATCCGGCAGCATATGCAGCAGTTTATAATTTAAAAACTGTTGGTAAAGTTGCAGGAAGTAAAAGCTGGCATGTCTATAAACCAACCATGGCGAGAGCTTTGGATGTATCTAAGAAAGAGGATGCTGACTTGTACTTAATGGCACAAGAGTTTCAAAAATCTGTGTCTAAAGGTTCAGCGAAACCTGAGTATGAGAAAAGCGATAAACCTCAAACTGAGGATATTGTATAATTCACTAAGTGAATACTCTAGAGAAGAGGCGGAACCGGGAGACTGGAACCGCCTCTATAAAAAAATTAAAGGGATACAGACATGGAAGAGTTCAGGAAAGCATTTACAGGTTTAGAACGTAATTTTGGTTTTTGTAATGTTAACAATGGTTACACAGATCCAGATACAGGAAAAATAAAATTTAGATCAGGTGATTATGGTTGGTCTGGTAAACCAATTACAGACAAAGATTATCAACAACATTTAGATGGAACTAAATCAATAGGTATACAACCATGTAACGATGATGGTTTAGCAAGATTTGGTGCAATAGATATTGATCCAAAAGTATATAAAAATTTAGATGTAAAATATTATTTAGATATTATTCAAGAAAAAGAATTACCATTAATTCCTGCTAGATCAAAAAGTGGTGGATTACATTTATATGTATTTACAAAAGAATTAGTTAAAGCAAAAATTATAAAAGATTTTTTAGAAGAAGTTTTATTTTTATTTAAGTTACCAATCAATACGGAAATTTTTCCAAAACAAACTAAACTAGGTAACAATACAGATGGAGATAAAATAAATGGTAACTTTATAAATCTTCCATACTTTAATAAAAACGAAAGAGTTGCATTGTCTCCAAACGGAGAAGAAATGTCTATTAAATTATTTTTAAATTGTATTGAATTAAATAAACAAACTTCAGATCAATTAAAAGAAATATCAAATAATATTATTCAAAAAGAATTAATAGGTGGTGCAGAAGAATTTAAAGATGGTCCACCATGTTTGGAAATATTATCTAAAAATAAAATGAAAGATGGTCGTGATAGATTTTTATATAACTATATGGTCTTTGCTAAAAAGAAATACTCCGACAATTGGAGAGATAAAGTTTTACAGGCAGGTAGAAATTATTTTGAATTTAATTCTACTTGGACAGATGACCATATTAAAATGAAAATAAAAACATGGGACAAGGAAACTAAAGGTCATACTTGTAGTGATGAATTACTTGCACCCGTGTGTGTTAAATCTGAATGTGTAAAAAGAAAATTTGGAATTATATCTGATAAAAAAATAAACTGGCCATTGATGACTAATCTACAAAAAATAGATTTTAAACCAGACCCTGAATATTATTTTACAGTTGAAAATAAAAAAGGTGAGTCTGTTCCTGTACATGCAAAAGATGTAAATAAAATTAAAGATCAAAAAGAATTAAGAGGTTTAATTATGGCGCAAGTTGATGTGCTTCCTCCACCTATTAAAGCAATGGAATTTTATGAAATGATAAATGCATTACTAGATACCGTTGATACAGTGCAACCGGCTCCAGGGACCAGACCAATGGAGATACTAAAGAAATTATTAAGAGAACATATAAACGGGCCTCAGGCTACAACATATAATTCTTTTTTAAGTGGTAATGTATTAAAAGATAAAGAGTATGCATATTTTGTGTATGACGATTTCTATAATTTTTTAAAAGAAAATGAATGGAAAAAAGATGCATCAAGAACTTCTTACATGATTGAAAAAATGTTTGAGAAAGAAAAAGATCATTTACCTAAACCAGGGTTTGGTAAAAAGAAAAGATTTCCTGGTACAAATAAAAAAACAAATAAACCATATCCAGGTGTAAATGGTTGTGCAGCTATTCCATTGTATTTATTTAAGGAAGAGGAAGAAGTTGAAGAAATAGTAGAAATAGAAAACGAGGATGATATTGTCTAATGATATATAAATATTTTGGTCCTCCAGGTACAGGTAAAACACATAAACTAATTAGTAGAGCTAAAGCTTATATTAGAATTGGTACACCTTTAGATAAGATTGCATATTTTGCTTTTACTAAAAAAGCAGCAAATGTAGCTAGAGATAGAATGCCAGTTGATAATGACAAACTATATTATTTTAGAACCATACATTCATTTGCTTTTGATCAATTAGATCTGAATACTAAAAGAGTAATGCAAGGAGAAGATTATGCTAAGATAGGTAAGGAAGTAAATTTAAGAGTTAAGTATTATGATAAATATAATAAAGAAGAAAAATTTTATTTAGATAATGATAGTCCATACTTTCAAATGATTGGAAGAGCTATTAATAGAGATGTAACTATAAGAGAAGAGTTTGATAGAAACGAACACAATACAAAAGAAATTAGATGGCCTTTACTTAAAAACATAAATGATAATTTAATAAATTATAAAAAAGTAAAAAAGAAATTAGATTTTAATGACATGATAAATCAATTAATAGAGAAAGATGATTTACCAAAATTTAAAGTTATTTTTATAGATGAAGCTCAAGATTTATCTCCATTACAGTGGAAACTATTTGATAAATTAAAAAAATATGCAGACGATATTTATTTAGCAGGTGATGATGACCAAGCTATCTTTGCCTGGGCAGGAGCTGATGTTAATAGATTTATAAATGAACCTGCAAAAGAAAAAGTATTGAAGTATTCAAAAAGAATATCTAGAGCAGTACAGGAACAATCTATTATTCCATTAAATAATATAGTGGGACAGAGAAAACTAAAACAATATTATCCAAGAGATTATGAAGGTGTTTGTGAAAGAATAAATAATTTAGATCAAATAGATATAACTAAAGGTAAATGGCTAATATTAACCAGAACTATCTCTAGATTAAGAAAAATGACAGACGAATTAAGAAAAAGAAATTTATATTATGAAACTAATAAAGGTAAATCATTTAAAGTATTACTATACAATGCATCTGTTAATTACAATTCATGGTGTAGAGGTATTGAATTAGATGAAAAAGAAATAAAAGATATAAAACAATTTATTGGGTCTGGACCTGAAACATGGAATAAAGATATTGATTGGTTTGATGCATTTAAAGAAGCAGATTTAGATGAGAAAGAATACATAAAAAATATGTTAGATAATGGAGAAAATTTAGATGAAAGAGCAAGAATACTTGTATCTACTATTCATGCAGCTAAAGGTGGAGAAGAAGATAGTGTTATATTGTGTTTAGATCTAGGTCAAAAAATAAAAAAAGCAATTAAAAAGAGTCAAGATAAGTATGATGAAGAAAATAGAGTTTGGTATGTGGGAGCAACACGCGCAAGAAATAATTTATATAAACTAAAAGCAAAAATAAAAAGAAATGAATATAAACATTTATAAGAATTTATATACAAACGTATATAAACCGAACGGGAGTGAGACTACCTTTACTGGTGACTGGCAGCATCAGGCTTTAACAAGCGAAGTTGGTTCGATTTTCTCTACTCCCTATTTTGGATCTATGGTCGTTAAACCAACAACTGCCAATAACCTAAAACCTAACAGGAGAAAAAATATGTTAAAAATAAAAGAAATAACAAAAGAAGATGGTGATTATTATATAGAATATATAAATTCAAATAAAGATTTATTGACGTACTCTGGTAGTGCAGAAGATATTCTTTTTGATTTATTAACAGAAATAGTAAAGGAGAAAAATGACAAATAAAGATATGTTTGAAAGTGCGTTTCCACAAGATAAGCAGATAGGCGGGAGTCACTACAAAGACTTTCATATTCAACCCTATGAATTCATTTCTAAAAATGACCTTTCTTTTTTTCAAGGAAATGTTATTAAGTATGTGTGTCGTTATATGAATAAAAATGGCATACAAGACTTAGAGAAAGTAATTCACTATTGTGAATTAGAAATTAAAAAGATGCAAGATATGAAGAGGAAAAAATAATGTTAATGCCAACTACAGAATGGGTAGCACCTACAGAGTTTCCTGATTTAAGAAAAGCAGAAGAAATAGCAATTGACTTAGAAACCAGAGATCCAGATTTAAAGAAACTGGGTTCAGGAGCTATAAATGGTAATGGTGAAGTTGTAGGTATTGCTGTTGCTGTAGATGGATATAAAAATTATTTTCCAATAGCACATGGTACAGGTCCAAACATGGATAGGGATAAAGTACTAAGATGGTTTAAAGATATTTGTGAATCACCTGCTACAAAAATATTTCATAACGCAATGTATGATGTATGTTGGATACGTAATTTAGGTATTAAAATCAATGGTTTAATTATAGATACCATGATTGCAGCATCATTAATTGATGAAAATAGATTCTCGTATACGTTGAATTCATTATCATGGATATATTTAAATAAAGGTAAAAATGAATCTTTACTAAATAAAGCAGCAAAAGAACGTGGATTAGATCCTAAAGCAGATATGTGGAAAATGCCTGCAAGTGAAGTAGGTGCATATGCAGAAGAAGATGCTGCATTAACTTTAGAACTTTGGAATTACTTTAAAAAAATTATTATTGAAGAAGATTTACAAGGTGTATTTAATTTAGAGACTGATCTTTTTCCTTGTCTAGTTGATATGCGTCACCTAGGGGTGCGGGTAGATATCGAAAAAGCAAGTCAATTAAAAACAGCACTGGCAGTAAAAGAACAAAACCTCCTGCAACAAATAAAAATAGAATCAGGAGTAGATACTCAAATATGGGCTGCACGATCAATTGAAAAAGTTTTTCAAAAATTAAATTTACCTTACGAAGTAACTGAGAAAACTGGTGCGCCATCATTTACTAAAAATTTTATTTCTAAACATAATCATCCTGTAGTTCGTATGATAGCAGAAGCTAGAAAAATAAACAAGGTCAGTACAACATTTATTGATACTATTTTAAAACATGAACATAATGGTAGAATTCATGCAGATATAAATCAAATACGATCTGATGATGGAGGAACTGTAACTGGAAGATTTAGTTATTCAAATCCAAACCTACAACAAATACCTGCAAGAGATCCGGACACAGGACCATTAATAAGAAGTTTATTTATACCTGAAGAAGGTTGTAAATGGGGTACATTTGATTACTCACAACAAGAACCAAGACTTGTTGCACACTATGCATTAAGATTTAAATATGATTCAGCACAAGTAATTGCAGATTCTTATGAAAATGATCCATCAACAGACTTTCATCAAATTGTTGCAAACATGGCAAACATAGATAGGAAAGAAGCGAAGACAATTAATTTAGGTTTATTTTATGGAATGGGTAAAGCTAAACTACAAAATGAATTAGGTGTATCAAAAGAAAAAGCAGATGAATTATTTAATCAGTATCATGGTCAAGTACCTTTTGTTAAAGAGTTAATGACTGGAGTTATGGAAGCTGCACAAAAGAAAGGTAGAATAAAAACATTACTTGGAAGACGTTGTAGATTTCCTAAGTATGAACCCATACTTAGAGGAAGTGATTGGGGTACATTCGTACCTGCACAAGATCATGAAACAATATTAGAGTTACAAAAAATGGGACCACATGAATTAGATGATGATGGTAATGTCATAAAAGATAAAGATGGTAAACCAAAGAAAAATTATTGGCATCAAAATCCAATACGTAGAGCATTTACTTACAAAGCATTAAATAAACTTATTCAAGGTAGTGCTGCAGATATGACTAAAAAAGCTATGGTTGATTTATATAAAGAAGGTTTATTAGGTCATATACAAATACATGATGAATTAGATTTTTCGATTGAATCTGAAGCACAAGCTGATAAAATAAAACAAATAATGGAACAAGCAGTAGAACTAAAAGTTCCTAATAAAGTTGATTACGAATCTGGTCCTAACTGGGGCGAAATTAAATAATATGAGGAACTATGGCTTATTTAAATGCGAATATACCACCAATCTATTGCAAAATAAGGAAGGAATATCTTTATGACATGGATGAAAAATATAAGAAAGATTTTAGTGACTGCGTTATCTTTGGTATTGTCTCTATATCAGGTCGCGCTCTCCTTTTTAACATCATGCTTCCCAATGGTGCGTGCTATTGGAGATTGCCTATTTCAGCGTTTTTCCAAAAACAATATGATAGAGCCGATGTGCCGGATATGCAGGCGAACGAGTTACAATTGTGGAACTGTTTTAGTTATTGGCCTAGCGTGCATTGCTTTGATTGGTTGGCTGGTATAGATGGTAAATATTTAGGTAAAGATAAAAAATTCTATAAAGGTCAATATTTATTTACGGTTGACTGGGCTCATCCAGAGACTAATATATTAAACACGGAACATTCAGAGATTCCGCAAGAACACAAGTGTGCACACATTATGGCACTTGAAAACGGCAACTTTGCTGCGCAGCCAAACAATAGAATCATTTGGCATGTAAACAGTTACACAACAGAAAATGATTGGCCAGACTATAAAGTACAAAATACAGTTTGGGACGTAGAAGGTGATGATTGGGTAACAGAAGATTCTGATAAAATGTTTTATAATATAGAGGATACCAATGAAGAGAAAATGTAAAATTTGTGATCATGCATGTCATTGTTATGGACAAGGTTATAATTTAAATACAAATAAATGTGATAGTTGTATTTGTGATTGTTGCACATGCAAACCTTTAGTGTTAAAATCAGAACCCAAAAAATTATCT
>Ga0208645_1003599_pt1 | contig 11391 bp, 20 predicted proteins | sample VirMetDEL_Sep_01_FD_184519 | JGI IMG/M metagenome (GOLD analysis project Ga0208645, IMG submission 184519) | Aqueous microbial communities from the Delaware River and Bay under freshwater to marine salinity gradient to study organic matter... | ecosystem: Environmental > Aquatic > Marine >...
AAAGAGTCAATTACTTTTTAGCTTTAGCCTCGTTCTCTTCGGCAACTAGAGCAGCACGCATCATTTTTTGATACTGTTCTTGCTGTGTTCTGTCAAAACCGATAGACTTTGCATTGTCAGCTTTAAATTTAAATGCGTCAGCTTTCAACTCGGCAGCACTCTTTTCAGGTGTACCATTATTGTTTTGTAATCCCGGTGTTGATAACTCCCCACCAACTAAATGACGGTATAAGAAATCAATACCAGCCGAAGTATCAGCTAATGATTGTAGGATTTGTTGATCTTCCGGCGGTAATTTGTCAGTAAATTCCTGCAACTTACCAATAATAGTATCTGCTTGCGGCCCTAATTTTTCTTTAATCTGATCGTTTGATTCTGCTAAAGAAGCCATGTTTTTTAAATGAGCTTCTACTAGTCTTGACGCTTGGTCTTGACTTAGGTTCAACTCTTTAAATACTGGAATCATAGCTTTCATATCTGGGTCGTCCATAGATATTTCTGTTCCCTCCAAGCCTTCAACATTATTAAAATTAAACTCATATTTTTCTGGTGCTTTTGGTGCTGCACCTTCCATATCTTTGATTTTTGTACCTAACTCTCTAGCGTATTTGGTACTTTCACGATAACCTTTTTCTAGTTCTTCAACTGATTTATATTTTCCAGCTAATAAAGTTTGATTATTATTTAATTCCCCATCAGATGTATTGTCTGTTGGGGCAGTCGTTGTGTCATTAGACACATCGGCTGGTTGGCCTTCATTTAGATTTTCTGTTTCCATGGGAATCTACTTTTTTAATTATTAATAAAATTTTACGATAGAGGTTATTCTCCCCTTCACGCAATGCCATACCAATAGCAGTATTAACGCCATCGGTATACATTGATTGAAAGCTAGGCTTCTCTATTGTAATGCGGCGTAAAGCTTCAAGAGCCTTAGCACCTTTCTCGCCTTTGAAAGCTTGAGCAATCATAATTTCATCATCGCTCAAACCAAGAGATTCTATTTTTTGATTTTCAATATCCTCAAGACCTTTCCATCCGTCAGTCATATTATTTCTTTTTAGTTGATTTTTTGTAAATCCTTTTCTTTTTAGGGGCAGCCGGTTTTGGCTCTTCTATTTTTTCTTTATGATTGCACCAAATACACCATCTTGGTTTTGGTTGTGCTGATAAATAAATATGTCGGCCATTACGGCATCTTTCTTGAGTCATAGTTAAACCATTGGTTGTTCTGGCTGCGCACCTTGAGCAACACCAGCTTGTTGAGCTAATACTTGCTTGACAGCGTCCATTTGTTCTTGAGTTGGTAAAATATTTGACCTTACGCCAAGTAATCTTGAAAGCTCTGCACCAAATTCAATTGGGTTAGTCATCATCATTAACCCTTGTGGGCCAAAGAAGCCACTAACAATTTCAGCGTATCTTGTCATTGCTGTTAATTCTTCTTGGTCTTGAGCAACAGCTAATGGCGACACATGCTGAATACCAATATTATTACCATCAACAGTAAATCCACTAAGGTCAATCATACCTAATTCTTCTAGTATGTATAAACCTCTCATCATAATTTGTTCTGCGCCTTCACTTTGCATACGACCGAAAGGTGAACCCATACGTTTTGCCATTCTTTGCGCTCTATGTGCAATCTCGGTAGCTGTCTTAACCGGTGCGTCAATCTCGCCCATTGGTTCAGCCATCAAGATACCTTTAATAGATTTAATCAAATCTTGCATGATGATCTGGCTCACATTGAAATCAGCCCCACTACGAAGTGGTGCAATGCTCGGCCCATTTGGATTACCCGGATTAGCCATAACTGGTATCTTAGCACCCGGCTCCATAACAATATTCTCAAGATTGATAATACCATCATCAACCACAGTCCACATACCGGATATTGCTAAAGCAGCATTTTTAAGAACTAGCTCTTTAGTTTTATTTAAAGTTTTATTGTCAGCCAATGCTTTTAATACTGGGCCTCTTCCGTAAACTTCACCTGCTGATACTGCGTATCTTACATTAATCCACGGTTGGCTCTTATTCTCACGGTCAACAATTACTTCTTTTGTTTTTTCTTCCTGTACAATATAGCGGAAGCCATCAGTCATTTGTTCTTTACTGATAGACTTACCGCCCCTGTCTTGAGTAAGCACTCTACTTTTAACTTTATCTTGAATAGTGTACTCAATGATGCAGGTTTCTTCGTATGGATTAGTTTCTATTGCTGCTTGAAGCGTTTGAGATAACTTAGCATCTGGCCATGTTTCTTTAATAAGATGGTTTGGCAGTTTCCATTTACGGAACCTACCACCAACAGAACCAAACTTACCTCTTTCAAGATAAACTTGATCTAATGGTATAGCTTCAAAGATAAATGGTTTGTCTCTGGTACCTTTGTGCATAAGCATATTACCAGTACCAACCATCCAGTCCTCTAAGAACTCTGCTACTTGAATGTCAAAATTACTATTGTGAAGTGAAGTAAAAAATAAATCAGTAATATCTTCTAGTTTTTTATTAAGATCACCGGATTTGTCTTTAAGTAATGGGCCTAATTTAAGCTTACCCCAATTTTTCTGTGGTGGGAATATCTCGGCTTGTGCGTTAGATACTGCCTCGTCCAGTGCATCTTGACCGGTAGAGTCAAATATGCGATCAGTATTAGTACGCTTAGACCCTTCTTGTGGGTCATCAAACGTATCTCTTTGAGGCGAAAAATATTCAAGAGCCTCTTTATATGTATTGCGCCAATTTGTTTTACGGCTAACCGCATTTTGAAAACGCTTATAAAGAGTATCTTTTTTATCCATAAATTACGAAGTTAATTTGTTTGACTCTACAAAACCTTTTTCGGAAGTAGTAATAAGCGATGCTCTACCTCTTCCACGTCTACGGATACCTTTTAGTTCATCGGTATTCTTTTGAGCCAAAGCTTCTTTAGCCATTCTAGCCTCTTCTTGCTGGCGTTTTAATTCAGCCCTTTGTTCTTCGGCTGCTTTAACTTGTGCGCTATTGTCAGGCGCGCTCGGTCTACTTCCCATAATTAAAAATTAATTTTTAATTTTAACTTAATTGATCTCTTCATCAAAGTCAACCTGTATATTATATTCAATCAACTTTGTTTTCAAGCTCTCATATGTTTCAAATTCTTCTATGTTCTCTAAGTTAGTTGACATATGTTGGTTGGGTTCAATAATACCATATGCTGACGGGTGTTTATTACCTTCATCATCAAAATTATACGCTATAAAATATACTGTTTTTACAGGTTTAACTATCTTTAACATTAAGCTGGCCCTCCATCAATAATTGTCCATAAATATTCATTAACTAAATGTCTTCTAGCAGTTTCAGCAGCCAAAGAAAAAGTAGCGTTTCCTCCATTAAAAGTTACTCCTGTCTGGACATTTTGTGCGGCCCAACCAATTAAAAGTGCATCGTAATTAGCTGTACTAAGCGTTGTTCCTTGAAACATATTATATGCACTTGTTAAGTTAGAAACATTCCAAGAACCAAAATTAACATCTAAATTTGTACAAGCCTGAAATGTGCTGTTCATTAGATTAATAGTACTTGTATCAAGATAAGCTAAATCTGGTTCGTTCAGATTAGTCATACCGCGAAATGTGCGATTTAAACCGGTTAATCGTGATAAATCCCAATTTTTAATACCTGGTATTGATGTAACAGTACTACAACCTCTAAACCATTCAAATGGACCGGTCGCTCCACCAAAATCAAATTTATCTTTAGCAGTTATCTCCATGTTAATACACCCTTGAAAAACCGAAGTATTAGGTGATTTAAAACAACCCCAGTTCTCAACAGATCGAACTTTTTGACAATCGCCCCCATTAGCAAAACGAAAATTACTAAACAAACCTTTTATTGAAATTTGATAAGTTCCTGCTGCAGAATAAGTATGTGTCCATCTTGAATCCGAAAATGATGTTATATAGTCTGTAGACCCATCACCCCAATCTACTAAACACGCATAGGAGCCTATTTCATGTACAGGAACCTTGAATTGAGTACTTGATGAAACTCCAGGGAAATCGGTTTTAACTGTAAACACAAAAGGTGGATAGTCATCTTGAGAATATAAATAATCCATTATTATGCTATATCTTTATACACTACATGGAATGTTTTAGCAGTTTCTGTCGCATTAAACACAAAAGTAACATTCATTAATCCTGCTGAAATAGAAGGTCTAATAGGAATATATTTTGAAGCTGCTATTGCTGGTGAATAATCAGACACAGCACCATAAACACCATCACCATTATAAACAGTAACCCCTGCATCACCGGGAGATACTGCATTTTTTATAGTAAAAGCTGTAGATGCTATACCTGCTGGAATAAAAATACCAACTAAAGATTTATTAATTAAATTAATTTGTTCTGATTCAGTACCAGACGAAATAGTAAAAGATTTAACAAAACAATTAGCACTCATTTTTTATTTATATATTAATTTATTAATTTTGCCCCTCGCTTTAGTAAATGCCTATATAATTGATAAGGTGTTACAGCTTTATTAGTTATACCTAAAAACATTTTTACTGTACTTACACAAGTAGGGAGCATATTCCATATATTAAAATTTTTATTAGAAAAGTCAATTGGTATTTTAATTCTTAAAATTACTAAATTATCATTTTCATTTATTAATATGTGAGCTAGTTCATTAGCAGTAACATCTTGGTAAATAGCTGTATTTATATTAGCTTTGGTGTGATCGGCAAAATATACATAATCCCCTATTTGCCGAAAACAATAACAATGGTAAAAAGGATATTTTAAAAAAGTATGAATTTTAGTAGGTCTTACATTATGCGCAGAAAAAACTACGTACCACATTGTAAATTTTAAATCTTCCATATACTCCAATTACTTTTATTAATTATTGTTTTTAGCTGTGATTTCTGATTACCTCTTGTGATCGCACGATAAGAACCAGTTGATAAACACACATATTGGTTGGCATCGTGAACATGCGAGAATTGGTTTTTCTCTGGCTTATCTTCAAATTTACCGCCGCCGGAAACATTTAATTGTCGGTAACGATAACCACCATTGAAACCTCTTTTAAGCGTCGGGCATTTCTTACCATTGATAATATATGCTGGTTGACCATTAACCAATCTGTCAAGTTCATAACTAACACTTTCAATCCTCATCTTAATTTGGTTTGATGGCGCTGACGCTACAGTAATTCCTTGCGCTCTCATTAAATCCTTTGCTGATTTTTGCTGTTGATCTTTAAATTCCCCTGCTGGGTCACCATAGCATTTATACTGGTACCCTTTGTAATCTTTATTCAAAACCTGTATTAATATTTTGGCAAAATTTTGAATTGATGTATCAATAGTTACTATTTCCTCAAGCACTCTGCGTTGCCCCGTAGGTGATATTTGAGTAATTAAAGCTGCCGGTGTGTTACCATAGTCAATACCAATATGAAGTATTACGCCCGGTATTGGTTTTAAATCATTCACGCAGTGCAGTTCATCTCTGTAAGATTGGTTATATACTGGCTTACCATCTTGTATAGTACCGTATTTACCATGCACAAATACGTTTGTCCATTCTTTAGTTTTACCTGCAGCAATCCTTTGATAATAACCTCGTGGTAGATGCTTTATATTTTCCGCTTCTGGGCTCAAACCCGATGGTTGCCCCCAGAACTCCCACCCTTCTGGTGTCTCAACTTCTGCACCATTATACCACCAATGGTCATCATCTGGTGGGTTGGTATCCATAATAATACCATACCATGTTGGCCACTGATCGTCTGGTACTTCATCTGGTTTTTCCTTTCTTGCTGGGTACCTACCCACACGCCCTGTACCGGCATCTACGATGTCCTTATGAATAAACCTAGCCTCGTTAAAGAATATGCCAGTTACCTCTAAGGATAACAACTTCTTCACATCATCTGGTCGGTCTAACGCAAGAAATATTACCTCAAGCTCTATATCCTCAATAGCAACACGGTGTGTAATTGGTGGTTTTCTATTCATCTTACCAAACACCGCCTCTGGAAACCAATCTAACCATGTTTTAATAGTCGTTGTTTCCAGTTCTGGTCCTGTGTTTCTTACCACAGCCCACCTAGTACGGCGTTTACCATCAATAGAAGGGTGCTGTTGCTTGGCTCTAATGAATATCTCAAGACAACAACCCACTGATTTACCAGAACCTATCGGCCCTTTAACGCCTCTAACAAACGCATTTGATGCGTGAAAGTCAGCTAAAGTCGGACTAGCTTGGTAATTAAGCTTGAACGTTGGCGTTGCTGGTGCTTGCTCGTATGGATTATTTCTGTTCTTCGCCATCGCCTAAAAGATCGCTTGATGGTTGAGACTGCTTTTTGTTGGCGGTTGCTTCTCTACGCTTTGCGTTCTTTTGGTCTCTTGCGAGACTGTCCGGTGTCTTTAGTTGGGAATCGCTCTTTATGCCTTGCCAGAATTGTATGTGAGTACACGGTACTATTTCCTTACAACAACCGCAGACACCAAGAAACATTGGTGCGGTGTTACGTGGATTCTTCCATGTTGCGCCGTTATTCTCCGCACAAGATGGACATATTTGCAATACGCTGTTTGTCATTTTCTTTTGATTTAATGTTAATATTAATACTATGGTCGCTTTTGTTTGTTGATTCCTGTGGTGTTGCGTTGACCGCTTTCAGCGGCGTGTTTTGCGTGTCATTTGATTTAGCGGTAGCGTTGCCAGTATCAATTTGAATTAATACCTGTGGCGCTGTTTGCGTGGCGTCCTTGAAGTTACCACTGGCTCTAAGCATATTACCAGCCATAGCGGCTAGTGCGCTACCAGCCTTAGAATCGCCTTCTTTAAATCTGTTATGAATATCTCTAAGTATTTCAACACTCCAACCAGCTACGGTTTTAGCGTCCATTAATACTGCGTCCTCGTACGCTTGGTGTATCCTGTTAAGAACATCTGTAAATTTCGGCTGATCTAACCATTGTGTGTACACTTTCTTGGGAATGTTAAGTGTTTTGAGCGTACGGTCTACGTCTAAATCCTTTTTATATTCCTCAAAAAAGGCATACGCCTTAAGGTCATACGGCACCACATCGGTTGACCCGGGTTTATTAGGGTCATGTATTTCTTCTAATGGTGGCATTTGTTTAGTTGTTTTCTTTAACTTATCCATAAATGGGTCAAATCTTTTCTGTATCTGTTCGTCTTTAAAGAGATTTTTCATTTGTTTTACTAACAACTGAATATACTTGTAAACCATATTGTAAGAACTAATTATTGAATTGTCAAGCAAAAGACTAAATTAGCAGTTTTCCGTGTGTGGGCCTTAAAAAATATTTTAAGCCGGCCGTTATTCTGACGTATATAGCGTTCTGAACGCCGTTAATGTACATGGAATTATAGAGATGAAATAGGTGATGACGGGGGTGGCAAACCGATTTTCGGGGTACCCCCTCACTACACTGATTACACTTTCAAAACTGCCACGATGAGAGCGAAAGGCACGCTTGAAATTTCAATAAACTTTCTTGAATTTAATCTTGAAAAATCAATAATATGTTTTAAGCTTAGTTAGCTTTTGTAAGTTTATATAAGTGTAATGGACTATGTTGTTTAGAGGAGATAGCTAATTACGCCAATGATTGATTATTAAGGCTTTATCAATTACACTAAATTACAATATCCCTACTGATGCAAACGAAATGATTACTTATTATGCACCTTAGCAAATACTTCATAAAATTCAAATACCTTGACCAAGAGCGAACGCAATACATTAAAGCACGCTCAAAGCAAGAAGCCTTCATTAAGCTACTAAAGGCTAACAATATCAATTCTATCTCTTCTATGACCATTGAAGGCGACCCATTACCCACACGCAAAGATGTAGCTAAAAAAATAGTACAAGAAAAAGAATCAACAAAAAGAAAAAAGAGACAAGGCGCAATAAAATACTACCAATTGACTGGTGATTATGTTAATCATAAATAATCCACTATTGAAATTTAAAGAAGCTACCCATCACAAATATCACAATGTAATCCCTAATGTGTCTAGTCCGAAGCCAGTGTTTCTGGGCATGTAACTAGTTGTAACTAGTGTAACACCTTTTTTCTACTACTTAATAATTTTTTTACTCTACATATTACATATTATGTAATATATAAACTATATATGTAATATATAAATAAAAAATTTATAATCTATTATATGTAACTAGTTACACTAGTTACATGTAGTATTTATAAGGGTTAAAAGCGTAACACCTTTAGAAAATGTGATCTGTTACAATATTTAATTTTCAAGAAATAAATAAAATACTTGACAATTAATATAGTATGTGATAGCATTAATCTTATTACATAAATTAATCACTTATATATTACAAATAAGTAATTTATGTAATATGTATTTTTTATTAACTTTAAAACAAAAATAACTATGAAAGAATCTATATTTATAATTCCGACAACTTGGAACAGAGGCCGAAATAAATTAGCTGCTAAAACAATAGACCAACTAGATTTATATGCCGAAATAAAACCAAAAGGGCAAGAACAAGCTCAACAATTATGGGACTGGATAAAATCGAAAAAACCCCTATGGAAGGATTTAAACCTGCCTTTTAACGAAATTCATGATTTCAGTACGATGGTTGCGTTAAATACTAAGCAAATAGAGCTTTCTAGTTGCGAAGTGAAAAAGAAAGGCTGCTTTTTTAATATCACTTTTGTTTACATGCCTACTTTAACCAAGGGTAATATTATCAACGTTCAAAACAAAAATTAACATGGAAATAGACAACTTAATATTAAACAAAAAAGAATTTATTAAATACTACAATAAATTAACCCTGCGAGAGGTAGCCATTATTTTTGGCGTATCTCGTAGTAAAGTTTATATGTACGCAAAAATACTTGGTCTTTCTAAAAGAAAAGCGAAGCCTTCAATCAGTAGAAAAATATCAGATGAACAGTTTATTAAATATTATAATCAACTACCAACAAAAGACTTAGCTAAAATACTTGATGTAAGCCGTAGGGGCGTTTGGTTAAAAGCTAAGCAATTAGGCCTTTCAAAAAGAAAAACAAAACTTTCTTAGAATTTTTTTACCCTGTCAATTAGTATTTTCCTTGATATTTCAAGATAAACAACTAAAACTAGAAAAAACTATTGACCTTTTAGAATGCCCCATATAAGATAATATTATTATTAACATAAAAAAAAGAGTTTTAATATGGATAAAAACCAACCTAACAATGCAACTTCAGTAGTTTGTGAGAGCGAACTTGAACAAATTGAACAAAATGAACAAATTGAAATGATATTCAATGAAAGTCAATTTTGCCAGGAATTACTGGATACTTGGGGCGTAGATTTAAAAGATTTAAGATAGGAAAAGGACTCTAATTAATGATAGAGTCCTTTTATAAAAAAAAGAGAAACTTTATTTTAGCGTTTATTCTTTCAAAAATCAACACTTTTTCAACACTTTTTCAAAATTAGTACAAACTATTTAAACTTTTAATGCCATCAACCTTAGCAACAAAACGTCAGATTAGACAATGGCGATTTTAGCAAACTGTCAGATTAGACAATGGCGATTTTATCAAACAAAACGTCAGGTTAGACAATGGCAATTTTATCAAACAAAACGTCAGGTTAGACAATGGCAATTTTAGCAAACTGTCAGATTAGACAATGGCAATTTTAGCAAACTGTCAGATTAGACAATGGCAATTTTTAGCAAATAAAATTATTTTTAAAAAAGTTCTTGACATTTCAAGAAATTAATCTTATACTTAGATTATATCTTGAATTTTCAAGGTATATTTTAATTTATTAACTTTAAACAAAAACGATTATGACTAATACAATAAATATTAAAAAAGTAAAAGTTAGCAATATGACCTCTTCAAATGGTAATAAGATTGCTAATCAATTCATTATTGAAACCGAAGGTGGACTTTATTTTCAAAGCTACAATTCAATCATAGCTTATAAACCTTTTACACACGGTTTAAAAACTATCCTTGATAAGGACTATTGGGAATACAGCACAACAACTGATAAGTACCGTGATTTATTCCTTAATGAAGATAGAAAGGAAACTGAACGCAAGATTAAAAGCGGTCAGTATGTTTTAGGAACTTTAAACTAAATAATATTAACTTTAAACAGAAACGAAAATGACTAATAATATTTCAAAAGAGCAAGCGATTGCAAACTACTTAAATTGTGAAATTGACGATTTAAGGGAAGAAGGTTATACCTATTACGGACTAGAAATCTTTGATGGTTACGCCATAGGAACGGATGAAGAAGCTGACAAAGCTGTTGCCAACTATATAGAAGAAACCGCATGGGCTTTTAATACTAGCTTTTTAGCTGAAATGACTGATTTACCCTACGAAGTTTTTGAAGCTATGCAAGATAAATGTGAAGATAGCAACGAAGCTGTTTTAAAACTTATCCACAAAACTTGCGGGCTTGAAGATTTCGTTGAAGCTGCAATTGGTGCAGACGGCAGAGGGCATTTTCTATCTAGTTATGATGGCCACGAGATAGAACAAGACGGCTACTTTATCTATAAAATATAATACGGGGGATATATGACTATTTTATATATTATCTTAATAGTTGCGATGCTAGCAGGCATTATCTACATGGTTCAAGACGGGGCGACCTTTTGGGGCGATGTAGAAAAAGTAGCCAAAGGCAAACCAACTAAAAAGTATTTTACCGAGTTCAATAAGAACAAAACTAAATAATATTAACTTTAAACAAAAACGATTATGAAAATAGTAAAAGAAAATTTAGTGGTGAGCGTTAAACAAACTTCAATCCATAACCTTTTCACTAATCAAACAGATAGTTATTATAAAAGATTAATGCAGTACCTACAAACCTGCGACCATTCTTTTATATTTGCGCTTTATGCAAGCAACAACCGTTCTATTTGCCATAGTGTAATCGATATTCACAACCTCAACGAATTTATAAATAATGATGAGGAAAGAGATCAGTTTGACCAAGACGAGATAGAACTATTGAAACCTCTTTTAGAGTTTGCACAAGCAAACCAACTAGACGAGATTATTTTTTAACAATTAAACAAAAACGACAATGACTAAAACAGAAAATAAAAGTTTATACACTCCTAAAGAGGAGAAACTTATTGAGCATTTACTTACTTTAGAATTTACCGGCAAAGTTCAAAGAATCCTAAAAGCTTTGCAACAACGCCAAGTAAATAGGGAGGTCAGAATAATAGAAAACAGGCCAAACAAAAACGACATAGTCAACGGGTACACACAAAAAAAATTCCCGTGGTTAGCTAAATTTAACTATTAACGAGGTTTATTATGCAACTAGT
>Ga0208645_1003600_pt1 | contig 11388 bp, 19 predicted proteins | sample VirMetDEL_Sep_01_FD_184519 | JGI IMG/M metagenome (GOLD analysis project Ga0208645, IMG submission 184519) | Aqueous microbial communities from the Delaware River and Bay under freshwater to marine salinity gradient to study organic matter... | ecosystem: Environmental > Aquatic > Marine >...
TGTGGTGGTGTGTAGAATGAGTTTCAGCCGAAGCACCTACAACCGAACTGACCCTCGAATGAACCCTGCCGTTGCAGAAGCCTGTCAACGCGTTGCGGCTATCGTCGGTTTGGAAATGGAACTTCGTTGCGACGAAGATTACCTATGGGATTGGGATGCAATCGACCACCATAACCGACCCTGCATCGTTGAAAGTCAAGTCAAGGAATCTTGGTGGGGTAACCATTTCCCGTATAACACCGTCTTCATCCTCCAACGCTACGCCAACAAAGCCCACACCCAAATGGATTCGATCATGTCGGTTCCCTGCTACCAAATGATTCTTAGCAACGACCTCAAACATGCGGTCTGTGTGGATTGGGAAGTCCTACGCACCTATGGAGGTAAAGAAACCGTTTGGGACTCATATCGTAACGAGTGGTGCGACAACCTTACCATTGGTAAAGAGTTCTGCACCCTTGTTGACATTGAAAACGAAGAGGTGTTGAATCATGGGTTTTGATTTTGAACGAAACTTCTTGGACATGATGAAGACTTGGGCGAAGGATGCTCGTATCCTCCGAGCCTTCACCGATAACCGTTACCTCGTCATTGACCTTCAAGAATCCGATGCGGAAGCCATCGGTGCGTTGATGAACCTCATCCATAAATACGAAGACTCGTTGGAGTATTCTGCACAAGGGGTGGTTTGATGCCGAAAGCGAATCCTGCGGACAACAAAATCAGTTACGGCAAGCGAGCCGAATACTACTTCGCCCGTAACGATGCTCAAGTGATTGCCGACCGATACGGTATCAGCGTCAAGACGGCAAGAGCGAAGATTCGCAACCCCGATTCAATCCCTACGAAGGGTCGTTACGCGTCAGCGTACGGCAACAAACTTCGTAACGCCATCAACCGCACAGGTAAGAAGTATGCTTACGAAGCCAAGATGGAAGCCGTCAAATCTCGCGTTATCGAGAAATTGGATAACAAGGTGGCTAAAGAGCAAGCGGCTCTTGACAAAATCAACCCTAAGAACAAGCGAGCCTACAACAAACAAAAGAAGGACTTGGAAGCCGCCAAGCAATCTGTTGAAGAAGCGTCCAAGAAGTCGGCTGAGGAACTGTTCGGCTATGCAAGTGATGTTCGTAACGACCGCAATTGGCGAGAATGGGAAGCCGCATACGAAGCCAACAAAGGAACGGTGTTCCTATGAAGTCGGTTCCTGCGTTCAAGTTTCAGCGACGACCCAATGAGGCTCGTCTTGACCCCGATGCTGACAATTTCTTGGAACTCGTCGCAAAGCGATCATGGGCGGAATCCATCATCATTGGAGCCGATACGGAAACTTTAGACGGATATGCTCGCTTGATTACCTACGAACAACGAAAGGTTACGGGTTGGACGAAGAACCGCAAACCTGCGGGTTACTACTACGAAGGTCAAGCCGAAGAGGTCAACTCCTTCATGGACTGTATCATGGCTATGCTCCGTAGTGGCTATACGCATTCAAAGACGGTGCAACCGAAGGGTAAGCGTAACGGTAGTTATACCGTACGCAGATGGGTTACACCTCAACTGATGTTTTGGAACCTGCAATTCGATGCACAGGCTATCCTCAAGTGGCTAAAGCAAATTGACTCGGAACTGCTTGACGAACTCATCAAGAAGGGTGAAATCAAGTATGTTCACAACGAGGACAAAGGCGAAGTTATCACCATTACCTACCTTGAAGGCAAATGGCTTCGCTTCTCGTTTGACAATTTTTACATCATCAAGAAGGGCAAGAAGTGGAAGGTCAGCGACCTTGAACTGTGGGACATTTCGCAGTTTTACTTCAAGACGCCACTAACGGTGCAGGCAAAGAAGGACTTGGGCTACGGTAAGGTGGAAACCTGTTTTGACGGTTCTCCACTTGATGCTTCCAAGTTCGGAGATCATGTTTGTGTTACGGGCAATCGCTTCCCTTACGATGAGGACGATTACCGATACGAACCGTATTGGGACTACTACAAAGACGACATTATCCGCTACGCTAAGGTTGACGCGGAGATGTGTGGACAACTTGCCCGACGAAAGCGTAACGAGTATGTGCAGGCAGGCGTACGCTTTAACCGAGTCTACTCGCCTGCAAATGTCGCTCAAAACCACTTGCTTGACTTGGGTTTCAATCAAACCGTCAACCTCATGCAAAACGACAAGGATGTAGCCTTCCTTATGGAAATGGCTCAATGGGCGTATCATGGCGGCAATTTTGATGTATCCAAGATTGGTTACATCAAAGACTGCGTTCAGCCCGATATTGTGTCGGCGTATCCATACATCATGTATCAACTGCAAAGCCTCATCAATGTCTACTTGACCGAAGACGAGAAGGGTAAGGTCAAGCGAGAAGAGGAACTTCGCGGTTACATCATGCGAGGCGATGAAGACGAAATCGAGGTATGGGAAGAGTGGTTTCAAAACCGCGACCCCTATACGCTTGGTTTCATCTATGTCGAAATGGACTTCCCCGAAGGTCAATCTTGGTATCCACTACTTGAAGAGGTTCAAGGAACCTTGACCGCTCCGCGTTGCTTTAGTGGTGTCATTACTGCTGACGAATTGAAGGAAGCACTACTGTGGAATCCGCTTCGCGTTGAGTACGGAGAATGGGTCTTCTATCAAGACGATAACCCCGATTACCCGTTCCGACCTGCTATTGACCGCTTGTATCGTATGAAGAAGGAATCCGAGAAGGGAACTGCTCAATACAAGGTGAGCAAGGTCGCCATCAATTCACTTTACGGCAAGGTTCTCCAAGCCGTTGAGGATACGATGGGGAAACTGTGGAATGTTGCCTATGGAAGCGTCATTTGCGGTGCAACGCGAGCAAGGTTGGCGGAAATCAACCGATTGAACGGAAAGTCGGCAATTAGCATGGCTACTGACGGTGTGATCTTCCGTAGAGAAGACCTCAAAGTGATTCCAAAGCGACCTCTTGACGCTCCTTACGACTTGGGCGAATGGGAGGTTGACCCTGCTGAAAGCGGTGACGCGATTATTCTTGGAAGCGGCGTCTACTCCTTCGTCAACGAAAAATACGACTACGAAGGTGTTGACCCGTCAATTAAGCGGGAACACACCTACAAGACTACGGTGCGAGGTTCTGCGAAACTGTTCATGCGTAAGTATGGATTCGTTGAGTGGAAATCCTTCTGCGAACACTTCGGTGATGAGGAAATCCTCAGCCTTACCAAGTCCCGCCCACTATCCATGAAGCAATCTCGAATGAAGGGTGAACGAGTCTACGAGGAACTTGAGGATGGAACTAAGCAATTGGTGGACATTAAGGGCGACTACTCCCATGTCAACATCTTTACGGAACAAACCTACACCTTGAAGCCGTTTGGCGATTCCACTAAGCGTATCTGTCCTGTGCGACCTCCTACCTTCCGCGACCTCTTGGAAAACGAATACGACCTGCTTCCTCATGAAAGCGGTGTTGCCGCAGGTGTTGTACGCAATTTGGCTGACGCCACAGGAAACGCCATCATCGAAGAATACGGAGAGGGCGATCATGATTGATTACAACGGGGAACTGTGGACAAAGGCACAGGGCAAAGGGAAATCGAACCAACAACTCCGTAGAATCAAGAAGCACATTCGGTTCATTGTAGACTCGGTGGAAATCATCAAGGCCGCAGGAACTAACGGAATCAATGTCAAGGAACTGTCAAACAATGTCAATTGGATACATGGAGCACAACCGACAACGCAAGAGGTTGGAAACCACTTGGCTATCCTCCGTCGTCGTATTCCCGATGCGGTGGAACGCTTCTTCCATAGCATAAACGGATACAACGAAACCTATTACCGATGGGTTGGAACTGAGGAAACGGAAACCGTATTAAATAGGGTCTATGGGAATTATGGAAACACAGGGGCGGAAACCGATGCTTGACGACGAGGTGCTTATGGAAATCGCTGACCGTCTTATGACGGAAGCAAACGAAGACTTGTCGGCACTTGTTTCCCGACTACACAAGGAACATTGGAACGGTGCGTTGACGGAACAACGCGTTATCATAATTGCCGTTGCCGACTTGGTTCGACGCTACAATATGCACCGAGAAGGAAACACTATCGTTGACGCGTTCAACTTGGCTACTGCCGAAGTGATGAATAATCCCAATGTGCAAGGATTGGTTACAAGCCTCGTTAAAAGGAAAGGTGGACTACAATGAGTGAACATCAATGTGACGAGTGCGGCAAAGCGTACGCTACGAGAAGTGGCCTATGGAAACATAAACAATCCAAACACAGCAACGGGGAGGTCAGGGTTGAACCTGATGTGGAGGACGACGCTCTCGCCTCTTCTGCTCCTACCTCCGCAGGGGACGACAATCCCCCCTCCCCACCTGCTGATGATGAAGAAGACGATTTGTGGTCTACTTGGGAAGTAAGCGAACCTTCGGAGCAACCTACTGAGGCCATTCCTGCACCAATTAAGATCGCCCTCAAACCTTCAAAGGCACTTAAGGGTAAGAAACTGACGAAGGCTCAACAGAAGGCTATGGACGATAAATCCGTAGCACTACTAAAGATGGGGCTAACGGGTGTAGACTCCTTGATTACCATTTATGGACGAGCCGTAACTGCTGACGAAGATTACTCCTGTCGTCATAGTGATGGCGAAAAGCAACTCGTTGCTGATGCACAATTAGAAGCCTTGAAGGAGAAGGGTATTCAACTGCCCGAAATCATTAGTCCTACTGCGGTAGCGGTCGCGTTAACTGCGGGTTACATTGTGCCTCCTGTCTACAAGGTGCAAAAGAACGCCAAGCGTAAGTTCCTCAAGAATAGCGGTCGAGGTATCCTTAGCCGTATTCCGATTATCGGACGACGATTCCGTAAGAAAGAAACGAACCCATTCGATGAGGTGACTAACGATGATTAACTGCGGTCATTGTGAATGGGCGTACAACGAGTTTCACACCCATTGTCCGCATTGTGGTGTTGCACAAGTAGAGGTGATTCAAAGTGAATGATGGACAAAAGACCATCCTTCAACGAATGTTCCTCGCTGATGGAACCGATCATGGTTTGTCTTCATTTATGGCGGGACGAAGCGGTAGTGGTAAGACCTACCGTATGACCGAGATGATTAACGAAGCCATCAAACTACCTGAGTTCAAGAACGCTCGCTTCATTTACATGAGCGTCAAGAACGAGTCGTATTGGCCTAACATCAAGCCAACGAGTAGCATTGACGACATTTTCAAGCAATTGGAGAAGAACCATATTGCGGTGTTTTACCCCTCCGAGCCTACCCTTTACGAGCAAGAATTGGACGAATTGATTGAACAGGTCTTTACCCTCGCTGACGGTAATGACGACACTTCCTTCTGCCTCATCGTTGACGACTGTAACATCCTCGATACCATGAGTAGCCGTAGCCGACCAAGCAAAAGCATGACTAAAGCGGCGGTCGCGGGAAGGTCAAAGAACATCAAAATGTTGCTCATTGTGCATCGTTTGGGCAATCTCCCTCGTATCCTTAACTCATCCTTGAACGCAGGCATTGTCATGGCGATCAGCCCGATGGACAACAAGTATAGCAAGGACATTCTCGGTTTGGACATGGAAGGTTACTACGAACCGTTGGCCGAAAACAAGTGGTCTTGGTCGTTTGTTGACCTGCTGACAGGTGATGTTACCCTCTACCGAGCCAACGAGTAGCCTCAGCATCGTATTAAATAGGGTCTATGACAACACAATATCACCGCCGAAGCAGGGGCGACCCTGTGTACGCGGTAAAACACAAACCAAAAGGAAAGTGAAAAACATGTATGACTACGCAATTAGAAGTTTCATGATGGGTGCAGGTTTCTCCCTGTTGCTCGGAGTGATGGATGGAATTAGCACCTATGTGCTTAAAGATGGACAAACCCTCTCAGCATGGACTGAGGCTCGCGTTACGGAGGCTTAAGTATGGCGTCAATTCTCCCTACTTCCACTTCCGCTAACGGGATTCTAACTTGGTTGGTCGGAGGCATGGCGGCTGTCGTCGGCTTCTACCTCCTTGAATCTACGCTCTCGCCTGCCGTTGAAGACGCAATCCGCAAGAACTGAGGTGATTAAGAATGCAAACTCTTTACAAGGTCTATCAAGACGCTACTACAATTCCTAACGAAACGGGTTCGGCACAATTCGATGTTTCGAACACTTTGAACGCAGGGCAACTTCGCCGTTTTGGCCTCCGATTTACAACGGTCAACGCTGCGGCGATCACCTCCGCTTCTTTCTTGAACTTGGTTCGCAACCTCCGCATTCGATTCAACGGTAACACTTGGATGGATTGGAACGGTGTTGTTGCTGACAACGCTGACAATACGGTTAGCCGTATCGGTGCTTTCGCTCAAGACTGCGGTGGTTATGTCGCTGAGAACATTACCGCTACTGCTACTGAATGTGTGCTTTGGTTCCCCTGTGGAATCAATCTTCCACAAAACAGTAGAGTCGAGTGTAGCATTTCCTTCTCCGCCGCCGCTTCCGCTCTTACTTCGGGTTCCTTTGAACTTTGGGCTGAATACGGTGCTTCTTCCGCTATCTCCGTCTACGGTGGTAGCACTACGGAAACCCTCGCCGCAGGTTCGCAGACGATGGTTACGGTGAAGATTCCAAGTTACCCCAACGCTAAGGTTGCAGGTGTGGCTGTGCTCGCTCCTACCGATGGTGCTCGCGTTACTTCCGTTATCCCAAAGGGTGTGTCGGACTTCGCTCTCAGCGAGGTGCTGATGGAAGGTCTTGCAGGTATTACCGAAGACCAATACTACTACGCTGACCCTGCCTCTACGGGACAATACCTCTTCGCTAACCAACTGAACGGTTACAACTTCCTGCCGTTGTTCAACATGGACACCTCTTCGGGAAGCATTACCCTTCTTGTTGACGACGATGTGGGCGGTATCTTCTCCTTCGTTCCTGTGCTGACGATTCCTGTCGCTACGGGTGGTAAGGAACAAATCGCCAAGCAAACTGCAAACATCGTTAGCGGTGGAGCGGCTGAAAGTATCGTTGAACGAGCCGAGTAGAGCCTCCAACAACGGAGGTATCTAAATGGGTTCGATCACTCGATACACAGTCAATACGACACCAAAGCCAATTGGCATTGATGGTGGCGGACGCGTTATCCTACGCGTAACGGGTGCAGATGTTTTGGTTGCGTACAACCAAAACGGGGTTGATACCGACCAATACTACACCATTCCCGCCGATACCACCTTTGTCATTGACCCGCCAAACTTGGTTACGGAACTAATCTACCTATCAACGAGTGCAGGTTCGGCTGATGTTGAGGTTTGGGTGATGGGGGGCTACTAATGTCCTACATTACTCAACCCGCAGGTTTGACCTCAGTAGCAACTGATGGCGTTACCATTACAGGCGATGGAACTACGGGCGACCCTTTGGTTGCAGTAGGTGGTGGAGGTTCGGTTTATTCCGTCCACAAGGGTGTTTTGACCGCAGGGCCATTTGCCGCACCTTTACCAAGTCCCGCTTCGGTTTATCCCGATGCTAACGCTTGGTTCACCACTACGATTGCTTCACCCGATGTTTCGGTCGCAAGTGGCGATATTGTGTGCAATACCGCAGGGACTTACAAGATCTCGCTTCAGTTTTCGTTTGACAAAATCCCCGACCCTTCGCAACATGATGTTCAAGTCAACTTGGGTTTGACGGATGCACCACCTAACGCACTTCTTTACGAGAACATCACCTTCCATCATTTTGAATCAAATGGTGTCGGACAGTTCTCGGCTGAGTTTCAAACCATCGTTGTGGCTACGGCAGGTCAATCGTTCCAAATCCACTTTACAGTCGGTGGAACGCCAAGTCCTGCGACCATTGACTACTTCTTCGGTGCGGAAGCAGGCTTCTTGTTAGTGGAGAGGGTAGCATGATTGGTGAAATTATCCTCATTGGGACTATGCTTTGGGCTTTCAACCGAGAGCCTAAGCCGAAGGTAGGTGACCCCGATTATCAGCCACCTACGAATGTTACGCCCGAAGATGTTGAAACCTACCGCATTACCTTCATCGAAGACGGTGTGGACAAGGACTACATTTGGTCGCTTGAAATCCGTATGGGTGCGTTGTATTCCGATGGTAGCGGTGAATTGGTGTGGACTGATGGTGGCTACATTGTCGGTAACAAGGAAGGAACAGGTTTCACTACCGCGTCAGCCTCCGTTGCAGGAACTCAAGACTTCAAACTTGACGGAACTTGGTATAAGGATGTGATCGTTTATCCTACTTTGGATGAAGCGAGAGCGGCTACTACTAATCCTCCCGAAGACCCAAGTGGCCCTCAAAAGCAACCCGAAGATGATGATTCGGACGATGGTGCAGGTAGTTTGCCCGTTCAACCCGATTACGGACTTGGTGGAGGTAACTCTTGGGGGACGGTGAGTTCATGGTAAGGGAATGGGTGGAAATCGAACTTGGCGGTTTGAAGGACATTGTGTACGCCCAAACAGGACGCACAGGTTTCAACAAGTATCCGTTTGAAGACATTGATATTCGCCAAGCATTCCAATGGACTGCGAGAGCAGGTATTGGTAGCGATGAATCCGATGGACAAGTGCTACGACTACGACACAATGCTTTCTTCAAGGACGATAGCGGAGCCGCTTCGTTTAAGGCCGCTAACAACTACAAGGTTGAGATGGTGCTTATCAGCGATAACTACGACTACTTCAATGACGAGATGCTGATTAAGAATCGCGTTGAAGAAGAGAAGAACATCGTTACCGACAGTTATGTACGCTTCATCCTTGACGGTAACACTAACGATTATGTCAGTATTGACACAGGGAGCGACCATTCAGGTATCGCTAATTTCAACCTCCGTCTTAATGGTGATTTCATCTACAAGGATTCCAAGAAGATGAGTAACGATTGCGATGTGATGGTAACTCGCGTTTGGTATTACCAAGAAATGACCGAACCCGAACCTACTGACGATGAACGCCAAGAGGAAGCCATTGAAGAGTTCAATGAAGAATACAAGAACGAACAAGGTGATGGCGACCTTACCACCAATCCTTGTGGTGCAGGATTCATTTACGACCCTGTTCTCGACCGATGCGTTATTGATGAAAACGCCCCTCCCGAATGGACGGATTACATCATCGTTGTAGGTGCATTTGCCCTCGTTGGTGTTGCTATCGGTGTTATCCAATGGAGGCGATCTTGATGGCTAACGAAATTGAAAAGACGGTGAAAACCTCCGCGACTATCGCTAAGGTGTCAACCTTCTCAGGTCTACGGGCTATTTCGTATCTTGCTATCCCGCTCTTTGAATTGGTGCTTATGGCGGGTGTAGTCTACGGTATCGTCAGCCTACCCGCGAAACTACTTGGACTTGGAGGCGATGAATGATGGCGGCAGGTGAAAATGTTACTGTGGATAACTTGGAGGTTACTGCACCTGTCAATGTTACGGTTACATCGGAAGGTAGCCTCATTGATTCGGCGTTGAACTTCGTTGAAAGTTCGATTGAAAAAATCAAGAACGCTGATGAAGCCGCTATGACCCTTCTCTTCATGGGAGTTATGTTGGGCTTGACCTTTCGTATCCTGTGGAGGTCGGTTGAATGACCAAGAAGTATTACCTCCGTTCACCAAGCGGAAAGAAGGTTCGGGTCAATTCAAAGGTCGTTGTCGGCAAAATTGGATCAGCCCGTTGGAAGTCGTATTGTGCTCGTAGCGGTGCTATCAAGGGTGAATGGAAGCGTAACAAGGATTCACCAAATTGGCTTCAACGCCGCCGTTGGAAGTGCGGATATGTGGAAGGAGAGGTGAGAAAGTGACTGAACAATCCATTGAATCGGCTAAGGACAACGCTCGTCAAGACGCTATGATTGAAGCCCTTGATGCAAGGGTGCTCAAGAACGAGCAATTGATTGACAAATTGGCTGAGGGTCAAATTGCACTTCAGCAATCTATGTCCGAGATTGGAACGACATTGAACATGTTGCTCAAGATGGGTCGTCCTGCCCTTTTGATACTCATTGGTATTCTCGGTGCATTAGGTATTGATGTATCGGGGGCTATGTGATGCGTCGTATTTCACTACTGCAACTAAGCAAGTTCCTTATCGGAGCGGGTTGGTGGGGACTAAAATCGCTTGGTGTCAACATCCCAAAGTCAGCCGCTATCTCCGAGATTCAAGCCCAAGACTTCGACAAGGAGGCTTGGCGAGAAGTCTACATTGATTTGCCCGATGGAACATCCGTACTCGTTAAAATCGAGTTCAAGGATAACTTGACGGCAAGTGCTTACTACTCAATGGTGATCTTGGGTGTTAACCTCGCGGTATTCCGAGCCGTCTTAACTTCCGTACGCTTGACGAAAGAAAACAAGAAACTCTTGGAGGCTACTTCGGCACTTGAAATTGCTGAGGTTCTTCAAGATAAGGAAGGTATGTTGAAGGTTCAAACCGTTGAAAGTATTCAGCAAAATGCCGCCGATGTTGAAGAAGCAAGGAAGCAATTGAAGGCTCTTGAGAACCCTGCTACTAAGAAGGCAGTTACCGACCGTTTGGTTGCAGAAGGCTTTGTTGAGAACGCTGACGATGTAATCGAATGGTATGAAAACCGATTGCGTAACGCGGAGAAGGCTATGGATAACATCACCAATGCGACAGGCGAAATGGTTGATGTCTACAAGGCGGCAGGTATCAAGGATTCCTCCGACCTCATCAAGAAGCAACAGAAGGCGATTAAGAGGGTTAAGCGTCTTGGTAAATTGTTGAAGGTCATTGGTATTGACCTATTCGTTCTACTTGGAACCGCAGTCCTTGACTTGATTCTTACCTCCGAACAGGAACAGGACTTCTTGAATTGGGCTGATGCTCGTATTGAATCCGTATTGGGTATAGAGGACTTTACAGGCAAATACGGCATTTCACTACCGACCGCACCAAGTGATATTGTCTTCTCCGTAGTGATTACCGAATCGTTCAACGCGTTGTTCAACGCTGAAAACCTCTCTTGGGACGATAGCCTAACGGCATTGATGGTAGCATTCGGGAAGGATATTTTCACCTTTGAAGTGATAGCGACATTCGACACTATCAACATTGAAGTGAGTCCCGAACAATTGAGATCGGCTTTGAACCAATGGGCTACTGATGCAGTAATGGCCGACCCCTACTTGATTTTGGAAGGGTTCTTGATTGCGTTTGCACTTAAGTGCGGGTACGAAATCTATTGGAAAGGTGCAAGGGCGAGAGTAGCACCTTAGTCAGTCGAGGTCACTCCGAACCTCCGTTGGTGTCCTCAACAAGACGAGCAAACATCTTGTTGTAGGTGCGACCGTTCTTACCGTCCACCTTGCGGCGGAGGCATCGAATGGTGAAG
>Ga0208645_1003603_pt1 | contig 11380 bp, 20 predicted proteins | sample VirMetDEL_Sep_01_FD_184519 | JGI IMG/M metagenome (GOLD analysis project Ga0208645, IMG submission 184519) | Aqueous microbial communities from the Delaware River and Bay under freshwater to marine salinity gradient to study organic matter... | ecosystem: Environmental > Aquatic > Marine >...
ACGTAAATAAATTTCTTAAGGAATGTGATAGGCTTGGTAAAAAACCTGCCCTACGTCTTAATGGTACAAGTGATATTCAATGGGAAACTATCGAGGTTGATGGGTATGAAAACATCTTTGCCATGTTTCCACAGATACAGTTTTATGACTATACAAAAATCCCAACACGTAAGGTAGAGCACATACCTAATTATCATTTAACTTGGAGTTATTCCGAAGCTGATGATAAGTATGCTTCTCTGATTAGCAAAGTATCAAACAACATAGCAGTAGTCTTTCGTGATGCTCTACCTAAAGTGTTCAAAGGATTTAAAGTAATTGATGGGGACAAACATGACATGAGATTCTTAGATGAAACTCAAGTGGTGGTAGGACTTATCGAAAAGGGTGAAGCCAAGAAGGATACTTCAGGCTTTGTAATTGATTTAATAAATGCGAGGGCAATATGATTGAAGGATTTGAAACAATTAAAAAAGGAACAAAACTAATTACAAAACAATTAGGAGTTCCAACAAGAGCAACAGCTATGGAAAGCATTAAGCAGGGAAGAGGTTTTAAAACAACTTTACTTGTTGATGTTAAAGGTTCAGACATAGGAATGTTTGACGAAATGGGTAGCATTTATGTTGAAGATATAATCGAGGTGGTAAAATGACAATAAATAAACACTTACAAGCAACTGATGCAGAGATAGCTGAAGTTGAAATGGATAGGAAGTTCGAGGAACTTTATGATGGTGTACAAGAATCAACAGATAAAATAGATGATTTATCTTGGCGAATAGATGATACAGAATCTAACATTGATACTTTACAATCTGATGTAGCAGAATTACAAAATGAACTCAACAATTATGAAAGTATTGTAGACGATTTAACAAGCAGACTAGATGAACTAGAAGCTAAACTAGAGGAACTAACTGATGGATAAAGAATATACAATGATAGAAAAAGCTGTAGGCAAAGCATTCTTTAATGGCTATGGCTTAATGTTTAAGTATCACAAGATTGAAACAGGTGAGCACCAACAACGAATGCTATTGACTGTATCAGATATTAAATACAACCATGATGATGAAATCTTAGTAGGTGGTTGCATTAATAATGATGGGGATTACAGACAATTTTTCATGGAAAACATGATGTCTGTTAAACCTTTTAAGTATGTGTCTATTGACTAAGGAAAACTTTTATGATACAATATATCTTTTTATTTAAAAAGGATTATTTATGGAATTTATGTTAGCAGTAGTGGGTGTTGTATTGTTGTTATCAATGACAACTTTATATATGTACTTGGTTGATACTGATAAGATTGAACCACATATACCATCCAATGTACAACGTGGAAACTTTTGGGATGCAGAGACTAAGAAGTTTTATAATTGGGATGAGTTAATGGAACTTAAAAAAGAAAGAGAGGGACAAAATGACTGAGTTTTATAAAGCTGTTGAACAGCAAAGAGAGATACTTGAATTAGAAAAACAAGCTAAACAAGTTGTAGGTATTGACACCAGATACAAAGATGGGTTATGGTATAAACAAACAGTTGACTATGCTGATGGTCGGAGAGTGACAGAGTACAGAGACAAACGCAGAGCAACCATAGAGGAGAATAGATATGGCGAAGACGTGGACTAAGAGTACATATACTTCTGCTACACAAGGCAGAGGTAAGAAGACAAGTCAAGGTAGAGGTAATGTTGGCACCTCTACTATGAACAAGAATAAGAAAGCCAACTTAAAAAAATATAGAGGGCAAGGCAAATGAACATATTTTATTTTGATGAGTGTCCGACTATATCAGCAGAAGCACAGCCTGATAAGATGTTAGTCAAGATGCCACTTGAAACAGCACAGATGTTATGCACAGCACACAGGTTGTTAGATGGTGACGAGTATGCAGATGCTAATGGGTTATACAAACAAGCATACATGAACCACCCATGTACTAAATGGGCAAGAGAATCTAGCTCTAACTACTCATGGTTGTATCGACACTTCTTAGCATTAGGTTCAGAGTATGAGTATAGATATGGTAGGAAACATGCAAGTGTTGTGAAGCTAGAAGAACCATTGAGTAAGATGCCCGACAATATTACACATACAAGTTTGACACCACTAGCACAGGCTATGCCTGAGGAGTACAAGAATGAGGATGCTATTATTGCTTATCGTGATTACTGCATTAACGAAAAACACTATGCCAAATGGGAACGCAATAGAACTAAGCCTATATGGTGGACAACACAGGAGGTTGCATGAATTATATATACGAAAGGATGATGGCTGATGGAGAGACAGCTATCTTTGATAGGGATGAACTAAGAAGATTTGAAGCTTATGTTTCAGCTAACTATGAATCTTTCTATGATAACAAGGCTACTTACGAAGTAAAAAAGGAAGGAGAAAAATTCCTGGTCACTTTATTTGAGAACCCTGTTATAACAATGGAAGATATTTTGATTGACATTAGAGATTAATTAGTGTATAATGCACTTATTAAAACGCCAAACCGAAGGAGGATTATATGGCAGTATTAGAAGGAAAAGCCTATTGGGCATCAGTAACAACACCAAACACTACGTTTGAGCCTGTGTATACAGTTGACTTAGTCGTGGGAGAAGATGTTGCCAATGAGTTTCAAGCTCGTGGGTTTAAAGTAAAAGACTTATCTGTTAAAGATGAGAGTGGTGGTGCAACACCTATTGGTAGAGCACTTACAATAAAACGTAAAGTTAATGGACCAAATGGCATGGTAAGAAATGCCCCAAAACTTTTCGACAAAAATAAAGAACCATTGGATGCGATTGTTGGTAATGGCTCGACTGTTAAAGTACAGTATAACGAGTGGGAAACCGATAATAAATATGGTAGCTTTAAAGGCTTGGATTTCCAAGCTATGCAGGTACTTGATTTAGTATCTTTAAAATCACAGGATGGCTCTGAGTTAGACCCATTCGGTGATGGAGAGGAGTTCTAATGATAATTACTATTACTAATGACGATGGAACTACAAACTTTGATGTAAATAATATTAGTGATGATGCTGTAAAGCAAGAAGCTACAGTTATTGTGCAAAAAGTAGGTAATCTACAAGTCGTAATCGAGGCATTAGACTTTGCAAGTCGAACTCATAGAGCTAACTTAGAAGAGTTGCTTAAAGGTAGAGATGAAGCTATTGTTGAGTCTGAGCCTACAACCGATGTTGTCGAAGAAGATTCAGACGAATCCTAATTGATACATCTATCTCCAATAAAGCCTCTCTATTTTAGGGAGGCTTTTCTTTTTATAGGAATTAATTATGAATCAAAGTAAATTTGTAAAGTATCATGTGCCTTGCCCCGAATGTAAGAGCACTGATGCGTGTTCAATAAACGAGGATGGTTCAGCCAAATGTTTTAGTTGTGATTCCTTTTTTCCTAAATATTCAAATGGAACAGTTATGTCTACAGAAAATTATAATAAAACCACACCAACACCTAAAGTTTTAAATGCTCACGGTGGTATTTTTGCAAAACTAACAGACAGAAACATAAGCAAAGAGACAGCAGAAAAGTTTGGTGTCAAGGTTGTTTATGATGGGGCAGGTCAATTAGCACAGCACCTGTATCCATTTTATATAAATCATGAGCAGTGTGCTACTAAGATTAGGTACATACGAGACAAACGTTTCTCTTTTGAAGGAACAATACAGGGCTCGGGATTATTCGGACAAAATTTATTTAAAGAGGGTGGTAAATACTTGACAATTGTCGAGGGTGAATGTGATGCTATGGCTACCTATGAATTGTTAGGCAGTAAGTGGGCAGTTGTTTCCATTAAACGTGGGGCTGCTTCAGCAGTCACAGACATTAAAGAAAGCATTGAGTATGTAGAAAGTTTTGACAATGTTGTGATATGTTTTGACAAAGATAAAGCAGGAGAAGATGCTGCAAAAAAAGTAGCAACAATAATTAAGCCCGGTAAAGCAAAAATTGTTACGCTTCCTAATGGATATAAAGACCCGAATGATATGCTCAACAAAGGCAGACATCAAGAATTTACAAGAGCTTGGTGGGATGCACAGGTTTATACACCGAGTGGAATTATTCGAGTTGCTGATAAACAAAAAGAGTTTCTAAATCGTGAGCAGAAACAAAGTGTTCCGTATCCGTGGGAGGGATTAAACAAAAAACTTCTTGGTCTAAGAGCAGGTGAGCTTGTAACTCTGACAGGTGGTACAGGGCTGGGCAAGTCTAGTGTTACTCGTGAGCTAGAACATTGGCTAATAAAAGAAACAAATGATAATGTTGGAGTCATTGCTTTGGAAGAAGATTGGAAACGCACAGTGGATGGTATACTTTCTATTGAGGCAAATGATAAACTATACATTGACAGTACTCGTAATAGTTACACAGAAAATCAGCTAACAAATATGTTTGACCGAGTTTTTGCAAACGATAGAGTATTTATTCATGCTCACTTTGGTGCTAATGATATCGAAGAAATCTTTGCAAAGCTACGCTATCTGATTGTGGGTTGTGATTGTAAGTGGGTGGTTGTAGACCATTTGCACATGCTTGTTAGTTCAATGCTAGATGGTGATGAACGTAAAGCAATTGACAGCATCATGCACAGATTACGTAGCATGGTAGAAGAAACAGGTGCAGGAATTATCCTTGTCTCGCATCTAAGAAGAGTAGAAGGAAACAAAGGACATGAGAATGGTATTACTGTAAGTCTCTCTCATTTAAGAGGGTCTAATAGTATAGCTCAGTTGTCTGATTGCGTGATTGCCCTCGAAAGAAATCAACAATCGGATGATGACTTAGAATCGAGAACAACTAATCTTCGTGTGTTAAAGTCTAGATACACAGGGGATGTTGGCAACGCTACATCTTTAGTGTATAATAAAGACACTGGGAGATTGAACGAGTATGAGGATTCAGAGTTATTACATGACAGTGATGCCATTCCATTTTAGGAGGTAATATGGAATTAGTATTTGACATTGAAGCTAACGGTTTTTTATTTGAAGCTGACACGATTTGGTGTATTGTAGCTATTGATGAACACGATAAGGTTTATTCTTTTAGACCTGACCAAATAAAAGAAGGAATAAAATTTTTACAGTCAGCCGATAAACTAATCGGTCACAATATTATTGGGTATGACATTCCTTTAATTAAAAAATTATACGATATTAATTTGTATGACACTGATAAAGTTTTAGATACATTAACAATTTCTAGACTCTCTAATCCTGTAAGAGAAGGAGGACACAGTATTGAAAAATGGGGGTATCGTTTAGGAGGCGTACAAAAACAAGTACACGAAGACTGGACTCAGTTCTCTGAGGAAATGCTTACTCGTTGTATTAAAGATGTTAAAATAAATAAAAAATTATTTAATTATTTAAAAAAAGAATGTGTTGGTTTTTCAAAAGATTCAATTTTATTGGAGCACGAAACAACAAATGTCTTACAAACACAACATGAAAATGGATTTTTGTTTGATGAAAAAGAAGCAATGCTTTTATTAAGTAAATTAAATAAAAGAAAAAGTGAAGTCGAAACAGAAGTTCATGAAACATTTAAACCTAAATGGGTAGATGTTAAAGAAGTAAAACCAAAATTAAAAAAAGATGGTACTCTTTCTAAATCAGGTTTAACAGAAATAGAATACAGTGAACGAGTTAAAACAAATGATGTGTCTGTGTTTATGAGAAAAGAATTAAAAGAATTTAATCTTGGTTCTAGACAACAGATAGGGGAATATCTAAAAGACTTTGGTTGGAAGCCTAAGAATTTTACACCTACAGGTCAACCAATAGTTGACGAATCAACTCTTAACAAGGTTAAACACATTAAAGAGGCAAGTTTAATTGCTGAATTTTTGTTATTACAAAAAAGAGCTGCTCAAGTTTCGTCTTGGATTGATGCACTTAAAGACGATGGAAGAGTACATGGTTCTGTAATTTGCACAGGAGCTATTACAGGTCGGATGGCACACAGAAGCCCTAACATGGCTCAAGTTCCAGCTATATATAGTCCCTATGGTAAAGAATGTCGAGCCTGTTGGACTGTACCAGACGGATACAAACTTGTAGGTGTAGATGCAAGTGGTTTAGAATTAAGAATGTTAGCACACTACATGGCTGACGAGGAGTATATTAATGAAATTATTAATGGAGACATTCACACAGCTAACCAAACGTTTGCTGGACTTAAATCAAGAGATGAGGCAAAAACTTTCATCTATGCACTCATATACGGGGCAGGAGATGAAAAGATTGGAAGCATCATTAAAGGAAGCAGAGCAGATGGTAAACTCTTGCGAGAACGCTTTCTTAGTAGTTTACCAGCACTTGCAACTCTTAAGAATAGAGTTGATATCGCAGCAGAAAAAAAATTCCTTAAAGGATTAGATGGTCGTAAGATATTTTTAAGACATAAACATGCAGCTTTAAATACTTTATTACAAGGAGCAGGTGCTATCCTTATGAAAAAAGGATTGGTAATACTTGATAAAAGGCTTAGACAATCAAATTTAGATTTTAAATTTGTTGGAAATATTCATGATGAGTGGCAGATTGAAGTACGAGCTTGTCAGGCTAATAGAGTTGGACAACTTGCTGTTGAAAGTCTTATTGATGCTGGTAAATATTATAACCTTCGCTGTCCTATGGATGGTGAATACAAGATAGGAGAAAATTGGAGTGAAACCCACTAAAAAAGATAGAAAAAAGTTTGACATTGACCTAGAATATGGTACAATACGTGAAGAAAAAATAGCTGAGATGCTAACCAATAAAAAAATAGAAGTTAAATCTGAAAAAGATTTATGGCAAAAGTCTGGAAACATATGCATTGAATATGAATCGTGGGGTAAGCCTTCGGGAATTAGAGCTACTGAATCTGACTATTGGTTTCATAATCTTTGCGTGGGAGACAATGAATTTTGTACTCTTGTTTTTAAAACAGATGTTCTTAGAACTATTGTGGATAAACTTGATACGTTTAAAACTGTAAGTGGTGGTGACCATAAAGCAAGTAGAATGTTTCTTGTAAATTTACAAAAACTATTTTCATCAGATGTAATTAAAGCCTTTAAGGAGGCAGACAATGAAAAAGAAACTAAATAATTTAGTCGAAGATATTTATAACGTATTAGATTCTCTTACCGAGGGAAACGAATTAAATATTTCAGAAGAAATGTTTGAAGAATTTGGTAAAGATATGACTGATGCGTTAAGACATTGGGCTACACCACAAAACGTAGAAGGCAAACCTGTTTTACGTATGTCTAATGTCGGTAGACCTGAACGAAGACTTTGGTATGATACCCATACGAAATCGGATACTACAGAAAAGTTACAGCCGAGCACTCAAATTAAATTTTTGTATGGACATTTACTGGAAGTATTAATTTTGTTTTTTGTTAAACTATCAGGACATAAACTTACGTCACAACAAAAAGAAATAACTGTGAGTGGCATCAAAGGACACATGGATTGCATGATAGATGGCGAAGTTGTTGATGTTAAAACTGCTTCAGGCTATGCATTTAAAAAGTTTAAAGAAGGAACATTAGCAGAAGACGATGCCTTTGGATATCTTTCTCAGTTGGCAGGATACGAAGCTGCAGAAAAAACTCATGCAGGTGGCTTTCTCGTTATGAATAAAGAAACAGGTGAGCTCACAATGTTTATTCCTGATGATATGGATAAGCCAAATATTAAATCTAAAATTAAAAACGTAAAAAATATTATTGCTTCAGACACTCCTCCTGATTTTTGTTACTCTCCTATACCGGAAGGTAAAGCAGGTAATATGAAGGTTGCGAGAGGATGTTCGTGGTGTCCTCATAAGTTTGAGTGCCACAAAGATGCGAATGATGGGAAGGGTTTACGTGTTTTTAATTATGCAAAAGGACCTGTATATTTTACAAAAATTGTTAGTGAACCTAACGTGGAGGAAGTCAGATGAACGGAAGAAAATCTAAAGCAATCAGAAAAAAATCAGTTGGTTTTGTTGTCAAGTGGTTAAAAACTATGCTTGTAGAAGAAGAAAAAGAAAAAGTTTCAGTTAAAAACTATCAAAATTATATGCCAACTGAAACTCATATTTTTGCGAACAATAAATTTTTAATTTCAGCTTACACACCACGTTGGTTTGGCAAATTAATTAAACGTAAATTAAAGTCTAAACCTATTGACAAAATTCAATACTCAGATATAATATAATGGTTGGCTTTAGAAAACCAAGAAAGATAAGACCAACAGAAAAGAATGTCCCAAAAGGATATGATTCTAAATGGGAACACACCCTGCATTCTACTGTTTTACAAAAGTGGAATCATCATTCAGAAAAAATACCATACGTAGTTAAGCACAATTACGAGCCTGATTTTGTTAAAACTATTAATGGTCAGACAATATTATTAGAAGCTAAAGGTAGGTTTTGGGATTACGCAGAGTACAGTAAATATATTTGGATAAGAGAAGCTTTAGAAGAACAGATAGGAGAGTTTGAGTTAGTGTTTTTATTTCTAAGTCCTTATGCACCGATGCCTCAAGCTAAAAAAAGAAAAGACGGAACCAAAAGAACCCATGCTGAGTGGGCTGAAAAAAATAATTTTAAATGGTATAGTGAAGAAACTTTACCGAAGGAGTGGATAACAGATGAATTATAAATTTAATGAAGGCGAAACAATAAAACAAATACAAAGATATGTAGATAAAACTTATGAACAACATTATGCTTATGGAGATTATCAAGCAACAGATGTTATATTTGATAATGGACATGGTGAAGGATTTTGTATGGGTAATATTATAAAGTATGCTATGAGGTATGGAAAAAAGAACGGACATGACCAAAAAGACTTGCTTAAAATAATTCATTATGCTATAATAGCTATACATTTACAGGACATTCAAGATGATTGAAGATAAAGTAGGTATCAAGGAATATCTTGGTATCAAAATTAATTACAGTAACGAAAAACTATTAGATAAGTTTAGCCTTGACACACTCAAGGATAGATACTTATGGGAGAAAAGAAATAAAGATGGGGAAATTGAAGTCAAAGAAACACACGCCCAAGAAGCATTTGCCAGAGCATCCGTCTTCGGAGCAACCTACAAAGGTCACACAGATTTTGAGTTGGCTCAAAGACTTTATCACTACAGTTCCAATTGTTGGTTCATGTTTAGCACTCCTATACTTAGTAACGGGGGAACAAGTCGTGGGCTTCCTATTAGCTGTTTCCTCAATTATGTACCTGATAGTCGGGATGGGCTATCTGCTCATTATAACGAGAACATTTGGTTGGCATCTTCAGGTGGAGGTATTGGTGGATATTGGGGAGATATTAGGAGTAATGGTATTTCTACTACTCACGGTAGTAAGTCTACTGGGTCAATCCCCTTTATGCATGTCGTAGACTCTCAAATGTTAGCCTTCAATCAAGGCACAACAAGACGTGGAAGCTATGCAGCTTATATGGATATATCTCACCCTGAGATTGAAGAGTTCATCAACATGCGTAAAGAATCCGGTGGTGATATCAATCGTAAGAATCTTAATCTTCACAACGGTATTAACATCACTAATGAGTTCTTAAAAGCTGTTGAAGAAGATGCAGACTTTAGATTGATAGACCCTAAAACTAATGAGCCTACTAAGATTGTAAATGCTAGAGACTTATGGTGGCAAATTATTAATGCTAGAGCAGAGACAGGTGAGCCTTACATGGTCAACATAGATACATGTAATGAAGCGTTACCTAAAGAACAGAAAGATTTAGGTTTAGAAATCAAACAGAGCAATCTTTGTTCTGAGATTACTTTACCTACTAACGAAGAGAGAACAGCAGTATGTTGTTTGTCTAGCGTGAACTTAGAATACTATGATGAATGGTCAGAAAATCCAGTGTTCATAGATGATTTAATAACCATGCTTGACAACGTTCTTCAACATTACATTGATAACGCTGTTGACACAGATAATTTAGGAGAATATAATGCAAACTTTAAAAGATTTCAAAAACATATTAAGCCGGGCAAAGGAGGTTTTACTAAATCTGCCTACTCTGCTTATAGAGAAAGGTCGTTGGGTCTCGGTGCGATGGGCTTCCATTCGTATCTCCAATCACGCAACATTCCTTTTGAAGGTATCTTCGCTACGGGTTTCAATTATAAAGCTTTTAAATACCTTAAAACACAGGCAACCAAAGCTTCTGAAAGACTTGCAGACGAAAGGGGCGAAGCTCCTGATGTCAGTGGTAGTGGCAGGAGGAATGCTCATCTACTCGCTGTTGCTCCTAACGCTAGTTCTAGTATCATATGTGGTGGTACTTCTCCTTCGATTGAGCCATATCGTGCCAACGTTTATACGCACAAGACTCTCTCAGGCTCGTTCCAAGTTAAAAACAAATACTTAGAAGAATTATTACAAGATAAAGAACTAAGTAAAAAAGAACTTGAGCTAGTATGGAAAGACATAGCAGCAAATGAAGGCTCAATACAACACATGGGACATGTCTTTACAGACGAAGAAAAAGAAATATTTAAAACTGCTAATGAGATAGACCAGATATGGATTATAGAACATGCATCTAAACGACAAGAGTTTATTTGTCAAGCACAATCAGTTAATCTTTTCTTTACAATACCTACAGCTACAGAGCCACAGGAAGTACACGATGAGTACATGCAGTACGTTAATGATGTACATTGGTATGGTATGAACAAACTAAAGTCTTTGTATTACTTTAGAACTAATGCTGCTAGAAATGCAGAAAATGTAAACGTTAAAGTTCAGCGTATTAAATTAGATGACGTTGAGTGTATAGCTTGTGAGGGTTGATATGGATTGTTGGCACTGTGGAACACAATTAATATGGGGTGGAGACCACGACATAGAAGATGAAAATGATGAGTACATTATGGAAACTAATTTAAGTTGCCCTAAATGTAACTCGGCTGTTATAGTTTATTTACCAAAGGATTAATATGAAACAATCAGAATTTGATAACGTGTTTAGCCAAAAGTTTATGGGCTTTACAAGTAGAATGTGGTTAGATTATTGCGATGAACATAAAGACCCATTTTCAAAAACAAAAGATTACGCAGGATATGTAATTGAAAATTTTAAATATTTAGTTAAGAAATTTAACAAGGAGAACCGATGAGTTTATTAGATACAAGAGATTACTACAAACCTTTTGACAACCCGTGGATGTTTGATTACTACGTGTTACAGAATCAAATGCATTGGATGCCGGAGTCAGTACCACTACACACCGATGTAAAAGATTGGCAAGAGTTAGACCAAAAAGAAAAGAATCTACTGACTCAAATCTTTAGATTGTTTACTCAATCTGATGTAGATG
>Ga0208645_1003606_pt1 | contig 11369 bp, 24 predicted proteins | sample VirMetDEL_Sep_01_FD_184519 | JGI IMG/M metagenome (GOLD analysis project Ga0208645, IMG submission 184519) | Aqueous microbial communities from the Delaware River and Bay under freshwater to marine salinity gradient to study organic matter... | ecosystem: Environmental > Aquatic > Marine >...
TGTTACCTGCCATACCCGTGTTGAATCCTTTCTTGGCAGTCCAAGATTCTACTTGTGACCAACTTGTTACAGGCATCCCAATAAACTTCTCGTGTTCGGGACGACTGCCCCCTCTTTCCCACTGCTCACGTGAGTACTTTTTAGGTAATTCTAAACTCATCTTATTCTTCGTCATCTAGGTTAAAATCATCATTCTCTAAGAAGTCTCCTTCGGGTATGGTCTTACCTGCGTAGTAGAATATACCAAATATGATTGTTAAACAAACTATAATAATTATTGCATTCATCATTTTACTTTATTTAAAATAATCCATTTAGTTCGTTAGGAATGTCCCCCTTGAACATTGTATCTAATATATCCTTAGTTGCCTTGGGGTCTAGATTCATTGAACTTAATTTGTCTTTTAGGTCTCCGATATCTTTGACTGATACAACGCCATTGTAAGCCTTCTCTAACGTACCAAGTTCTGCATTTGCAAGTATCTCATCTTTCCAATCAGTCTTGATACCCGCCATTCTTTTAAGGATGTCGTGACAAATACGAACATTCACTTCACATCGGTGAGTAATCTCTTCGTACTCCTCGTGAACATACATACTCGCAACATCTTTACCTAGAATAATACTCTCTGCATAGTCTAAATTAAATGCGTGAGCAAGAGACAATAGAGGTGCTGACACAGGAGAAGAACCTTGCCACAAATCTTTTATATCTAAAATCCAATTGATATCCCAAGGCTTCAGTCCTGATACATCAAACAACTCGTGTACTGAGATGTCGTTGATGACAGACCTACGCATAACGTAGGGAATAGCAAATCCTTTTAGAGAATGCCCACACAAGGTAAGACTGCCCCAAGTTCTTCGGAATGCATCTACCATTTTGTAAGTAGTCTCAAGAATCTCCTTCTCGTCACCTTGAATAGTCTTGATGTTTAGGTGGTGATTCTTTACGTATCCAAGTGACACACAAAATATCTTTCCGAACTCAGCAAACAAAGGTGCAGTCTCTGTGTAGGAATCAGAGTCATCTACACGCTCTGACCAACTATTATGCATAAGACCTTCTTTGGCTAACTCAGTCTCTTGTGGGACTGTTTCAATGCTGATAAAAAGAATTTTCTCTAGGTTGATTTTCTTTACTGCTCTCATTTTTTACTGCTTTAATTATGTAATCTGCTATATCGTCTCCTTCTTCTAAGAATTCCGATTCTTCTACAAATGTAGAAACTTTTATTGACTTTACCAAATTTTTCTCTAGAAACTCTTTGGCTTTTATTTTCCAATACCCAAAACTCCGTTCTCCTTTGTCGGGGTGTAGTACAACATCTCTAACCTCTAAGTTAGGTAAAATATGTTCTTGCAAGTTAGTTACTGAAGATGTCGCTAACCAAATGTGTTGAGGTCGCACACAAGCCATAATCAGAGCAGTCTTCTCTGACTCGACTATATGTACGGCATCATTAGGTCGGAGTGGAAGTAGATGGGAACCAAAAGAACACATTCTAAAATTGAAATCATCCATTCTAGAATGTAACCATTTTATATTTTTATATGTCTTATCAAACTTTGTTCTCTTAGGTTCACCATCTACCATGTGGTAATTCATAATCTTTCCACTCCTAACCTTCTTAAACTCGTCAATGAACCAAAAGATAGGGGCAAAACCCCCATTGAAAGGCACAGAGACTACGTTGTAGGCAATTAAAACTGCCAAGTGATTGTCACCCCAATGCTTACGGAGAAAGTCCGTTAGAGGGTCTGTATTTGCGTAGCAAGTTGCCAATGATTTTTTAACTAAATCCAAAGGCATCACCGACATAGGCTTTTCTACATACTTAACTTCGTCTTCTTTAAGTATTACTTGCCCTTTTGGTCTGTTCTCGTAGCCACACTTGTTGACTCTATCACACACTCCGTACTGAGAATCGCACAATTTGTCCTCCTTCTTGTCGAAAAATAAATTAAATCGTTTTATTCCTCCACAACTTGGGCAGTTGACCTTGAAGTTTCGTCCATGTCTTGCTTTCGCAAACTCGTATCTATACACGCTCGTGATGTATTTTCTTGTAAGAATTTAAATACTTTAGTTCGCCATTCGGTAAACGCTCTGCACGTTGGATGTACTGAACCTTTCTACCTCTTGTAGTTTTTCGGTTGTTGTTGACTCGTCTATACTGACTTTGCAACATAGATAAGTCAATCTCTTGAGGCTCTTGCTTGTTCTTGAACTCACGTACAATTGCTCTAAGCGATGATAGGGCAGTCTCTACTGCTTCCTTTCTCGTCTTGAACTTGTCGGTAGGCATAACGTCTGTAAAGAAAGGGTCGATAGTTCTGAACGCCCATTTCCCTTCACCAAACTTAGTTACAAACCCTACCTCAGCATCTCCTAAGTCTCTGCCTTCGTACTCGTTGGTGATTACTAAATACTCTTTGTAATCTTCTCTGCTTGTTTCTTGATATTTAACCATTGCTTACTTTTTTTGACTTTTGATACGCTAATTTACTATTCTCTTCTAACTTACGCAAGAAAACATTACAACCTATTTCTCCACCTCCAGGAGCGTAGAACTCTTTAGGTATAAATCTTTTGTTCTTGTTGTCGTAGATTAGGAAGAAGTTACCCTCTTTTCGTTTTACGAATCGAGTAGTTGGCGTAGAACTCTTTAAACGACTCATAGCCTGTTTCATAAATTTTTGATTTTGCTGTTTCATACTGCTTGTTAAATTTACTTATATTATTTTTAAAAAACTTTTTATCTACTTTACTCATAGGTAAAGTAATCACTCCCCTTAATTCAGGGTCTTCTTCTTTTAGCGAACTATGTACGTATCTTGTATGTTTTTTATGAAAAACAATAAACTCTTCTGAAGGATTTATCCCAAATCCACTAAACCTATCGTCCGTTGTAAAGCACACCATACAAGGAACTTTATTTTTAATTAACGTATGTAATCTACCTTTCTCCATTTTTTACAATTGTAAATAATTTGCTTATTAATTTTTTTTTACCTATTTTAACGCTTCTAAAATTAACACTATGAAAATTACAGATAAAATTAAATCAGTATTGACATCAGACCTCTTTATCACAACGGCTTCTGCCGTTCTCGGTGGAGTCGTTTTTTTCAAGGGTATGCCCCTTCTCGGTGGTATCGCCATCGGAGTCGCTCTCACTAAGTTGTGGGGAGTCCTCAGAGGGTAAAGCCCACACAGGAGCGTTGTCCCCACCATCACCTCCTGCATACAAGTCAAGTACGTATTCGACTTCTTGCCTTGTAGTCCCCGAAAGGTCATTAGCGTAGATGGGAGTACCTTCACCTACATATGCTCCCCACACATTGAATTCTAAGTATTCGAGTGCTTCCTCTACGCTCATACCTTCTTCTATTAAGATATCTTGCATTTTTGCCTTAGAGTAAATAACTCTTGGTACTTCTATCCATTCTTCTGCAAATCCAATGATGGCTTTGTCAAATCCATCTGCGTATAATGTGGGGTCTTTTTTATTCTCCATCGCTAACATACATTTCAAATCCACCTGTTCGTCTGTACTCTTCGTTTGGAACACCAAGTTCCATCCACGAATCGCCAAACTTTTCTCTCGAATCAGAATATACCTCCGTATCGTGGTATCCATCTTCTAATGCTAAGTCTTCTAAACCTTCGCCATACACTTCTTTGTTATGGTCATTGTTTACAAACTCTCCATCCCAATCTTCCCAAATGTTTTCATTTAAGTAATCGAATAGTTCTTGCTCGGTGTTGCCCTCATAGGGAGGCTCACACTTTCTTAACTTTTCAACATCAACCTCTATGGGTTGTGTCGCAGTCCATTGTGTGAATTTCTCACACCTTCTTACAAATAATTTATCTGCCATTTTATTTAATTTAATCTACCATTACTAAAGTTTCCAATCGGTCACTTACTTTTCTCCAATAACGATTGGTACAATAAAACATATGCCCATTCGTCCCACCATTCCAGCACCTCGCTATCTTCTCATATGAAGAATTTGGGTGATAGTATTCTTTCCATACATAGAACATCTCTTTAGACTTCTCTACGCTATATCTATCATTATAGGTATAACGAACATCACTACCATTCTTCTCCAATATCCTATTCACTTCACGAACCATGATAGGATGTATTTGTAGTACACCTACTGCTCTGCCACCATCTCCAATCGCAGTCGAGTCCCCTCGTGATTCTACGTGAATGATTGCATCTACCAAATACTCGATAGGTACTTGGTCTTGTGCATACGTGCTGAAAGACAACACAACAAATATAAATAAAGTAATCAACTTTTCCATAATATAAATTTAGTACTCCCTAAAGGACTCGAACCTTTAACCTATTCATTAGAAGTGAATTGCTCTATCCAATTGAGCTAAGGGAGCATATCATCAATCATCTATGACCTCAAACATTTGACCTGTAGTAATGAGATACATATCGCTTAGTGCTTCATTATCTCGGTCATACAAGTCTTCCTCTACGGCTAACTCTTTAGGTAATAAGTCCATCAGTCTTTTTACCATTGCCGACTTCGTTATTTTACCTAATGGTTTCATTTCCCTTGACCTCTGTATTTCTTAGCGTAATGCTTTGCACCTTTGTGCTTAGAGTTCTTACTCTTGGCGTGTACACCTTTACGCTTTCTTTTAGGTGTAACCAACGCTTCGCTTCCGTACTTAATTTTTGCCATCTTCTTTTAATTTATTTATCCATTTAATAACTCGACCACATAACTCATACTCTTCCTCTTCTTCTATTCTACCTAAATTGAGTTCAAGTATTTCTAAGTATTCTTCTTTCTGTGCTACAACATCTATCTCCATAATCTCGTCAGCGTGTTCTTGCGTATGATTTGCGATAAGACAACTATCGTCATCATTATCTAGAGCATCACATATCTTAGTACAAGTCGTAATACTGAACTTGATAGGGTCAATGTTGAGTCTGAAGTCCTCGTTAAAATCTAAAAAATCTCCCATTACTTACAATCTTTTAAACGCTTGTTTGCTTCTTTCACAAACATATCAATTTCAATTAAATCATTCTTCGTACTTTGGATATCAGTCCAAAAAGAAGTTGAAGAATCAAACTGATGTTCTGTACCATCCAATGTTCGGTAGTAAGGATTGTAGTATAGTGTAGGTACTACATCCCCTCCCCCAACTATCTCACAATACCAAATAGGATTGTCGTGTTCATCTGAAATAGTAAAACAACCTAACATACTATCGTTCTCAGAGGGACTGATGACTCCTGTTCGCCATCCCAACTTCTCTCCAAATAGCATCCATCTGTTTGATTCCCAATTGTACCATACGCTATCAATGAATAATTCAAATGACTCTCCATAGGATTTTCTACTAAAGTCACAAGTCTTGCCATAGTTACTTATGATATCCCTTACCTTGTTTCCCAATACTGCATCGTTAGGAGTATTGTTTACTACTTTGATTACATCTTTAATTAAATCTACGTGTGTTTCCATTACTTTCCTTTTTAAACTTTTTACAAATTAAAGACTATTTAGTGACTTATCCAAATCATTTTCGTTAATTATTTCTCCACACTCTTGCAATTCATCTACATAGGTGACGTTTTCTATTGCTTCGGGTAACCTATCAGCCAAGTCAGTACAACATTCGTAATTGTCATCATACAACATATCCTCACTACCATTATCAGCCATCGTTATCTCTACAAACTCAAACTTATTATCTTCCAATAACTTGAACCATACGTTATAGTAAGGGTGAGACGTGTGTTCTAACTCTTCTCCGTTCTGTATCTTAACCTCCCCTGCGATTAGGCAACCACTTTCCTCATACTCCAAAATAAAAGATAGGTTAGGGAATGTTTTAGAGATAGATAAAATAAACTCTACGTTAGGTGACCAAGCCGTATCATAAGCTATTCGATAGTAATCATCATCTCTTGCACTCTCATAACTACTTACAGAATCTACGTCCCACTTAGTACCCCAATGAGATACTCTCCATTCGTACCAATCATCTCTTAGTTCTTCTCCACCCTTGTCTGTCTGTTTTCTTGGAGTAGGCATAAAACTTTCCATACAAAAGTTACCACCACTCAAGTCAATTATTCTGTAGAACTCAGACATATGTTCTTTAGTCCCACACACTTCTAAACTATTCCAACACCAATTCGGCATAATCTTTTTATTTAAATTTATTGAAAAAATATGAACTCATCACTTGGATTACTATTCCTCCAAGTATCTATAGCATCTTCTTGGATACGCACCTCTTCCTTTGGCTCTTCCAAAGGCAAGGAATCGGGCATCCCCTCGTAATACAAGTCGGGACAATCACTCAAAGCCATATGCTCCCCACAATCGTGACATACGATATGCTCTGCACCCATTCTATGAATCAAGATAGTACCACAATTACCACACGATACGATGTTAAGTCCTTTGGACTGCATCTCTAACTGCAATTTTACTTGCTCTGTTTTAAGTTTTTTACTCATTGTTACCAACTTGCTTGATATGAATAACTTGCATTGTGACCAACAATCGAATGCTCTTCGATAATCTTACCGAACACCTCAACTGCTTCCTTCACATCTCTCTCATACCACTCATCTATATCAGTACTACCAAAGAAGAAACCTTCTTTTGGTGGTAGCGTTTGACCTGCGATAACCTTGTCCCCAATACTAAGACTCTCTTTAACTAAAGATAATGCTTCGTGTATCTGTATTAGGTCATCTATATCTAAGTAGATAACTTGACATTCATCTACACCCCCACCAAAGTTGTCTACTACGTATGAGTGAAGAGCATTGAACTTTCTAAACTCTCCGAAGAGTTCTTCGATATACCGAACATTCTTTAGGTTTACGTGTGAAAGGTCAGCATCATCAATTTTAAGTTCCATGTTGTTGACATCTCGCTCACCCCATCTACCATCACTATCTCTAGTGTCTTTAAATTTACTGACGTAAGTACGTCTTGAAAAATACATATCTAATCCCATTGTTTCTAATTTTACTCTAAGTTAATACTTTTAATGTTACCAAATTGTTAAGAAATCTTAAAACTTTCATCAAGAGTACTCAAATTTGTTAACGTGTTCCTCGTACTTGTTTACAACTCTATTAAGTGATTTTGTTATCCACTTATACTCGAAATTATCTCGGTCATCCATATGGTTGACGTAGTGATTTATTAAAGAGTGTTCCCCACGTTTAAGAACTTCTGCAATTTGCATTTGAGTAAACCCTAATCTATGGTAAAGTATTTGCGATAAAGCAATACGAACATCTACTATTTCACGCTTACGTGATTTACCTAATATATCTTTCTTGTGATATCCTTCCCTCTCTATCTCTTCCCATAGAGAACTAATTAACTTATCAGTCATTTCTTTTTATTTAAAATTAACATTACCACCAACTTGGTGCTTCTCTTCCTCTCTCCCACTTAGCAAAGCGTGACTTATCTACTTTGTAGTAAATACGATACGCAAGAACTACGTTAGGTTGTCTACATTCATTGGGCATCGCTTGAGCAAAGTCAGTCAACTCCCCTTGAGGAATCAAGTCTGCCAACTCTCCCATCATACGGATACCATCCTCACAATAGTGAGGTTTATTGTATCTAAGTTTAAACTCTTCGCACAACGCTAACCCATGTTGTACTGCCCATCTAAAATTATCTCGGCTATCTCCTACCCATCGTGTACAAGGATGATTGTGGTAGCCACCTTTCAATGGTGTACCACCTTTGGTTGTTGGCATAACATCGTCTGTTGCACCATACCTACGCAAGGCAGAGCCTATCTGCTGATATAACTCCACGACCATCTTAGGTACGTGCTTGTCGCAATGCATCCTTGCAGATACAATTGGGTCTTTGTGTAGTACAAATATATTCATCTCTATTCTTTCTCTAAAGATACATAATTTTTAATAAATCCTACTACTGCATCGTAGACATCTTCTATGTGTGCGTAAGGAATAATATCCATTAGATACTCTCGGTATTCGTTCTCCCGATACTTTTCATCTCGTGTTATTTTACCTACTACGGGCATTAACCAATCCCAAGACTCGTGATAGTTGAGTTGGCTCTCCATGTATCCTTGCTCGTAGCCGATACCATGCAATCGCATTTCTTCCAAATTTTTTAAGTATTCTTCATCGGATTTGTATTCCACTCCCATAAAGTCTGCTATTAGTTTATTTTCTTTCATCTTGAATTTGTTTTAAAATAATTTGTTTATTATCGTTTGACAAGTCTGCAATCGCTACAACCTCTTCGTTTCCGTACAAGTCATCAATTGCTTCTTGCTTGTTGCCAAAGATGATTACCTCTCCACTCTCCTCAAAACGTAGCATTCTATCGTTTGCTCTGTCGTAAATTACATATTCGTTACTCTGCATCTTTAAGCGTTTATCTCTTTTAAATACTCTATGTAACTATCAAGGAATGCAATCCTCTCGGCATCATCTGTCAAGTACAATTTAATTAACTCTTCCAACTCTTCCTCTGAAATTAGATTATTACCTAAATCAAATTCGTAATAGTGCATCAATCGTTCACGTAGAACAATTGCATCTGTCACTTGCGATGACTCCTTTGCAATACGTTTGGCATAATCCATTACCATAATTTCATCGTGATGCAGTAAGGCTTCTGCTAAGGAATCTTTTAACGAAGATATTATGTGTGTTGCACTTGCTACGGAACTGCATACTTTTCTTGCAATAAAGAAGACACATCTCCAAGACCTATAGAGTGAATCTACTGACTGCCATTTGTCATCTGTAGTATGGCTTAAATCATAAGTAAATTCAGAATCCTCAATAATGCATTCCCAACCCTTATCTTCGTTATACCTTAGTGGCACACCAATCACTCTTAGTAGTGCTAAATCCTCTCGGTAATCAATGCTTTCTTTTGTGTAGTTTGCTACGTATCCCATATTTTCTAACTTTGTTTTAACAAATATACTAATAAAATGTGAATTATTCTGTTAAGATGTGTTAAAAACCCCACCCACTACAGGTGGGGCAAAACACAGAAAAAACAAATTAACTAAAATTCTCTTCGATATGCTCTGCTTCGATAGTCACTGCATCTTCTTTAGATATCTTATCAAATAGATAGTATATAGCATATGATTCGATTAACATATCTCTACCCTTTAACTCGCCATCAGTTATCTCTATGCGATAACTTTTGATATCGCCATCTCGCTTATTCGTTTTAAGTAATTTAAAAGAATGACCTCCACTTATACGCCAATCCCTTGCTTCCAATCCAAAATACTTATCAGTACCTAACTGAGTAGGTACAAATATCTCGTGACCTTCTTGGAACTTTTCCATCAATGCATTTCTTACCATTGCCTCAGCACTACTACTAAACTCGCTTGGAATATCTACTTTGTACTTAGAAAGAGTTCCCTTACACGCAATAAAATGATTGTACTGAATTTTTAAATCAAATAAAAAACTATCTATTTCGCTTTTCTTACTGCGAATGAACTCGAATACTTTTATTCTTGATTCTAAGAACTCTATGTTATCATCGTAATCAAAAAACTTTCTATCGTCTTTGCTCGAACTTAATTTAGGTAAATCCATTTTCACTTCGAACAAAGGTTTAGCACCCTCAAAACTAGTGCCTTTGTGAGGAGTACGCAGTACAATAGTTAAATCAGAGTGCCACATTGGGTCTTTACCACACGTAAATGTAACCTCCATGTATTTGTATCTGTAATCAGTTTCTATCAAGAACCTCTTGTCATCTGAAGAACCATCAGCAACACATCCTAAGATATCAAAAATTAACTCTTTGAAAATGTCTGTGAACGTATCTTTTGCCCAATCGTTAAGGGATATACGCTCGTCCCATATCTTATCACTAATCCTTTGATTAGCCATTTCCATTGTATGACCTTGTCTTAGTCGGTCATTCATATCGTCTATCTCAGACGATGTAAATAGGTTCATATTCAATTCCCCTAATCCTTCTGTTATCAGTTTTAAGTTTTCCATTTTTTCTGTTGTTTTTTTTCTGATGTAAATATACAAATTATTCCGATGGGTGTTTGTTAAGAAATGTTAAAGCAAAATAAAACTAAGTAAAAACATTCCACCCAAAGCAATTATACCTAATATCATTAGTGCTTCAAAGACCTTGTAACTCATTTCTTTTTATCTAAAATTATTTAATCGACTATCGTGTAGCCTTTTTCCCAAAGAAGATAGTCGTAGTAAGACTCGTCAAAGTCCTCCCAATTTTCATTCGTATCTTCGACCATCTTGGTTTTTACTGCCATATCCCATGCTTCATTACGCATCTCTTGATATGTACTCATTGATATTTCTTTCATTTTTTTTTATTTAAAATTTAATGTTGTGGACTTCCTCCACGAACTTTGAAAAGCAAGAGTCGTGACGTTCCATCATGCCCATCTTAACCTCGTCATCTGTAGGTACATAGTTACCCAACCACTTGTGGTAACCATCTTCTCCCCAAAACGGAACAAAGTAAGTATCTTTATTGGCATCTATTAACTTAAAATGGTGTGAGCCATTATGTATAACTAAGTACTTTACCATTATTTCTTTTTATTTAGTTTTAAATATGATAGGTAAAAAGTCGTAAATTGCTTTGTGGTCTAAATCACTTAATTTACTATACCATTCCTCAGAAAGTACATCATACTTTAGAGAGGTAGGACAATCCAAGTCAACACTACCATTTGCATATGATGGATATACCACACCATTGTCAAGGTCTAACCAACTGCCTACCGATTTTAATTCATGTAATTTCATTTTCTTTTCTGTTTAGTTTTTTTGTTTGTACCCAACCCCTCCGAAGAGGGGACTGAGTATGTAATTTTATTTGACTGCAATCTACAAAGACTTTTTTTAATATCCAAAAATAATTTTAAAAAATTCGGGCAGAGGATTTTCCTCCATAGAAAGAAACACGCACACACGCACGTAATATATAATAATAAACCATATAACCAAATATATATATACCCACTTATCCACAATTCTCTCTATGCTCATATCTCCAACCTCCGTGTGTGGTAGTTCCAAAACACCCCATAATGCTCTTAAAACGCATCTATGAGCCTCTCAAGGCATTTTAAACTATGCAAGTAATCGTCTATATTTATTTACCCACATATTATCCACATTTGCCCTTGTTAGTAATTATCTATATTATTATTACCCACTTTTTCCCACTTTGTACCACCCCTCATATTCCCATGTCTCATCATTACTGCAACGCACAAGAGCGAACACCGCGACAAAACAAAACTTTTTATCTAAAAACATTATAGTTATCTG
>Ga0208645_1003609_pt1 | contig 11365 bp, 10 predicted proteins | sample VirMetDEL_Sep_01_FD_184519 | JGI IMG/M metagenome (GOLD analysis project Ga0208645, IMG submission 184519) | Aqueous microbial communities from the Delaware River and Bay under freshwater to marine salinity gradient to study organic matter... | ecosystem: Environmental > Aquatic > Marine >...
CAAAAGACCTAGACTTCCGTGTTGAGAGTGATGGCAACGCTAATATGTTGTTTGTGGATGGTGGTAACAATAGAGTTGGCATTGGCACTAATACGCCTCAAGTTGGTACTCTCCACGTTCACACAGCAACCGCAGGTACTGTTACTGCATCACCACAAGCAGATGACTTGGTTGTAGAAAGCAATACAGAAGCTGGCATAACTATACTTTCACCTGATGACCAAACAGCAAGAATCAGGTTTTCAAGTCCATCAACGAATACTGACGTTGGTGGGGCTACTATCTTCTACCGCCAAAACATTAACAAGATGAAAGTGGGTACAGCGGTTTCTGGGGGTGTAACGGAATTAGTGAGTGGTGCTGATGCGACAGCCGTGTCATGTGACGGCAACGGTGCAGTCACCATGCCATTACAGCCATCGTTTCAAGTTCGTAAGTCGGGTAATCAAAATAACTTAGCAGCAAATGATTCTGCACAAACTATTACGTTTGATACTGAGGTATTTGACGGCAATAGTGACTTTACTGGCAATACTTTTACCGCCCCTGTAACTGGAAAATATATGTTATCCATCAATACATATTTAGGTAGTACTGATATAGACGCAGCTTATATTTTGGTTGGAATAAATACTACTTTACGTAATTATTACAGACTTATTGCCCCTAAGTTTACTGCTGACCAAAACTATTACGGCATGAACTTTTCAGTCGTTGCGGATATGGATGCAGGTGATACTGCAATCTCTATTTACCAACAGAATGGGGGTGCTGCACAAGTAGATATAATAGCCTCAAACGGAACACAGTTTAGTGGCTACTTGCTAGGATAAACAACAAGGGCGAAATAACCCTATCTTAAAGGAGATAAAACAATGGCAACAATAACATTAACAGTAGACGTAACAGACACAGAGCAAGCTATCTTGCTAAACGATCTGTTGAGCATAGACGATTGGCTACAAGGCGCAATGGATGGCAAGAAGAACAACTGTTGGAAACGTATGCAGCAAGAGTGGACTACCAAGTTGATGAACGATGACAGCTTTACTGACAGCATACCATCTAATCAAGCAGACTTTGTAGCATTGGTTACTGCACGATCAGATTACAAGACACGTACTGAACGTGATGCAGCAGACAGCATAGGATAAAGAAACATGGCAGGATATTTAGGATCAGTACCAGTACCACAGGCTACCCAGCACAGGGAGAGCTTCACCTGTACTGAAGGGCAGACTAGCTTTGCAACTGCAGGTTATACTGCACAGTTCGTGGATGTGTACCTCAATGGTTCTCACCTAAGTCCTGCTGACTTCACAGCTACTAATGGTAGTGATGTTGTGTTAGGTGTAGCTGCCAGTGCAGATGATGTGTGTGACATTATAAGCTATACACCATTTGAGGTGGCAGACCAGACGTTTACTGGTACTATTGATATAACTGGTGAGTTAAAGACTAGTACACTAGGCACATCTAACTATAGGGCTGGCGTCAACGCAGGTAACTCAATAGCCTCTGGCGGTAACTACAACGTGGTTGTGGGTGATGAGGCTGGTACTGCTATTACTACTGGTGATCAGAATGTTGCTGTTGGCTTTGAGGCATTAGCAACTGAAGACACTAGGGGTGGCTCAACTGCTCTTGGTTATCGTGCATTAAAAGCACAAAACGGAGACACTGCAAATACTCATAATGTAGCGATAGGAGCAGATGCGGGTTTATCTCTTTCAACGGGAAACAGAAATGTTTATGTAGGTGCGCTTTCAGGGGATGCTAATACAACTGGGGATGGGAATACGGCTGTTGGACACAACACTTTAAGCACTAATACTCACTCAGAAAACAACGTAGCTGTAGGTTATGAGGCATTAAAAACTTTCAACGTGGGGTCTGGTTCTGGTTACAATACCGCAGTAGGAAGTGTAGCAGGTACAGCACTCACAACTGGCATACAAAACACCCTCATCGGTGGCCAAGCTGGTGACGCTTTAACAGATGCTGATTTTAATGTTGCATTAGGATATTCTGCTTTAGGAGCTGCTATAACTTCAGATGGCAATACTGCAATAGGCCGTTTTGCTCTTTTGTCGGATACTCAAGGTAATCTTAATGTGGCTGTGGGAAGAGATGCGTTAAGAGCGCAAAACATGGGTTCTGATATAGATTCTTACAATACAGCAGTTGGAGGATTAGCAGGTACAGCACTCACAACTGGCGTAGAAAACACTTTTATAGGTGGGCTTGCGGGTGATGCACTTACGGATGCAGACTATAATACTGCTGTAGGTAAATCGGCATTAGGAGCAGATACTCTTGGCAGCAGGTCCACAGCTATAGGCTATGGGGCGTTAACTCTTCAAAACTTCACTACAGCTACAGATACTTATAACACTGCCGTTGGTTATCAGGCAGGTTTAAACGTCACCACGGGTCAATTTAATACACTAGTAGGTGGTCTTGCAGGAGATGCTATTACTGATGCATCAGGCAATGTAGCTATGGGTTATGCAGCATTATCAACAAACACTACAGGAGAGTTTAACACTGCAATAGGTCGTGAAGCTCTTGAAGCTAATTTAGGTGCTGACCATAATACCGCCGTTGGGTTTCGTGCAGGAGAAGCAGTCACCACGGGCGTACAAAACGTCATAATCGGTGGTCTAGCTGGCGATGCTCTGACTGACTCTGATGAAAATGTTGCGGTAGGATACGGAGCTTTATCTTCAGATACTTTAGGTCAGTACAGCGTAGCTATTGGGAGAAATGCCTTAACTGCTCAAAACTTCACTACGGCTACATCTACTTATAATACAGCAGTCGGCTATCTTGCGGGTACTGAAGTCACAACTGGCGTACAGAACACCCTCGTTGGTGGACTAGCTGGTGATGCTATTACGACAGGCTTATCAAATATATTGATTGGTTATAACGTAGGTACTCATGCCGTAAATCTTACAACTGGTGCATATAATACAATCGTTGGTACTTTTGCAGACGTAGGTGCAGCCGATGGTGATTACACAAATGTTTTTGGGTACAATGTTAGTGGTGCTGAAGGTTACACAACAATTGGAGTAGATACTTCTGATATCAGAGCCGCACACGGTAACGTAACGTGGGCTACAGTATCAGACCAACGATACAAGAAAGACATTGTAGATTCTACAGCAGGTCTGTCATTTATTAATGCTCTACAGCCTCGTACATTTAAGTACAAAACCCTTGGTGAGCTTCCAGAAACCTTTAGAGCTTACGAGGCTGACTCCACGGAGGTCTTTAAGAACTCCAACACAAACCACGGCTTTATTGCACAGGAAGTTAAGGCGGCTATTGATGCAGACAGCAGCATTAAAGATGGCTTTAGACTATGGGATGACCGTGAGGATGGTTCACAGGAAGTTGCTGAAGCTGCACTTATACCCATCCTAGTCAAAGCAATACAGGAACAGAACGCACTGATTGAAGCACTCACTGCCCGTGTTACAGAGTTAGAAGGATAAACAAACATGACCAAAGCTAGAAATGTAGCAGACATAATAAAACAACCTTTTACGCAGACTCTTGGTACGTCTAACTATAGGGCAGGTGTCAACGCAGGTAATAGTATTGCTTCTGGTGGTAATTATAATGTGACAGTAGGTGATGAGGCAGGTACTGCTTTGACTACTGGTGATAACAACGTAGCTGTGGGTATGGATGCATTAAAAGCAACAACTACAAGTAGTAATAATGTTGCTATTGGCAAAGGTGCTTTAGTAGCAAATATCACAGGCGAAAAAAATATAGCTATTGGCTCTGCGGCATTAGACGCAAATACCACAGGTGACAAAAATGTTGCGGTAGGAAACTCCGCTTTAGGTTCAATGAATGTTACCGATGGTTCTGAAACTTTTAACACAGCAGTTGGTGCAGATGCAGGAAAAGCAGTCACAACTGGCGCAGGCAACACCCTCCTTGGTGGTCTAGCTGGAGATGCACTTACGGATGCAGATTTTAATGTAGCCATAGGTAAGAACGCTTTAAGCACAGATACTTTGGGTTCGTTTAGTACAGCAGTAGGTATAAATGCGTTAGAAAATCAAAACTTTACGACAGCTACTCAGACGTACAATACAGCAATTGGAGCGTTAGCTGGCGGTGCAGTCACAACAGGTATACTCAACACATTAGTTGGTGGTCAAGCAGGTGATGCTTTGACTGAAGGTAGTCGTAATGTTGCAATGGGTAAAGGTGCATTAACTAATGACACATTAGGTAGTAGATCAGTTGCTCTTGGTCAGTCTGCACTAGCAGCCCAGAACTTTACAACTGCAACAGATACTTACAATACTGCTGTAGGTCATGCAGCAGGTGGAGCAGTCACAACTGGCACAAAAAACGTTTTTATAGGTGGTCTTGCTGGTGATGCTATTACTTCTTCTGGTGCTAGTGTTGCTGTGGGTTATGCTGCTCTTTCCACGGAAGATACTCATGGCGGTTCGACTGCTATAGGTTCAGAGGCTCTTACAGTACAAAATGCTGGTGCAACCAGTTACAACACAGCCGTTGGCTATCAAGCAGGACACGACGTTACAACAGGCACACAAAACACCCTTATTGGCGGCCTAGCAGGTGACGCTTTAACAGATGCTGATTTTAATGTTGCGTTAGGTACAAGTGCTTTAAGTGCAGATACGTTAGGAAGTAGAAGTACAGCTATAGGACGAGCTACTTTAGCTAATCAAAACTTCACTACAGCTACGGATTCTTACAACACAGCAGTTGGATTTAATGCAGGTAATGCAGTCACAACTGGTAATAACAACACCTTTGTCGGTGGTCTTGCAGGTGATGCTATAACTACTGGAGCGAGAAATACTTTAATAGGTCTTTCTTCTGGAGGAGCTTTAGCAACTGCAAATTCTGACAATACTTTTATAGGAACTAGTTCGGGAGAAAATATAACTTCTGGGGATGCCAATACCATCCTAGGCCGCTACAACGGCAACCAAGGCAGCTTGGACATCCGCACCGCAAGCAACTACATCGTGCTGTCGGATGGGGATGGTAATGTTGCGGCTTTTAAAAACGCAAACAAAGGTATAAAAATTGTTGGCAACAACGGTGTTGGTGATCTTTCTAATCTTACTTCTGGCGCACATGAGATTACAAACGAACAAGGTTCTAGTGACTACACTTTAAGAATAAGAAACACAAATAGTAGTGGTGGTGGTTTTCCATTATCATTAGGATATGACAATACCTTTGATGACAATACTAGTAGGTTTATAACTTGTGGTGACCCCACAACAAATCGCTTCTACGTTATGTCAGATGGTGATGTTCAAAACCATGACAACAGCTATGGTGCTATTTCAGATCAAAAATTAAAACAACAAATTGTAGATGCTTCTTCACAGTGGGATGACATTAAAGCATTAACTATCCGTAAATATAAGTTCAACTCAGACGTTGAAGATTACGGGGATAGTAATGAACTGTGGCGGTTAGGTGTTGTTGCACAGGAAGTCGAAGCTGCTGGCATGAATGGCTTGGTGAAGGATAACCCAGATAAGGGGCCAGAAAACCCAGATGCAACAACAACAACCAAGTCTGTCAAATACTCTATCCTCTACATGAAAGCAGTCAAGGCACTCCAAGAAGCAATGACCCGCATTGAAGCATTAGAAACTAAAGTAGCGACACTAGAAGGTTAAGCATGGACCTAATACAACGAAACTTTCCAAACGTAGGGGTTGTCGAGGGGCAACTCCCAGAGGACGTTGTGGACAACATATGGAAAGTTGTGACTGAGGCAAGAGAACAGCCAGAGGACATGAAGCCTGAGTTAGCGGGTAACATCAGTACGTCTATCAGGTTGGACGGTGACTCACCCCTACTCAAGGAGTTTGTGACTGAGCTACTGCCCTCGTTTATTCAAAGCCACATTGAGGCTTACGGCGCACCGTGGCGTGAAACCATGCGTGACGGTGAGGGTTGGAACTTGGAAAGCCTCTGGGTTAACTTCCAGAAGCAGCATGAGTTTAACCCACCGCATGACCACAGTGGCGTGTACAGCTTTGTCATATGGATGCAGATACCTACGTCTTATGCAGAGCAAAAGAAACTTCCTATTTGTGCTAACTCAAATGCAGATAACCACATATCTAACTTTGCATTTAGCTACACGAATACGTTGGGCAGGGTGTCAACCTTTGCCTACAATATGGAAAAAGAAGCAGAGGGTTACATGGTTATGTTTCCCTCAACCATGCTTCATCAGGTCTTCCCATTCTATGAGAATGACGGAGAAAGAATATCAATCTCAGGCAATATCAATATTGCACAACTACAAGGATAAATACAATGGCAAGAGATGCAGATCAAATCGCACAGGACCACGCAGCAATGCTGGGCAGTGTGTCAGTAATTACTAACGTAATTGATGATGACAATGATTTCTGTAACGACATGACGTTAGCAGAAAAGAAAGAGCGTGTAGCTCGTAGCAACGGTTATCTAGTACACATGAAAGCACTAGACGATTGGGGCAGCGAGAGTTTCACTGCAATAGACGCAGCTATATCTGCTGCTAATACATTTGCTGATTCTTAAAGATGGCTGAAGGGTGGCATCTATCTAAGTCTGTACCTGCTACATTCATACTGGCTATAGTTATACAGACTGTAGGTCTTGTGTGGTATATGTCATCACTAGACGCAAATGTAACAACCAATGCCCGTGAGATTGCACGGCATGAGATACGAATCAATGAAATAGAAAAGACAGCACAGTTACAAGCTGTTATGCTAGGACGCATTGATGAAAACATAAAGGCAATACGAGATGCAGTAGATAAGATGCAGGTCGCAAGATCTGTTAAATAATAAGGTAGTTTAATATGGACCCTTTTACAGCAATGGCTGCAGCTACCAGTGCCTATAAGGGTATAAAGAAAGCCATTGATGTAGGTAGAGACATCTCATCTATGGGCAGTACATTGTCTAGTTGGTCTAAAGCAGTAAGTGACTTAGACTTCTTAGAACAAAAGGCTCAGAAGCCTCCAATGTATAAGATGTTTACTAACACGCAGTCTGATGCTCTTGAAATATGGACACAAAAGCAGAAGCTCAAAGAGATGAGGGAAGAACTAAAGGAGTACATCTCTTTTGTATACGGCCCGTCAGCTTGGAGAGAGATCGTAAGAATAGAAGGTGAACAACGTAAGGCACAACGTGATGCAGTGTACGCTAAGAAAGAGTTTGTAGATAATTGTATTAACGGTGTATTGATAACTATATTGGCAATATCCGGTATAGGGTTAGCGGCAGTTGTCATATACTTTGTAGGCCAGTATCAAGACAAGTGGTAACATGTGTAACAAAAAGTTACTTGACAATAAATTTATAGTGAGTATACTTTGTCGTATGACAATATAAAGAAAGATAAAAGAATGATGCAGTTTCAAGGATTTAAACCAGAAGCACAAAAACGTATAGCAGGTAAGCTAGGTTACACTGGTGACATGTCTAACTTTGATGGGTACTTAGAACAGAACCCTGAAGCAAAGCAACAGATGGACACGTACAATCAACAAGCTGTAAAGATGATGCAAGGTGGTATGGTACGTAAGAACTACCAAGAAGGTGGTACAGTACCTCAAATTAAACAAGATACAATTGATCGTATGGCTACAGGTGCTGTACCTGCAGGTGCAGAAGTTAAGGGCGTAGGTGTAGCAACAGATGCTTTAAAAGATACATTTATTTCTACATCTCAACAGAACCAAGGTATTAAAGATAGTTCTGGTAAAGCAGTTAGTGGAACTATAACACAACAACAACAACTTACACCCGGACAAGTAGCAGAAAGACGTAGAGAAGATGGACAGCAAACTGCAGAAGTAGTAGAGGGTGTACGTGGTACTGCCCCTACTGTGGCAAAGGCATCTGATACAGATACTGATGCAACAGATGCCAATTTAATTGCTACAGAAGATCTTCGTATGGCACAAGACGATGTAAAAGAAGATGTACTAGATAAACAAAAGTCAGCAACTCTTACTACTACAACTGAATCAGATTCTATGATTACTGCTGAAGAATCTGAAAAAGATGTAGAAGGTAATGTTAAAACTAGTGTATCTAATTTAGATGCTGCACAAGGTACTGCAGTAAAAGTTGACTCACCTGCCGCAAGACAGATACAAGACGGGGAAATAATTGACGGAGTTGCGGATGCACAAAAAGCAGCTAAGTTTACAGAACAAATACAAGCTGCAGAAGCTACACCTTCCAAACAAGCTACTGTAAAAGGACAACTTGAAAGTTTAATGCAAGACTTTGAGGGTGGTGAAACACCTCCTTGGGCTGCAGGAGCAATGAGAAATGTATCTGCACAAATGGCGGCACGTGGGTTGGGTGCAAGCAGCATGGCAGGACAGGCCCTTGTACAGGCAGCTATGGAGTCTTCACTACCTATTGCAATGGCAGATGCACAAACGGTTGCAGGGTTTGAGATGGCTAACCTTAGTAACAGACAACAAAGGTCTATGCTTGCTGCAGAACAACGTGCAGCATTTATGGGACAAGAGTTTGATCAAGACTTTCAAGCTAGAGTATTAGTTGCCTCTAAAATAACAGACATAGCTAATATGAATTTTACTGCAGAGCAACAGATTGCATTAGAAAATAGTCGTGCAGCAAACACAATGGAACTTGCAAACACATCTAACAAACAGGCACTTGTAATGGGCGAGGCTGCAGCATTATCTAACTTAGATATGGCTAATCTTAATAATCGCCAACAAGCTGCAGTACAAAATGCCCAAACTTTTTTGTCTACAGATATGGCTAACTTATCTAATGAACAACAAGTTGAATTGTTTAAAGGTCAGACACGTTCACAGTCATTGTTTAGTGATCAGGCTGCAGAAAATGCAGCACTACAATTTAATGCTACAAGTGAAAATCAAACAGATCAATTCTTTTCTAATTTAAAAGTTCAGAACAACCAGTTTAATACGGCACAAGACAATGCCATGAAGCAATTTAATGCTGGTGACGAAAGTGCCATGAGTAAATTTAATGCAGAAGTAGCTAATCAACGTGATCAATTTAATGCAACTAATCAATTAGTAGTAGCTCAAGCTAATGCAGGATGGCGTAGAGAAATTGCAACTGCAGAAACTGCAACTATAAATAGAGTTAATGAAATTAATGCATCTAATGTACTTGCTACTTCTAATCAAGGGTACGCTAACCTTTGGCAAGAGCATGGTGATCTTATGGAGTGGGCATGGACATCTGCAGAAGGTGAACGTGACAGACAAAATGCAGTAACCCTTAGTCACTTAGCTGCAGGTAGAGAAAGAACTCAAGCAGAATATGAAGCTGACCTTGCTTCTTCTGCAGCAATAGGAGACTTTGTAGGTAAACTACTATTAGGAAGTTTTGGATTTTAAATTAATATAGGAGAATAAAATGTCGTTACAAGGACAGGCAAGAACAGCTTACAAAAATTATATGGATAAAGTTATGACTAATACTCCTAGAGTAGAAGAGCCTATGTCTAGTAGTTTGATGAATAGAAGCAGACCAGTAGAACAAGATACAAAAACAGATTATTTATTAGATCAATTTAAACAATTACAAAAAATGAGAGCAGGTTTAAGAAATGGCTAATACACTTTTTGATGCCCCTATACCCGGACAGTCTTTAACTGCAGAAGTAGGTGCAAGACCTTGGCAACAACCTGCACAGTACTCTACTGTAGAAGATGCCTTTGAATATTATGCAACAAAAATTACTGATCCTAAAATAAACGAGTCTTTATTAGATGCCCTTGAGATGGGTACTCCTGTGTCTTCTATATCTGAGATACTTGTACAGAGTGGGGCAATGGAAGGTAAGCATACAATAGATGTATCTATTCTTTTGTTACCTGTTATAATGGAATTAATTGCTTATGTAGCTGATGAATCAGAAATTGAATATAACATGGGATTGACTTCTTCTCTTGATCAAGATAAAATATCAGAAAGCAAAATAGCATTGTCTGTTAGTAAATTAAAAAATAAAATGCCAGATAGTATAATAGAAGAAACAGAACCTACTATAGAACCTGAAGCTATGTCAGAAGAAAACTCAGAGCCAAGTGGCCTTATGTCGAGGAGAATGTAATGGCATTTAATATAGGAGCATTTTTTGGAGGCATGGCTAAAGGTGGTAGTCAGATACTAGATGAAAATAGAGCGCAAGCTAGGCGTGATAAAGAAACAAATGAAGCACAGCAATGGGAAATTGCACGTGAAGGAAGACAAAATGCTGAGTATAGAAAACGACTACGAGATACGGATAGAAAAACTGTAGATCAGTTTACTTCTCAGCTTGCATCTTTTAATTTTACTCCAGAAAATATAACTGCTATTGCTGCAGGTGGTGCAGAAAATGTAAAGACGTGGGTAGACATTGCACTGCAACATAAAAAAAGTGGCAAAGATTTTGACATTAATCTACTTGTTAATAATAAAGTAGCTACAGATGTAGGTACAATATCTGAAGCAACTAATGATGTAGCAGACGCTAATCAAATAACACCAACATCTAATCAGTTAGTAGCAGACGCTAATCAAATAACACCAACATCTAATCAGTTATTTGCATCTATATATGAAGTTGCTCCTGAGTTTAAAGATTTAAATAATGCTTATGCTTATTATCAAAATAAAGCTAATAATACTACAGGAAAAATTCAAGAAGGTTATCAAAAACAAGCAGATGATGCACTTAATTCATTAAAGGTTAAAGCAGATAAATTACAAAATGATACTGGTGAAAAATCTAACCCATTTTCTGATCCTAGCATAACTACAATGACAAAAGATAATAGACAAACTGCATTGGAAGCTGCTAGAATAGGATATAATAGAGCAGAGGAACGTTTTATACGTAAAAATGGAGATGAGGGCAGATATAATATTGGTATTTTAAATGGTCTTATGATAGATGAAGCAACTAATAAATCACCAGATGGAGGGGTATATAGTACGCAATGGCAAAGTAGTACTGCCGCTAAAAGAGAAGCTGCATTTAGTGGTTTAAAAAATCATGCATCCCTACAGTTAACTACATATTTAAATGACGCTGATGCTGGGGGCATGCTTTTAACTGCAAAAGACTTATATGAAAATGTTGCAGACGCTCAACGTAATGATGAGTTTTTTACTACAGATGAAGTAGAACAATTATTTTCTAGGAATTTGTTACGTATAGGTTCTGTTTACAGATACATAGGGCCGGATGGTAGACCAAGAATTGCAGTATACACAGGAGATATTGGAAACATGGTTGAAGATTCTGATGGTCAACTACAATCAAATCC
>Ga0208645_1003612_pt1 | contig 11355 bp, 14 predicted proteins | sample VirMetDEL_Sep_01_FD_184519 | JGI IMG/M metagenome (GOLD analysis project Ga0208645, IMG submission 184519) | Aqueous microbial communities from the Delaware River and Bay under freshwater to marine salinity gradient to study organic matter... | ecosystem: Environmental > Aquatic > Marine >...
TACACATACCAGTCAGTCTTCGTGCCTTTAGGTGTACGAGAAGAATTCGTGCGACCAGCCATATCCGCAATAATCGTCGCAGCATTACGAACAACAAGGCGAAGAATGGTTTGATTACGCATCTGAGCAATCACACGATTACCAGCACGCATCTGCACAAACACACGAGATGACTGACCTCGGTTATTCCACGTTTTTGAAACACTAGAACCGCGCTTGCGGAAACCCCGCATAGGAATACCGGCAGACTTGATACTTGCCGACAAATTAGCCCTAGCAGGCTCAGCAAGCTCTTTCCACTCACGGCGCATAGTTTTAGCCAACTCTGGCTCAATCTCATTCAGGCGACGCACAAGACGCTTCATGTCACTGACAATGATGTCAGCCCTGTAAGTCTCTGCCATGAATCCGCCTAACGTCTACATCTATTCTACCGACAAGAAAACCGCCCCCGAAGGGGCGGCTTCCTAGTGTCTCGGCAGATTCTTTGCTACCAACCAGCGTTGCATGGTCCATAGCATCCTGTCATCGAGCTGTAACAACTCTCTAGGACTAATCCCGGTTTCAACCGCTAGGCCAGCGATCATCCAGTGAGCCGAAGACTCACCGAGACCAACTATTTTGGGTCTTCCTCAGACTCCCCAATGGTTTCAACTGTTTCCAGCCACTTCTCATAGTCAGCCTTTGTACCGCCGGAGCGCTTCTCCGAGTGCCACGCCAAAAACAGTAACCAGCCAATCCGAGTTTCCTCAGCCAGCTTCGTAACACTGATACCGAACTTGTCCTCGAAAGCAACAAGGTCAGCGGCGCTACAAGTTACCGTTTTTGCCGTACCGTCCTGGAACTGAATGTGTAGGTTGATTCTCATGCTGTAAGTTTACAACAATTACGCGGTTGCGTAAGCAACGGCACCCGTGGTGGGGAACGTCACTGAGAATGTGGCGAGGTCGCCAACTGCTCCAGCCACGGGGGTGAAGCTGTTAATCAAGGCCGTTGCGGTGTACTCAGGCGAGGTCGCTGAAGCAGCGGTTCCACCTGCAATCACAACAAACGTACCAATCGTGCCAACAAGGTCCTGGAACAGGTTAGACACACCACCGGCACCGAAGTCGCTGTGGAAGTCGAGGGTCAACTGACCACTCTTCAGGCCGCCCACAACCTCAGTCCAACCAGCGGAACCGAAGTCAGTTGTTTCGACCTCGGCAGCGTTCAGGACAAGCTCAGCGCGAGCGCAAGCGTCCGAAACATCTGTTCCGTTCACAGTTACCTTTTGGCTTGTAACTACATACTTTGCCAATTTATTTCTCCTTATACATAAACAACGACATCAAACTCAGCCGCCATATATTCCTGATCATCCAGTTGTAGAGAGCCTATGTTAGTCACGCTACGAACCCGTAAATCCGCTACGAGATTATTAAGTCTCCTATCCGATTCTACCGCAGACTTGATACTGTAGTCCCCGGTAGCAGCTACATACTGGTTTAGCTTCCGTTGCGCTGTGCGCTCGTCAGCACGAGACACGACAACGAAAAGTGTGAACTGTAGGGTAGTCAAACCCTGGTTGAAAGCCCCGTCGAAACCAATCTGCTCAAGGCTCAGAACCGCGACAGGGGGGTTCACCATGTCGGGAACGTTCTCTGCCGTCCTCAAACCACTAATTGTGGCAAGGTTCACGGCAATCTGTTGCCTAATTGCCTGAATATCCACGGCTACGCCATCCTAATACGGCAGTACGGCTCCAATAGTGTGGCAATGTCAGGGTCAATCCGTGACAGACGAACAACGCCCATAGAGTCGAATCCTGCCACACCCATTGGGCTGTCGGCACGCTTAAAATATCTGGCGGCCTGGAGGATACAAGCCTGCTCCACAGCATCCGGTACAGCAGACCAACCGAATGTACCCGTCACCTCAACAGTGGCTTCCTGCCCCGCAGTCGGGAACCAGTAGTCACCCACAGCACGAATGTGTGTAGTCGGGGAAGGGATACCACCGGCGATACCGTTCAACGGTTCCAGTTGCCTATCGTTAGTGCCCCAGGTTTGGTCAAACACCCCATCGACGTTCGTAGAAGTCTTCAAAGTTGTCAACGATGCAAGATCGTCAATCTCGACCAGGAAGTTGTCGTAAGGAATGTAAACCCGTGAACCCTCAGTCGTGTAGAACACACGCTCGGTGAAGTTGTCGATAGCGCGTGAAGCAGCCGTGACACAAATCTCCAACCAGGTGTCATCAACCGAGTCAGTGATGCCCAAAGAAAGCTTGATTGTTGTTAGGTCAGTGTAACCATTAGTGATCGCCATAAGTCCTCCACATCTAGTCTATCGTGGCGTATCCCATGCGTTCCGGCGTCTACGGTCCAAAGACCACACCCCCTGACCGTAATCATTCTTCGCCATCTTGTTGTTGTAGTAAATCGCGTTGTTCTGGAACGAGACAGCGTTTTTCTCACGCAATCCACGGTCAGCTCCAATAGTTGACGAATTTTCGTGCTGGGTAGGAATAGAAACTGACCGAATATGTACGTTTTTGTGTACAGCACGCCTCTGATAGTCGTTGTCCTCGAAATAGGCCGGGTAAAGGGCTTCGTCGAACAAACCGACCCTCCTGACGACCTCTTCACCGATAGAAAACGTGTGCCAGAAGGGAAACATATCAGAAAGGGTTATCTCGTCTCTACGAGCCTCTGAGAGCCCCTCAAGGGCACCAGGCAAATAAACCATGTCGTTCGAGGCGAAAAACCACCTGTCATCGTGCGGGAACAGTTTGATACCAAGATTCCACGACGCAGCCACCCCCAGGTTCGACGGCATACGCAAAATACGTCCACGCTCAATGAAAGGATGCTTCTTCAACAACCTGTCACTACAGTCCCCACCATTATCAATAATGAGAACATCCCTGATCGGGTAGTCAATGCTGTAAACCATCCGCTTCAGCAAATCGTAACGGTTCAACACCGGCACAATCAGATTAGGTAACATCAAACACCCTGAAACGTGTGACCCTCAAGATTCAAGTTGAGGAACGGGTTCAACGAATACACTGTCACATCATATTCCCGCTGCAACCAAGCTTTCATCAGCGCATGGTGCTCGTTATACAACACCCACAGTTTGTCCCCATCAGGATAACCCGCAACACGATGTTCACCATCCAGCGTTCCACAATCAGCACCCACCAAAACAATATGCTTCGCTCCCAACCATGCAGCCAAATGCATTGACCCGTGCAAGCTCGACGACCCGTAAGCCAACGAGTCCGGTTTCGGCGGGTGAGTAGTCAACGGATTCCACGCAGAGCCGGGCGGGTTGTAATTATCTTGCTCGATAAGAACAAGCTCATCGGTTTTCTCGCCCCGCCATTCCTGTTGCGTCACGGTGTCACGGGCAAGGGTGACAACGGCAATCCGCGCTGACATACTCAGAGCATCCTCGTGATAATGGGTAAAAGCATAGTCAGGAGTCAAGCCTAAAACCTGAGCGCTGTAGTTAGTGCTCACCGTTGTCTTGTCTTCAAAAAAGTGCGGGCTCAAGAAATTAAGTGATGGGCCGGAACCCAACACCCAGATAGTAGAACCAGGGTGCTTATCTTTTAGGGTGTCAAGCCTACTCACTAAACTCTCTCCTCAACAATGGCATCCAGTCACGCTTCCACACAGTCTCAACATCAAAGTCTTTAGCGAACTTCTTAGCAACCTCTGACTTGCCGTGACCCAGATCGTAAGCCTGCTCCAGGGCGTCCACAATCGACGGCACGTTCGGTGTCTGCCACCACGACAACTGACCGGCATCCCACACGGGTGTCCCGTCCACCAACCAACCATCGTCAGCTACAAGGTCTTGTGACGCAGCCCAGTTAGACGCAATCACCCTTGTCCCTGTTGCTTGCGCTTCAATCGTGGGCACACCGAAACCCTCACCCATGCTCGGGGCAAGCAGAACATCCATGCCCGTGTAGTACGCGGCAAGGTTCTCCTGAGTGGACCCGTAACGGTACTCCAACGGGTTCACCAACAACACAGATTGCTCAGGCACACCGAGCGCCTTCAACATCTCCAACAAGTTCCAACCAATACCAGAACCCGTCGCATCAGTGTGCAAATACAACACAGCGTCAGAATGTTTCTTCTGAAAAATACTAAACGCCATCAAGTTCTCACTAAAAGCCTTACGATGCACCAACCCAGAAGCCTTGTTAGCGGCAACCATGCCCACAACAAACTTGTCCCAAGTCTTCCAATAATCACGAACATCACTGCCCGTGTTCAACTCCCAAGACTCCTTCAACACCTTCGTATCAATACTGTGAGGTATATACACGTTGTCTATACCCTTGTCATTCATTTGGCGATGACCGAATGGTGACATTGCAATCGGGAGAACGTTAGGTTTACGCAACCACTGTTCAACCTTCGGCGGCATCGTAATGTGATCCAAGGGTGTCCACGACCAAATCTGACGCATCTTCTCGTACTGCTCAGACTCAAACACCCACACGTCATACAACGTGAAAAACAAATCCTTCTTCTGCACCAAGTTACTCCACGTCATAAAATCCAACGGTGCAGTGTCCTGCGCGTAACCAGTGAAACTACGAGGGAAGTGTTTAGCCTCACCATAAGGTGTGCGAATAACATCAATCTTGCCCTCAAGACCAAAGTTGGAAAAGTTGGCAACATCCAACCCCTGACGCAACAGACAGTCAACCAAATACTTGACCTGTTGACCATAACCAGTCGGAACATCATAAGAGTTCGAGTAAATACCAAAAGCACCAGATAACTGTTCCCGCAATGCAGGGTTCCCCTTTTTTCCCATACGGGAATCTTAGCAAACAGAAGGGCCGGGGCAACCCACAACCCCGGCCCTTCAGCGTGTCGTCTAGTACTAGGAAGCAGCTCCCACGAAGTACTTGACGTGACCAGCGTGAGTCAGGTCGCCGTCCACGCGCATCAGGAACCGATAGAAGGTCTGGTCCTTGTTGAAGGCGTAGTCGGTGCTTGACGCAACCTGGAGGCCACCAGCCATACGCACCTTGTACGAAGGCAGGTGTCCGAAGACGACGGACTTAGCGCCGGTAGCCTGAGCTGCCATTGCAGGGTTCTCGAAAATCGGGAATCCAGCAAACGAGTCGGGCTGTCCGACACCAACCTGGTACAGGTATTGTCCAGAGTTGTCCTTCAGCTTACGCATTGCGCCGAGCGAAGCGGTGTTTGCCATGTAAGCAACACCAGGCAGGCGACGAGCTGCACCGTCAAGGCTGTAAGCCAGGTCGATGAGGTTGTCAGCGGTGAACGCACCGGAAACGGCGGTTCCACCAGTGATACCAGAACCAGCGGCGGTCACGATACCGTTAGGCTTGTCCGATCCGTCACCAGTGGTGAGGACGGAGTTAACCGTGAATCCGATAGCGTTACCAGCCTGCTCAGCAAGCAGAGCCTCAAGGTTGAATCCTGCATCTGCAATCAGCTCGTTGCTGACGCCGATGAGGAAGCTGTACTTGTAAGCTCCGAGCGTGATGCTGGAGAAGGTGGGGTCGGACTCAGCAATAGCCGAACCTTCAGTGACCAGTGCAGCAGTGCTGTACGCGGTCATCGTCGGAACAGTGATGTCCTCACCGGAAGTGGTGTTGAAAATCTCGGAAGTGTCCAGCATGGGACCAACGAGACGGGCAACCTGGAACACCTGGTCGTAGAACGAAACAGGAACAGTGTTGCTGGAAGTAACGAGCGCACGCTTCTCGAACGTGTGCGAACGCATTTCTCCCATACCAATGGCACGAAGAACGTCACCCTCGCTACGAGCTTCCTCGGAAGGAACGTAACCGCGTGAAGCCTCAGCAGCCTCGGACTTGCGCTCTTCCTGACGCTGTGCAACCGCGATAGCCTCATCAGCGGCGCGGATGTCAGCTTCGAGAGCGTTCACCTTGTTTAGTGTCTCAGTGTCAAGACCGCCGCGCTCCTCAGCCTTGTCCAGGGATTCCTGAATCTGGGCAGTAAGGTTTGCGCGGAGTTCTTGCTGAGACTTTACGAACTCAGACAATTTTGTCTCCTTATAGTGTGATTACAAATACAGTCGCGCTGACGCAGACTTTCACACGGCGGTGCTAACACTCAACCGATACATTAATTTTACCCCAGTAATCACACTTGGGGACAAAAGACCCTCCCGGAAAGGGGGAACGGGAGGGGAAACCCGCTACCGCTTCTCTGCGGCCTTAAAGACTCGGGTTTCTTTGATCGGTTCTACGTCCTCACGCTCAACTTTCGGCGCAGGCGCAGGAGCATCAATGGCGACAATCGCGTCAGCCCAAGCGTCAGCAAGTTGCCTGACGGGACCGGACTCGGGATTGCCCGCAACATCCAAGATTACCTTCTCGATTTCAGCCTTAGTAGCCATAACTAAATCCCCTTCAGAAGTTGTTCGAGTTTCTTGTACTTCAATGCAAGCATAGACGGGTCAATGTCGTCATCCTTAGTCTCCTCAACAGGCTCCTCAGCCTTCGGGGACAGTGTGTCAACAACCTGAGTCAACAAGCTCGCCTCATCATCTGACAAATCCAAACCAGATTCAATCTTCAGCATGGCGTCCGCAAGCGCATCAGCATCCACATTGGCACGCTTAGCAATCTTGTCCAAACCACGAACAGCGGTAGAACCAGCAGTCTGCGCGTAAGCGGGAAACGCAACTATACTCGTCTCGAAAAGACGGACCGAGTTGAGAACACGCTCATCAGCGGACACCCACTCGTCCCCACCCTTCGGGACAGAGAAACCAAAACTCATCGCGTCAACATCGCCACGCTTGATCAGGTACGCGGCGTCACGCCCAGCCTGAGTGTCAGGCAGATCAGCGGACACACGCAAACCAACGTTGTCTTCCTCCAAACGGAGTGTCCCTGCGCGGGTAGAACCCAGAACAGTGCCGGACTCGTGATTCCACAACAGTTTAATGTCATTGCGGGACTGCAACGAACGCTTGAAAGCACCAGGCGCGATACGCTCCGTGAACGGCAACGGTTCGCTTGGTGCGTTGAACACTGCTGCATAACCACTGAAGGTCATACCGCCACCGTCAAGCTCACGGACCTCAAACTCAGTAGAGTTAGTCCGTGTTTCAATCTTCGCCATCTCTTTAGCCTCCACGTTCACAAGCCCACGATTTTCTTCTTCAAGTCTAGCAACGACGCCCTCAGCATATTCCATAGCTCGGGTTGCGGCGCGTTTCGACGGTCCAGAACCCCACAACAAATGTGCGACCACACCGGCGGACGGATAATCTTCATTACCGGGGTTAGCTGCTGGGGAATCAAGATCGTCCATATGGCGTGCAATCCACGCAGCAATCCGCACCCACTTGTCGGCGGTAACATTACCTTCAGCCATAGCTCTCGCTTCACGCACAGTGCGCTCCACAAGCCCATCACCCGAGTAACCTTCCTCGTGATACTTCAAACCTTGACGAGCTGCGGCACGCATGTAAGCCGGAGGGTTAAGGTTCACCTCACGGTTCTCCTCCTCGCCAGCAGGTTCTTCCGGTTCATCATCCAACAAATCTTCTTCAAAAGTAAACTCAGGCATCTCATCATCCACCAGGGCGCTGATACCACTGAGTTGTGAGAACTTCAAACCAAGGAACGTGGAAGCCTCAACCCACTGACCGTCAACCTGTTCGTACATTTGCACCAACGCGGCAGGGTCAAAGAAAGTGCCATCAATCTGCACACCAGAACCAGGAATGTCCACACTGCCAGCAGACACAACCTCACGGATACGGCCCTGGAAAGTTTGACCATGCTCCTTCCAGGAAACAAAATCACCAGGCTTCAAAGTACCCGGCATTGCACGCTCGCCCAAGAACTCAGAATCTTCCTGTGCGGCAATCGCAAGCGCCTGATCGATGGCGTCATCCTTCGTGGCGTGGCAACCCATCACTTCGCCGTCTTCTTTAATCGTTGCCCACCCAGAACAACCCTCAGCGGAATCAGTAATGTAATAAGGCATTAGTCCTGAATCACCGCCAAAATTCCAAGCTCCAATCCGTCCGGGTCAGAGAAAGCGTACAGGTCGTCACCAGGACCGAGTGTAATTTTCATGTTCTGTCCTGGATCAATATGAATACTATTAGTCAGATTGATGTTGGACGGCCCAACGTAAATATATTCGTTCGAGCTTTTAGTCATGTTGTGCAAATGCACCTCCTGACCCATAGGCCTGGGCGGTACAACCATTTGGACGGCAGTACCCAACGTGACGTTATTTGTGTAGAGAGGCATTATTCGACAACGTACTCCGAGTTAGGGTCCTCCGGGTCAATCTGCGCCGTAGGTTGCAACTGCACAGACGGCAAACCAGTGTGCTCCATAGCCGGTAGACCGAGTTTGTCCAAAACATCCGCAGGATCGAAACCAACCTGGATAAGACGCTGAGCCATATCCACCTTCTCAGTTTCTTCCTTCAACGTCGCAGCAGCAACGTTCACGTTAGCTAAGGGCACCCTAACCGTGTCAGCCGACGGGTCATCAATCGCCTGTAGGTCTTCAAGGCGTCGCACATCGTTGATGGTGAGGAAGCCGGACAGAAGACCGGTGCTGTATGCGGTCATGCGGGAGTTGATGTCTGCGCGAAGCAGACCGTCAAGGTTGAACTTGATAAACGCGGTCTCTCCACCCTGGTAACGTGCCATGAGAGGCGAAAACGCCGACTCAAGCTTCTGCACGATAGGTCGCAGACAGTGGATAACCCATGCCAGGTTGTTTTGCTCCACAGAGGCGTAAGTGTTTGTGCCGGGAAGACCGAGCAGGTGCGGTGGCACATTGAAAGCCCTAGCAACATCCTCGACAGCCATACGGCGCGAGTCAATGAACTGTGCCTGATCGTTACCAACCGAGGTGGGTTTGTAGGTGGCACCGCCGGAGAGAATACCGGTGCGGTGGGCACGCTTCCAACCCTTGTGGCGTGCGTCGAAACCTTCTTGCAGGTTCTTGGCTTGCTCAGCGGTCAACTTGTTCGGGTACTCGATAATGCCCTGAGTGGTGGCACCAGCACCAAAGAAACGGGCAGCATAGTTACGGAGTGCGATGGCGAGACCAAAGTCTTCCTTGAGAGCCTCAACACGGGACACACCACGGATAGCACCAGGACGCACCACGTCAGGAATGTGAATCATATTGTCAGCAGAAATCATCCGTGACTCGTTCTTCACTTCGTACATGACACGACCAACACCGTTACGGCGAATCGTCACATCCAACGGGTTCAACACAACAAGGTTATTGATTTCACCGCGACGGTTGCTATACACGCGAATGAAAGCATTACCGTCCAACAGCATTGACACAATCACGGCACCGTAGAAAGCTTCCTTAGTGGTGTCAACGTCAGGTTGAGTCACCCAGGCGGGTCGGGGACGAAAAGCGCTGCGGCGACCATCCAACCGAATGTAAGAATCCACCGGCAATGTGGAGATTGTGTCGCTGATGAGGCTGACAGCGGAGAAGATTGCGTTGACCTGGAAAGCAGTCTCCTGGTTTACAACAGTCCCAGACTCGTTCTCCAACTCAAGGAAGTCACCAGACCCCCAAATAGTCTGAAAAGAAAGGGCGCGTTCCTCATCGCTACCGTAAAACAAATCACCAAGCATTACTTACGCTCCAAACTCAAACCGAACAACACCGCGAACGCACCGGCAACAATAAGTCCTGCTGGTGGGAAAATAAAAGCGACACCGACACTAATGGCGACAGCGCCCCCGATTTGCAACCCATTTACTAACATAATGTCCTTAGAAGAAAAACTCCGGCACTCCTTCATCTATTCTACTTGCTGTTGCTCGGTCATAGGCGATAATGAACGCAATCGCGGCGTCAATCTTCTTCCGTGACGTTGCAGACTCCTTCGTGACCCTCTGACCACGATGATCCATCTTGATAACACAGTTGTCAATGTGCCGAGACAGAACCGGGTTGCCGTCATGCACCAAACGCTCCTCAGTGACCGCCTCAAATACCTTCTGAGTCGCCGGAATCATCAAATTCAATAAGTTCGTTTTATATTCGACGATTGGGAAGTCCATTTCGTCCAAATCCTGCATCATTGACGCCCAACGGTACGGATCACACGCTATTTCACGACATAAAGGGTTCTTTTGCACATATTCGATGATTGTTTGCTTCACTTCTTCGATATTTACACGCCAAGTGTCATCATCACGCTCAAAATCCTTCTCCCACACCTTGACAAGCTTCACTTTTGGCTTTTCACCGTCTTTTGGGACAGTTACAGCGCAAATAGCGGTGGAGTCGTTCGCGTAAGACCCGTCAAAACCCAAAACATAGTCCTCATCGGGTTCTATGTCCACATTTTCGGTCAGTTTTCCCCAAGAACCCGTCGGAAGCCATGCTTGTTGCGCCGAAACCCACTGATTGCACCGTTTTGTACGAAACTCGGCCTCCGGTGTACGTTTTACCGCCGACTCGAAGTCACTTTTAGCCACAATGTCATCAAAACCGGGGTTAGCAGCTTTCCAAGTTGACTCAAGCTTGTGATCGGCTTCCATATCCGCCTCATACCAGCACATATAGAACGTGTCGTCCTTTTCCTCACCGGAAATGATGCGCTTGCCGTAGTTGTACAACGTGTAAGCGATACTGTCCTTACCTGTTTGCGATTCCGTCTTCACACCGGCAGTAGTAATCGCTATCAGCGTGGCCTGCTTACCTCGGGCACCCTGAGCCAACGACATCACATCAAAAAGACGACGATTGGGTTGCGCGTGCAACTCATCAAACAAAACGAGCGTCGGAGACAACCCTTCGTGTCGTGGCGCATCAGCCGACAACGCCCGATACACGTTACCCGTCGCAGGCACATACAGTGAGTCACGGTAAATCTTCACATGCTCGGCAAGCTCCGAGTTGCGAATCATCTTCTTCGTATCCTCGAACACAATCTTCGCTTGGTTACGGTCAGCGGCAACCGAATAGATTTCAGCCCCTTGTGTTTTTAAGTCAACAAGAGCGAAAGCAGCAATCAGTGAACCGAGCGCCGATTTCCCTTGTTTCCTCGGCATCCCCACCAGAGAAATGCGATGCCGGAGCCCGCCGTCCTCATCACGGGCAAACAAGTCACCAAGCAACCGTTTCTGCCACTCACGCAACACCATCTTGCTACCGGCAGGCCCGGCAATAGAGTCCTTCGTAATCGTGGCGAACGCATCCGCAAACCGCACAAGAAAATCACCGTCGCCACGCTCAACAGAATCGGCTGGCACCGGAGTCAACCAACGCGGGTCAGTCACGCGCCCTCTCCGACATCAACGTTTCAAACGTAGACCTCGCCTTAATCTCAGC
>Ga0208645_1003614_pt1 | contig 11351 bp, 7 predicted proteins | sample VirMetDEL_Sep_01_FD_184519 | JGI IMG/M metagenome (GOLD analysis project Ga0208645, IMG submission 184519) | Aqueous microbial communities from the Delaware River and Bay under freshwater to marine salinity gradient to study organic matter... | ecosystem: Environmental > Aquatic > Marine >...
CAAGGGCCAGCCTCATAACCGACGTGGGCATCAATCGCACCACCACCAGAGGTCTGGTTGCCAGCGAAGCCGAGGTTGTACTCGGGGTTCACGTAGAAACCGTCAGCTTTGGCTGCAGGCACGAAGGCGGCACCCAGTGCCACGCAGGCGAGAGCAGCAGAAGCAGTCTTAAGCATTTGAGGTGTTGTAACACAACATCCCCGAAAGTTTACCGACGTTGTCTACGTGGCCGGTTTATCAAGTGGATCTTCAAAGGGATCCTTTCCGCCACGGCAGATAACAACAGCACGTTTGTAGAAGTAAGAGTCGGTCTTACCCGCGTCTTCCAGCACTTGTTTGATCTTGTGCCAGTTGTCGCGGGTGTGCCGATCCACCTATCTACCTTGGCCGCGATACTTCTTCCTACCGTGGCTGGCTTTTGAGTGTTGACCCGCACCTTGACGGGTTTTCTTAGGCTTTCCAGGGCGGTGTTCAATCCGCCCCAGTGCAGTTTTCGATTTGACCGCCATCAGTCAGCCTCAGGCCAAGGGGTGATAAACGGTTCAGTGTTGGCAACCATCGAATCAGTTGCCTCGTCGTAGACCTTGGGCTGAGACTCAAGCAAAGCCTTCAGGTCAGCGGTGGAGGTAGTAGCTGCAATTTCAGCTTCGCGGGTGCCGCTGATGGTGCGGACTGCTTCGCGGTAAGTCGCCACATCAGCCGGAATAGCGGCACCGGTTTCAGCCTTGCGAGTGACGTACCAGTCGCTTTGAGCGAGCAGGCTGCCAGCGATTTGCTTTTGTTGGGCGATCCACTGAGTCTTCAGACCAGTGTTAATGATCTGAACGCCGTCGGCATCGAGCATGGGGTCGCCGTTTTCGTCAACGGCGGGCTCATCTTCGAGGCGCTTGGGCACGTCGTGGTCCCAGTAGAAGCGGGTATCGACTGGGGCGGGGTCGGGCTCCCAAGTAATACCGAGCGAGGTTTTTTGTTCCTCGCTAAATACCCTTGCCCAGTTCTTTGGATACTGGGTGCCGTCTTCGTCGGTGAAGGCTTTGCCAGCACGCAGGGGCTGACCGTTGCGGATAAATCCCATGGCTAGATAGTAGCGGTGGTGTGTGCCCGTTTCATAGGTCAGCGGGCGGTAGCGGGCGAAACACCGGAGCCGCCGAATGGATTTTCAGCAAATGCCATAAATACATAGTTGCCGGAATAATTTACGTCGCCTTGAATGCTGCGCAACTTAAATCCGTTGGATAAAATATCAAATTGATAGGCGTTCCAGAAAAAGGATTCTGCATTAAAGCGATCCCAGCTCACAGGATATGCAGTGCTGTTGGAGCCGCCAGGATTGAATTCCATTCGTGCCGTGTCATAAACCATCCACCCACCGTGACCGTCAACAGACTTGATTACGACTAGCGCAGGCGTAAATCCGGTGTACACAACAGGTCCGTCTAAATTATTATTTGAACTGTATACGCCTAGCTTGCTGTAGCCTTCGACTTCGGCAAACGCATAGCAGATTTGACTGCCGCGAAGATCCGTAGATGCTCCATTAAGTGTAATTACTGTGTCGCTGGGATTTGTACCGTTGAACACCGTTGAGCCGGAGTCTCCGCTGCCAGTGCTATTAAGGAAAAGCGCACCATTGCCTGTATGTACAGCTCCGTGACGGACAAACCAGTTACTAGCGCCGTCTCTCTTTTTTACTATCAATACTTTAGGGGCGTCGTCTAATCCGTGTCCCACTGTGTAGGCAGACGACGAAGATGTATTCCAGGTGATGATTGAGAAACCAGCCGTAGGGTTGGCGCTTACCGTGCTGGGGACGCTTCCAGCGGTGTTGCTTGAGCCGCTGCCGCCTGCGAGCCAGTTCCACGAAATAATGCTGTCTCCGCTGTAGTTGTAATCAGAAAGGTTGCCAACAGTAAATCCATCAGAGTCAAATGAGGTTAAACCGTTTGATTGAGTGGTTTCTCCGCTAGTCAAGTTTGATTGTAAGGCTTTAGTTGCACCTCTTACGGCATCATTTAGTTGATGGTCTTCGTTGTAGTTTCTGGATTTGATCCATGCAAAGTCCGGCTGAAATCCGACTCCAGTTACTGAAAAGGAAGAACTGCCATCAGGCAGATAGATAAGGGGCTTGAAATAATCCGACCCATCCGCAATGTCCGGCGCGGGCAGGGTAGATAGGTCGCCCCATGCATCGCCTGAAGTTGTATATTGGAACGCCTTTTGCCCAAAGTTTACGTCAAACGTACATGGCGTTTGTGTCCTTGTTGACTCTTTGAAGAACGGAACGAGTTGGTCGTAATTGGAAAAATTGCAGCCGTTGTAGAACCCTCTTCTGGTTCCATTTATCCAAAAGCTGACTTCGTTATCATCAAAACTAACTTTTATGCCGATAACATCGCCTGCAGAGATTGTTTGATGCTGCTCTTGCAGGCTTGCAGAGGCTCCACCAGAAGTGGATAGATTTCCGCCTAAACCTGAAGCACCCCAATACGGACCAAAATTACCTGACCCATAATTTTCGTCTATAGCCATAATTCCATAAAACGAATTATTGGTGTTATTAACCACCATTTCCCAACGCCACAATCCGCCATCGGCGGGATTTCTAGCCAAAGTCGCTGACGCTACGCGGCTGTTGTTGCCGGAATTAACTTGAGGCGCGACAGTTAGGTTGCCGTCGCTAAATGTAGGAGCCAAAAGACCACCCGGTTGATAGCCAATTAGCGGGTTGAGAGTTGCAAAATTATTAGTCGGCGTGTCGCTCATCACGTCCGTACCAGTGCCGGAGGTGGTGAAGCCTGTGGCGGTGAAGTTATTGCCGTTGCCGCTGTGGTCGTGACCGATGCCGTTGGTGGCACTGGAATCAAAAGTCAGATAAAAGCCGTTGGTGCCATAAGTCAGTCCGCTCACTTCAATAGGACGCCAGACACCGTTGTTGTCAAACTCGCCAAAGTCTTCGGGATCAAGTGCAGAGCCATCAATGAAGTGGACTTCGGCTAAGTAGCCTTCAAAATTGCTGGTGCTATTAGGTCCGTTCCACCGAGCACCAATCCGATGTGCGTATGCACCGTTAATCCAAGTATCAAGGTTCTGACTGGGAGCACCGCTAAACGTAACGGGTACTTGAACTCCATTGATATATATTTTTACTCTATTTGTTGCTGTCGCTTGCGTCGTGTCAACGCTAAAAACAGTGTGATACCAAGCTGAAGGATCTCTATAGACACCGGTGGTATAAACAGTCATCACGCCACCAGAACCATTGTCCTGATTTACCCAAAACTGACCATTTGAATAAGCAAGAGTGTTGTAGACATCATTACCTCCAGTGAAAGCCTCCATCAAAGACCTATAAGTAGATTCACCGGGTTTTCCGACTTTGCACCACCCGCTCCAAGTCCACGTCCTGCGATTTCCAGAACTCGATGGAGTCCGGTTGAGGTACGCCGAATCCGCCGAGTTAAACCGCAAGCTCTGCTCGATCTCGTAGGCGGCAGCGCCGCTGGAGCTGAAGAAATAGTTTCCAATCATCAGGCGATACCTTCAGTCCAGCTGCCAACAAGAATAGTCCCACTAGCTTGTATGAAGAATGGCGCGACGGCTGGGAATGATGTGGGTGCTGTGTAACTGCCCCCTGGGAACTTCCAGTTAGAGGCGAAGCTGGTAGGTGCTGCCGTAACGCGCAAACTGCCCATCAATCCAGCGGCTTGGTTGGTGGGGTTTGGAACGGCGATTGCACCAAAAGTCCAGAAGTTGCCATTTGCCAAGTTGAAGGATGAGGCGGTGGCGGTGTTTTCAGTGCTGGTGCATTTACCGTTGATGGCTGCACCGTCGCAGTTGACCGTGCCATCGAAGAAGGCGTCGCGCCACTGGAGAGAGGAGGTGCCTAGGTCGTAAATGTCGTCGGTGTTTGGAACAAAATGACCGTTTGCATTTACTTGGCAACGAGCGGTGTTGTTTGTTGAAAAAATAACACCATAGCCGCTAGTATTGTTTTGAACGTAAAGTGAACTATTAGCTGAATCAATGTAACCAACTTGACCAAGAACCGTGTTATCGCTTGATTGCAAAGCAACTTGAGCTTGAGATGCCGTGCCGGTGTTGTTTGAATCTTTGACATAAAGGCTGCCAAAACCGGAGCTAAGTTCAATGTTACCTGCGCTAGTCAACCCATCACACGTCACCGAGCCGGTTACGTTGATGCCGGTGTTGGTGGTGTTTAGTTTTTCAGAGTTGTTGTAGTAAAGTTTTACATCTGCATCATCATTAATAGTAAGACCTACTTTCGTACCGCCTGCGAGTGTTTGGAAGTAGAGATTACCTTGAGATCTGAAGTAGAGATCACCCGTCCCTTGGCTATCTATAAAACTATTAGATCCGTTGTGGAATAGCTGCAGGTCATCCCCGGATCCAAGCAGGAGCTTGTCATCGTCCTGCAGGTCAACGTTGCCAAAGAAGCTTGCGTTTCCGGCAATGTCAATCGTGCCATCAACGTCTAGCTGGTCACAATTAACCGTGCCATCAAACCAGCCGTTGCGCCACTGGCTAGTGGACGTACCTAGGTCGTAGGTGTCGTCATTGTTAGGGGCTAGATGTCCATCACTTGTAATAACAACACGATTGGTGTTGTTGGTTTTGAAAACAATAGGAGCACTTAAATTATTCTGGACAACTAAATCTTGATTGCCTGTGCTAGTTTGACCTACCGCCCATACTTCCGTGCTAGCACTATCTTTTCCTTGGACGTACGCAAGAGTGCTACTGCCAGTGTTGTTATCGTCCTGGATAGTAAGCAATCCAGCGCCATTGCTTTGAGTAAAAGCACCGTCAACAACCAACCCATCACACGTCACCGTGCCGGTTACGTCGATGCCGGTGGAGGTGGTGGTTAATTTTTGACCGTTGTCGTGGTAAAGCTGAACCGCGCCGTCAACATTAAACTTTGCAATGTTTTCGGTATCTGCTGCATTTCTTATGTGAAGTGAAGGCGTTGTGAAGAATGTGGCATTAGTGCCGCCGTCGTGGATTCTGCTTCGTGTACCGTCGTGATAAATCTCTAAGTCGTTACCCGTGCCAAAGACGGCTTTTCTGCCATCGGAAAACTTGAGGCCCTCAGCTGTAACGGAGGCTTGAGTCGTTCCACCGCGTACAAGATCAATGTTTGAGTTCTGGGCTATCGTCACGCTGGACGTGCCGTTGGCGATGCCATCGCACTCAACTTCGCCGTTGACATCTAACGGCTGATTAGAGGTCCAAGCTCCAGTGCTGTTGACCCAAGTCAGGGTCTTGTCAGTGGCACCTTTGACGGTGATGCCACCACCGTCTGCAGTGGTATCAGTAGGCGTACCAACAACGCCAAGCTCGATGTTCTTGTCCTCGACAACCAGCGTGGTGGTGTCGATCGTGGTGGTCGTGCCGTTGACCGTCAGGTTGCCGGTGATGACAACGTTGTTGTCGAAAGTGGCGACGCCGGTGACATCAAGCGTGCCAGGAACATCAATGTTGCTGGTCCACTCAGTGGCCGTACCAGCAGCGTTGGTTTGAAGCAGTTGCCGGGCAGTGCCCTCGGTGATGTCGCCGGGAACAATTTCACCGGTCTGGATCTCAATCCAGCTGGTGCCGTCGTAGAAATACAGGTGATCGTCGTCGCTATCTAACCACCAAGCGCCCTTACTTGGACTAGATGGAGCGGTCGATGCAATGACGACGCCGCCCAAGCGCCAAACAGCACCGCTGGTGTCCTTGCATTGCAGAAACGGGCCGGACTCGTAATAGTTCAGCGCCAGTTCGCCAGTCGCCAACTGATTGGCCGTGGCCTCTTTGTCCTGAACAGCGCTGTTCTTAAGGATTAGTTGGACTGCCACGGCTAAAAAGCAAAGGACACCCTTATACCAAGGGTGCCCGCAGTCTAATCGTCAATATTTGATTACAGCCAGCAGCGCCACGTTGGTTGGGCGAGTTTCGGCATCGCCACCGCCGTTGATTGTGACGGTGTGATTGTGGCTGCCCGCTTGGTTTGTTGTGGCATTTCGGCTGCCAGTGTCGGCCCCGCCACCACCTTGACCACCGCCAGTTCCTTGGTTGGTGGCGTACGAGTGATCGTGGTTTCCGGCGGTGTTAGTCGTACCGGTAAACGCAGTGGTAGGCGGTGCAGTTGCATCATCCTGATCCGAACCACGGACGCGGCCCGTATCCAATGCTGATGTACCCCCGTCAGCATTTGCGCCGGAGTTCCAGCTACGAATGAACTGACCCCGCAGGTCGGGCAGCACACCCGCGCCGCCGTAAGTCGTACCAAGTGCGGCAAACAAATTGGCGAAGTTGGCGGTGACGCCCTGAACCGTGCCGGTGCCGTTCGGAATCGTGTCACCGTTAGCGATCAGCCAGCCGTCAGGGGCAGTTGCACCTGCCACGTGCTGGACAGTACCAACAGGAACCAAGCGGTTGCCGATGACATTCAGGATTTCAGTTTCGAGGTCGCTCAGAGCAGCGCTGAGACCGAAAGGCGAAACTGCCAGAGAATTAGAAGAGAGGGCTTGGGTTTCGGTCTGAGTTGCTAGCTCGACAATGCCCTGAGTGGTATCACTGGCCTCAGGCAGTTCAGGCAACACCCCACCAAAGCCGCCGTCCCAGATTGGATTTCCGGCAACCGTTCCGTTGATAATTAGCTCGGTATTAACGGTGTGATTGTTGACGCTCAGCGAGTCGTAGAACGTCGGGAACTCGATCTCGTCGGTTGGCTGTGATCCACCTAAAGAATCGAAGCTGGCGGATTCGCCGGTGCTCAGGTCTTGGATGCCTTGAGGCGTAACCAGGAAACCCTCTTCGTTGAAACCGCTGCCGTAAACCCGGCCTGCGTCTTGGTTGGTGAAGTAATAGGTGAATTTGTTGGTGGTTCCCAGATCGCGCTGGTACTCAGGCAGCGACTTGGAATAGTTGAGGTAGCCGGCCCACTCATAGGCATGGCCGAACAAACGAATGTTCGACGGGCGGCGGAACTCAATCGACCAGTTAGCCCAAGCGTTTGCGGCACCACTCGGGTTGCCGATGCTGTCCAGTGCGCTGCTGGGATTGCGGTCACGGTTGGCTGCGGTCTTAGGCAGCAAAATTGTGTGGGCATCAGCAGCACTGAAACCAATGCTGGTCAGGAAAGAATGCAGGCCCTTGTAGTCAGTAGCCGAGCGATACTGCGCACGAACACGGGCGTCAGTTGACCAGACCGTGCTGAAGTTGTAACCCAGCGTGGTAGAGGCAACTGTTCCAGCTGTGTCGTTGTCAAAAACGACAGTCGGTTGAGTGTTCTTGAAGTAGTCCTCAGCGTTGTAAGCCTCTTCCATGTGGACATAGGCTTCGCTCCACTTGGAGACATCAAAGGCTGAGTCGCTGTTCTCAAGAATGCAGCTGTAGTGCTTGTTGTTATTGCGGACAACATCACCGGGGCGGTAATAGGTGTCGGCAACCCAAGTATTGGAAGGATTAAGGCGGCGCAGCTCCACCAAAGCGTTGTTGCCGTCCGTGTCGGTAACAGCAGCTGAAGTACCAACGCCGATCGAAGCGGTGTCTTCAATCAGGCTGTCAATGTGGCCTGCCGCAGTGTTGGTCTGCAGGACATAGTCACGCAGAGGGGTGCGGGCGGTGGCGTTGCTGTTGGCGCCAAGCAGGGCAAAACGACGTTCGGATGTGGTCCGGGTGTCTTGGATCCGGCGGATATAGATGGTTGCACCAGCCAGATCGGGGTAGTCGATGCCGGTGTCTTGGTCTTCGCTGTCAAGGACGTTGTCGCCAGGTGCCGTGCCGTCCTCGTTTACAAAGGCAGCTTTGACGACGATCTGATTGGGGTTGCTGGAAGACCAGGCGGTTGCAGCCAGTTGAGCGCGGTAGTCGGCAGAACGGCTGTTCTCAATCCAGATGTAGGAATCCTCGAACAGGCTGTAACCGTCGCGCTCCAGTTTCCGGGGAATCTCAGAGTCATAGGTGCCAGCCTCAAGATCCAGTTCAAGGGTGATCGTCGTGTCGGTGTTGCCAGTGCTGCTGGCAACGGTGCCGAGGACAATCTTTTTGATGTTGCCCGTTTTCTCGCTGAGGTTGGTGGCAACCCGCAGACGGTTGACGGTCCAGTTCGAGTCAGCATCAAACGCTGCAGTGCGATAGCCCTCAGCCAAGGCCGCGCAACCACCAAAGTTCGAGTTGGAGTTGGTGACGGTCAGCTCGCCACCGCTTTCCACCCAGTGGTGGATGCCTTGGCCGATCGCAAAGACGCTGACCTCCTGAAGGATTGCGTTGTTGACAGCGCGGATGTGGAACGAACGCCGCGAAGGCTTCATCCGAACGTTGTCGGGATCCTGCGCGATGTAGTCGGCGTAGTCGTCAACCGCAGTCCAGCTGCCGCTGGCATATTTCTCCCAGTTGTCGGTGTCCTTTTGCAGCGAAACGCCCGTGAACTGGGCAACCACAATCGACTTAAAGCCTTGGGCATTGGCGCCATTGGCAAAAATGCCGCACAGACCGTAGGTGGAACGGATCGAGCAGTTGTAGATGTAGGGGCTTGCGCTGCTGACCGTGTCAACAGAAGCCGCTGCAGTTGCAGGGCGAGGACCAGTGATCTGGTACTCGACTTCGCGGCTGTCGGTGTTGGCTTCGCTTAAACCGGCGAGTGTTCCAAGTGTGCTGTACACCTTGGAGTACAAGCCGTCAAGCTGTGTCTCACTCGTGAACTGGAAACAATCCAGCAGGTGGTGGCTGCTGGTTGCACCAGCTTTATCCAGGAACGTAAAGCCGAAGTAGTAACCGCCGCCGGTAACGCGGAAAATCGTGCCGCGATTGCTGTAGTCAGCGGCCTCGTCAGTAGGAGACGGAACATAGTCCGGGCGGACCAGCGTCTTGCGCAGATCCACGCTGATCAGCGAAGCACCCCGGGGAATGATTAGACCGCCGGAGGTCGCGTCGTTGAACTGCTGAAGCTGAGCAGCAGTCGGCGTAAAAGTGGCACTCCAAGTGTCGGGAGTTGCCGAACCTAGGCCGTTGTAAATCGTGTGCACCCCAGGTGCCAGCACGATCGAAACCAAGTCGTCGCCGGCGCTGGGATCCAGCCAGCTGCGGCTGGTAATGATCGCGGCTTCGATGACTGCCCGGTTTACGGTCTTGAACGGACGGGCTTCCGTGTATCCACACTCCAGTCGCTGCAGGCTGATCCGGCGCAGCTTCTGGCTTTGGGTGCCGTCGTCAGTAGTCGAGTAGTCGCCGGAAACAAAAGTATCGCTACCGATCTGCGGGTTTACATACAGGACGTACTGCGCACTCAGCGGATCGTTGACGATCGACGAGCCGCTGGTGATTTCCGCGTTACCACCCAGCTGGCGGACCGCATCGGTCAGCGCGTTGACTTGCTCTCTAAAGCCCGACTGAGGAACATCAATGTCCCCCAGCGAACCAGTCTGGCCAGCTCGGGTGATCTTGGTCACTGGACCGCCGTCTAAATTGCTTCCAGCAGTCTAATCGCCCCTGTCGTTACAAAATTCGCTGTGCCAGCAATAATTTCTGTAGGCCGAACATTAACTGCACTCGCTGTCACCAGCAGTTCTGTCTCGTAGTACAAATCGCCAGGTAACTGATCCTGGGACGACTTGGCCTCATTGCCACGCTCTATCAAGTAAAACTTGGCCGACGCTTTACAGCCCTTCTCGGTCATTAACAACAGCTTCATCATTGTCAAGCCGTTGTCGTCCTGATCGCCGTAATACTTACGGTCAATCAAAAACTCTGTAGAACCGCCGCCCGTCACCAAAGACTTAACTGCTTCGCCAAATTTTTCGCTAATTGCGGTGGTGTCCACGCTCGGAGCAGAGAGTTCCAGTGACCATTCGCGGAGGTCACAGATCACCTGCCAGTAAGGAGCGGTTTGACCGGCGGTGGCATCCCGAGGCAAGACATCCGCGTTTTCGTACTCGTCCGAGTCGTAGACAGGCGTCTCGTAATCCGGCGCGTCATCGCAGATCGTTGCCAGCGTCACGGTGTCTTGCGTGTCGCTGAACTCGTAGTCGCCGTAGCCACGGGCGCAGATCCAAAACGCGTTGTTGTAATTCGCGCTTCCGAACGGGGCAATGCCGATGTTTCCGGCAACCGTTCCAAACAAGTTGACGCGGTCGTTTTTGCTGCCGCGTAAGGCTGCTGACCGGCTGGTGTAAAAGCTGACGTATCCCAGCTCGTCGATGTTGATCCAGTATTCCTGCTCTTGGCAGTCGGGAATGGTGTCGCTTCCGACGGTGTCGCCTACACGCGAATAGAACTGCGAGTCGTCGCCACCTTCCCCAGTCGGGTACTCCTCGGCAGCTTCCTTGTAAAACTTGTGGGCGTACCCCGTGATGTGACTGCGGTTCGGCCCCAAGAAATACCGACCGCCGTAGTAGCTGCCGTAGCCGGCAGGGTTTGGCGGAAATGCTCCAGTGCCGCTTGGCAGGCAAGACGTTGTAACGCGGTCGCCTGACCAGTAGCCAGGACAAATGCTGCTGAGGGCATTCAAGTTGCCGTCAACAACGTCCGAGCTAACCAAGCAAGCTTCAGGCGCTTCGCGTTTCAGCCAAAGCTTTCCGCCTACGCCAAGAACAGCCATTAGAACTCTCCGACAGGCTTGCCAGACACTTGGAAGCTAACGCTTACAGCTTGAACACTTCCGACACTCACACTGGGGCTAACGCTGGTAACAAAACCAGTGCAGCTAAAAGACTTGTTATCTAGCCGGTTAAAGACAAAATTAACAGCTTCAATATCTTCTGAATTATTAAAAATGGAGTTAAGGAAGACAGAGGCTTGGGCATTGGCAGGATCGTACAAAACAGTTGCGCTGCCAGTCGTTCCGCGCAACCCCTGCACATAAGTGCGATCGTATTCACCTAGCGCGGTATCCTCCAGCGCGTCTTTGGTGACCGTGATGCTCCAGTCGCGGACTTTGCCAACCAGTGTGCCCTGGTACTTAAGTTGTCCGTCAGCTCCAGTTAAGACCATTTCAGGCGTCCAGAGTGGCTACAAGTCTGACTTGCACCCTAGAGCGTCCAGGGAACAATGATTCGACTGAAGGCATTTCTGCCCATCGCCAGTTTAAGTACGACGGGATAATTGCGGCTAGATCATCTGGTGCACCAGCAAAAACGCTGCTGGGCAAAGTCATGCTGTAAGCACCGCCCTTGGACTCATGCCAGCTCTCCATTAGTGCCGTGGTGCCGGCGTCGTTCGCAACAAAGTCCAGCTGCAACGTCGCGTCGAACGCCCGGCTGCCGTACAGACGAGTGGAGCTGGCGCCGTTGAGCGCCTCGAACTTTTTGATCGGGTAACGACCAGGGCTGAACGTGCGCCGGGTT
>Ga0208645_1003617_pt1 | contig 11342 bp, 22 predicted proteins | sample VirMetDEL_Sep_01_FD_184519 | JGI IMG/M metagenome (GOLD analysis project Ga0208645, IMG submission 184519) | Aqueous microbial communities from the Delaware River and Bay under freshwater to marine salinity gradient to study organic matter... | ecosystem: Environmental > Aquatic > Marine >...
CTGCTTTTGGTTCGTCTTCTGCTTTAGTTAGGAGACCTGTTAAATCATTAGTGGCCCATCTCGTCATAACCAAAACAATTGATCCGCCAGGTTGCAAACGCTGTCGGGGCCCACTTAAATACCAATCGTATGTTCTAGGGAAAGCTGCTTTGTTAAAAGCATCTTGTTCCGTGTGAGGATCGTCAATAATCAAAAGGTCAGCACCCCGTCCTGTAATCGAGCCTCCAACACCAGCAGCAAAATATTCTCCACCATGATTGGTTTCCCATTTAGATTTTGCTTTAGCGTCAGGCCGTAAATACACATCACCAAATATTTGTTTATACGCAGGTGTATCCATTAAGTTTCTAATCTTTGCACCGAACCTTGCTGATAATTCTGCGTTGTGTGTCACCTGCATAATTTTCATTTTAGGAAACTTCCCTATCATCCAAGCAGGGTACAAAAACGAAGCGAACTCAGACTTAGTATGTCTAGGAGGCATATTGATTATGAGCCTCCCTTTTTTCTGTGTAGCAATCTTAGTAAACTCATGAGCCATAATTTGATGATGCCCCCACTTATCAGGATCTTTTTCCTGTTTCATAACAATATCAGGCCAGACTTCTTTTACAAAATATAAAAAATTGTCCTGGCACAACTTTATGTGTTCTAGCCAAAGCTTCTCGACTTTGAGCCTTAATTTATCAGTAGGTAAATTTGTTTCTGCCATGAACCTTAAAGTTTCAAAATTTCCCAAAAATTTTTTTCAAATGTTATATCCTTGTTTACGTGTAAGTAACTTACGTATCCACACATATCAGAACATATTTTATATTATTTTTCCGTGAAATTCCAGTAATTTCTAACAATCAATTTTAGAAAGTGAATTGAGCCTTGTGCCGTTATTGTGGGAAAATACCCCACGCCCCCCGAATATATGGGAAAATATTGGTACCGATAAGTGATCGTTACCGCTTACAATAATTTCACACAATTAATTTTGGTAATTTTTTATTGCGTCTAAGATTTTTTGTACCCCGTCCCTAGTCTTTGGTTGCGTGAGAATATGGGAATAGCCCCCCGCCCCTAGTCTTAAAAGTTTCAAGGCTCTTTGAGAGAGGCTATTAACTAAGATAAAACAACGCCCACCCGCTTGATTATGTTTAATATGGAAAGCCCGTTGGAATTTATTTAAGCCCCAATTTTCAAGTGTATTAGATTTAATTTGTTTTAACTCAATTAAGTTAATTACACCGCCCAAAATTGTCATTAAATCGGGTATTCCAACTGTTAAACTATGCTCAATTTTAATTAAATAAATGTTTTTTGTATTCTCTTTAATCCAATTATAAAAGCGGTTTTCTTTTTTCATTAAGGGTTATTACCATAAAAAATATTAAAATATAATAACTTGAAATTTTTTAAGACGGGCAAAAAAAAGGCGGGGAATAACCCCGCCTAATATTAAATTAAATCTTAATTAATTTTTAAATTTGTAATTAGTTTTTTTTGTACAAAAATCCCAAAAATAAACAACGCTGTTAAATCTATTTATTTTTAGCATATTAAAGCCGTAGTGTTTTTTAACAATTTTAGCCTCTTTATTTTCAAAATAAATGGGCTTTTTATTTCTTAACACTACCGCCCCAACTTTTATTAATGAGTTTTTTTCTATTTTTCTTATTTCATTATTCATAATTTAACCCTTTCAAAGTTATTTATTAATTAATAATTATTTTAATGATTTTTTTGTATTTTACAAATAAAAAAGGCGGGTATAAACCCGCCTCAATTATGCTTATTTAAGCCCTATTAAGCCGTTTTAACGGCTTTTATATTAGTCTTTAAATTATCCTTTAAAAAATTAACCGCTTGACCGCTTTGGGTTAATGATTTCAAAATAAATAATTCATCATTTTTTAATCGTGATATCCAACTTTTAAGATAAGCCAAACTATTTTTGTTTATAGTTTTTTGAATATCAAATTTACAACAAAGAATATTTGCCCCAATTTCCGCAATTAATTCCTCAAGTGCATATTCTAACTGAGCATTATTATCAAAATATTTTTTGTTTTTTTCAAATCTATTAAGCCTCTTTTCTGAGCCTGTCCAATGTGTAAGCTCATGTAATAGCGTTGAATAATACTCTAAGGTTGCATCTGTCCCGTTTTTTGTAGGCTCAAAATTAAATTTATTACTCATATGAATATAATCTAATTTTGGGGAATAATAGCAACGATCATTATTTGAATATTGCAAATTCAAGCCAATTTGATTTTTTACAAAATTTTCAATTTTGTCATTTTCGTTAACTTGATTTACAATTTTTTTGGGCGTTGGTATTTTCCAACTTGAGTTGCTTAAATCAACTTGAGCAACATTATAAGCATATGAAATTTTTAAAAACCTATAAGTCTTTAATTTTTCATCATTGGTTTTTTCATCTTTTATTTTTTTACCAACTTGCCCCCAATAAAAAACTTGAATACCATTTTTAGTTTCATCATCTTTTATTGTAGCCCCAACAGATAACCACGCTTTTTTAGTTGCATAATAATTTGTATTATAGCCCTTATCCATTGTATTTAAGCCCAAATTCCACCAATTCAAACCTTGATAGTCTTTTTTTGTTAAGGCGTTTTTTGGATTGTTGCCCTCTAATTTACTAGTAAAGGATTTAATCCATTTTAAGCCGTCATTGTTTAAGCCGTCACTTATTTTTTTACCTAAGTTTAACAACTCAGTTCTAGTTATTTCTGAAAACATAAAAACCTCACTTTCTATTGTTAATTAATTTTAATTTTTTTGTTCTCATACCCGTTATTATTATAATAATAGTTTTTAGTGTCAATTAAATAATGGGACATAATAAGACCGATTTTAAGCCCTTTTTAGCCCCGTTTATTTTAGCCCTTAGTAAGTATCAAAAAATCTTGAAATCTTAATATATGGGCGTTTATGGGCGTTTTTTTTAAGCTTAAATATATGAAAAAATAATAATTTGTAATATATGGGCTTTTAATATAAATAATAAGATTATGACTATAATTAATTTATTATTAATAGGTTATTCAATAGGCTTTTTAATTATTGCTTATTTTGGAATAGTTGGGACGCTTGAAACTATTGAATATAAAAACAATCAATACAAAAATGAGAGGTTAAAAAATGACAATACAAAAAATATTAACAATTAATTTTTTAGATGAAAAAATAAGCGTTGATTATGATTTTAAAAATACAATTTCAATTTATTCATTAGATAATTTTAATAATAGGGATTATGCCCCATTAGAGAGAATATTTGATAAAAAATTAAATGAAAATAATATTGAAAATCAAATAATAAAATATTTAAAAAAATTTGATTATGTAAAGCAAGATTATAAAACTTTAGATAATGAAATTGAAACAACTTATAAAAGGGAAATTTTTAAAATAGTTAAATAAAAAAATTTTTGAGTAATCAAAAATATTGTACTTAATATTAACATTAACAAAGGGGGTTTAAATGAGTACAAGGTCTATAATAGCGGTCGAGAAAGGTAATAAAGAAATAATAAGCGTTTATTGTCATTCGGACGGATATATTTCGGGCGTTGGTAAAACATTATTTAAGAATTATAATACTTACGAGAAAGCCAAAGAATTAATTAGGGGCGGGGGTATATCTAGTTTAGGCTCAACTCTAAATGATACAAGTTTTTATTTTAGAGATTGGGGGCGTAAAGATGACAAAGAGCCGACAAAATACAATAATGAATTTTGTTTAATGTATGAATTAACAGGCTCAACTATGATTGAATATTTATATTTATATAAAAATTTTGATTGGTATGTTTCACAATCAAAATATATAGATAAAAAAATATTAGGTAAAAATGCTTATGACATAAGCGTTGCTTATTGGACTAATTTCAAAAAAGTTAGTTTATATAAAAAAGAGTTAAGCGAAAAAAATAATGGTTTGAGTGAGGCAAAAATGATTGGGCAAATATCGGGTATGTTAAAAAATAATTTTCCTAATAGTACCCAAATTATTCAAGGTTCGGTTATGCCTACAAAAAAACAAGTGAATTAAATTTAATTTTTATGATTAAGGGGCGTTATTAATTTAACGCCCCTTTTTTTATGTCTAATTATTATTATTTGAATATTCAAGGGCTTGTCTATTGTCCACTTTCCACCATTCCCCGTTGGGATTAATTTGTCTTTTAATCCCATATAAATCTGGTTGCCCTTGTTTTCTGATTGAGGGCGTTGTTTTACGCCCTACAAAATCAATTATACGATTTATATTTATTTCTAAAAAATCATTCTGACATTTTAAAGTGCAAAAATGATTATGGTAATAATCCCTTGCTGATCTAGTTTGATAATTACCTTTTTTTATTCTGTCATCAGTATCATACAAATGACACAACGGACTTTGGCAGAGATTTTTAGCCATGTGCGGTTGCCTCGTTGTTATTATTATAGGCGGTTATTCTTTTTATTTTTTCTGCCCTTGTTTCTTTAGCTTTGGGCTTTAAGTCATCAAGCATAGCCGAAACATTATCGGGATTAAATATAGCTAAATCTGTGCTTTCAATTTCAATATCATTAACTGTGATATCTATTTTTTGATTTTTAGCTAATTTTTCAACTTGTTCAAATGTGGTGTAGCTTTTAATTGTATCTTCCACCAACTTAACACGCTTAATGATGTTTTCTTGCCAAGCCTCATAACAATCAATTAATTTTTGTTTAGCAATATGGAAATCTTCCATAATTTTAAACTCATTATGAGTGCAAGATATTATTCTTGAATTACAGTAAGAACGCCCACCAATAACGGACAACTTATATTTATTATGCCATTCTTTAGAGAGGCTTGTTGTATTTTCCCCGTTATTGTTATATTTAGTTCCACCTAATTCAGTTCTACAATCATCAATTAATTGTGTATGGTGTGGGTTTTCTTTTTTATCCCCTTTTAAAACATAACATTCTGGAGTTAAGCCTTTTTGCTTTAATTGGTCGTGATAATAAGCGAAAGCAAATCTATTTGCCTCACTACTAGTATAATCATTAATATTTCCGAATAAATCAAATGAAAATTGTTTTTCAGGATAATCAAGATATGTATTGCCTTGATAACTTTCTTTTTTAATTCCTTTATCGGATTTTAAAAAAAAACAAGCGTCCTCACGAACATTCTGCATATTATAAGTTTTATCCAAACTTCTTTGTTGGTCTACATCTTTACTATTAAAGTTCCGATTAATAATACCTTGAGTAGTCAAGTGAGCGTTCTCAATAATATTATCAAACTTTTTTCTTTGATTATAATATTCTGTTTTCAAAATATTATCCTCATTTGCATAGTGTCTATTAAACACCTTAACCGCAAGTTTTCTTTTATTTGCATTTAGTTTAGTTTTAGTCATTTGTACCTCTTTTTTATTGGTTGTTAAATTACTCTAATAATTACATTTAAAATATTTTAATGTCAACTAAATAATGGGATATAATAAGAAATAAATCTTGCATTAATTTTATTAATATATATATGTGAAAAAACAATTAAATGGAGTAAATTATGAAAAAAGAAAAACAATTACATATTGGTACTTTAGACAATATAAAGGGATTTAAAAATATTTCCCTTGATTTACACACTTATAAATCAATTTTTGATTTATCTCAAAATAACCCCTTTGGAATAGACTTGTCCGTAGCAAAGACAATTAAATATTTATACAAATATTATTCTGAAAATGAGGCTATGAAAAAAGTAAAACAACTTAAATTGGAAAGTGAGTTAAATAATGTCAAAGTACAAAAAAGTAAAAAGGCTATTCAGCTTTAATAATTTAAAGATTAAAAAATCTTTAAAATATGGTTATGAGGGCGTTATATTACATCTTGCCCCGTTTGATTTATCGGGTTGGAATATATGCCCTTTAGCTAGTAAAGGGTGTATAAAAGGTTGCCTCAATACATCAGGATTAGGACAATTAAATTCCGTACAGTTAGCAAGAATAAATAAAACTAATTATTTAAGATATGATAGGCAAATATTTTTAGAACAATTAGACCGAGAAATTGCTAACGGGATTATAAGAGCCAAAAAGAAAAATAAAAAATTCTGTGTGCGTTTAAACGGGACAAGTGATTTATCATGGGAGAAATTTAAAGTTAGAGATAATAAAACTTTATTTGAATTATATCCTAATGTGCCGTTTTATGACTATACAAAAAACTATCACAGATTTAAAAACAAAATGCCTAAAAATTATCACTTAACATTTAGTTTAGCTGAAGATAATTTTGAAGTAGCAAGTGATATTGTTAAAAAAACTAATACTAATGTTGCCGTAGTTTTTAGAAAAAAACTTCCTAAAAAATATATGGGGCGGAGTGTATTAAATGGAGATAAAAACGATTTAAGATTTTTAGATAAACCAAACTCTATTGTAGGCTTAATTGCTAAAGGCAAAGCCCGTCATGATACTAGCGGATTTGTAATTGACTGATTTTTTAATAATATTTATTTTAGGACACTTGCCCTTTGTATTAATACTAGGGTTGTGTCTTATTGGTTGGGTTATGGAGTTTTTTGAAAAATGAAAAAATGTTTATATTGTAAAAAACCATTTGATTTTATTTTAAATAGAAAAAAATATTGTAGCGGTAATTGTAAGTCAAAATATTTTAAAATACCCAAACTTAAATTTTATAAAGTTAATTACAAAAATTGTGAATATTGTAATAAAAAAATTAAATTAAATGAAAATGGTAAAAAAAGAAGATTTTGTAGTAAGGGTTGTTGTCGTAAAGCATACAGAAAAACAGATAAAGGTAAGTTAGGGGCTTATATTTATAACAGGTCTATAAAAAGAAAATTGACTAGTGAAAAATATGCTAAAAGTGAACACGGGAAATTAAAAAGAAGATTACAATACGCTAAATTAAGGAAAAATAAAAAATGGTTAGCAAAAAGAAATAAAGACAGAAAAAAATGGGACAATGATTATAGAAAAACTTTAAAAGGTAAATTAGCAAGACAAAGATATGCAAGAAAATGGTATTTTGAAAGAGGTGGTAAAGAAAAACAAGAAAAATATAGAAAAATTTATTTTAAAAGACCTGAGGCAATAGCAAGATCAAAATTTAGATTTTTTAAAAGACAAGCATTAAAGAAAAAAGCAACATTAAAAAATTTGACTAAAGAGAGAGAACAAAAAATAATAGAAATTTATAAAAAATGTAAAAAAGGATATAATGTAGACCATATAATACCCTTAAATAATCCGTTTGTATGCGGTTTAAATGTACCAGAAAATTTAAAAATAATTAAGGATACAGAAAACTTTAGTAAGGGTAATAGATTTATTCCATTCTTAGATTATAAATTATATGGTACTAAAAAATATTATAAGATGTTAAAGTCGCCAGAATACTTAAAGCATATTAAATCTTTTTAATTTCTTTAATAACTGAATTCGGAATAATTGTTGTATTACCAATAGATTCAATTTTTTTCTTATCATCTGAAAATGAGTAATCCCCAAATATTCGAGTAATGCCTTTAGATTGCGAATATAAATGTCCCTTTGTAATACAAGTCGCAAGGTCGCTATTTTTTAATTCTTCAAAATTAGACCATGAACTGTTGCTGACGATATCAAACCATTCCACAGAGACCATTGGATATTTTTCAATTTCACTATCTATTTTTTTAGGTAGTGTAATTTTTTTATTTTTTCTTTTTATTGTTTTTTTCATTTGTTTTAATTTTTACTTGACCAACATTTGCAGATAAATGAGCGTTATGTATTTCATTAAAGACAGTAAAAAAATTATTGTTCTTCAACAATTTCTTCTGGCGTAATGTCAATAATCTTTTTGTTTTCATTTATCTTACTTTCTAGTTCTTGTAATCTTTTTTCAAGGCTTTCTCTACTCATGCCCTCGATACCAGAAACATTTATTTCTCTTTTATCAATAAACAAACCCGCCATTTGCCCCGCTCTAAATTGAGCATTAATTGAGGCGTTAAACTGATTTTTGTTTTCAGCTTTTTGTTGTAGTCTCTCATAAGTTTTATAATGTCTTAATTTATCAGTTTCATATTTCTTTAATTCTTTAGCTAATTGCATTTCAAGATAACGAACAACATGAGGGGACTTATCGGGGTGTAATAATTGATAAGCATACTTACTAGCATTTGTTCGGTCTTTACAATCGAATACTTCCATAGCCACATCTTGTTTAGTTTTTTGCCCCCAATTAAGAACAAGCGTGTCCACAAACAATCTTTGTTTTGGAGTGAGGTCAGTAGTCGTTTTTAGTGTGTTCGGTTTTCTTGCCATAAAATCTAATAAACTATAATAACATCTCTATAAAGCAAAAATATATATAAATAAAAAAATAAAAAAAATAATTTCAAGATTTCGCCCTCTAGATAAATTTTATATTATTATTGATTTTATTAACTTTTTTAAAAAATAGGCTTGTAAACCATTGATTTTATTGACTTTCCTATTTTTTAGGAAAAATTCCTAGTTTTTTCCTAGTTTTTTTTGGCAAAAAACCTATATTTTATGCGGTTTCTAGCCGATTTTTCCCAGTTTCCCAGAAATTTCCCCATAAAAAAATTTTTTAAAAAAAAATTTGTGGGGAAAACGCCCTTATAGGTAGGACTTTTAGGAAAAATGAGGTTTTATGCGGTTTATTTCTTCCCAGTTTTATTTTGCATTCCTAATTTTTAGGAAAGTAGGAAAAAATAATTGTTGCAATCATTTTATCCCATGTTATATAAGATACATGAGTAAGATTTGTCTTAAAAATATAAATTACAGTTGCGTAATTGCTTACCTTTGCAAAGGTCAAGTAGGTTTGCTTACTCATAGGCGATACAGTAATCCTGTATCTATTGGGCTAGTCAGGAATAATACGCGTTGATGCCCCATAGAGCTAAAGAACTGTGCCGTGAGCCGTGATGCGTGGTTACCCTTTTTTACCCATGTATCTCGGTTCACTAACCAATAGGAATAAATTATGACTAAAGAACCAACACACTTTGCCGTAGAAGATATTACCTTTTACGGAATGGACGAGGACAACCAAATAATCACAAACGATAAAGGCGAGGCAGTAGTATATCAACTTAAAGCGGGAGTACGATTTAAGCCTTTAGAATATTTATGTGAAGATATGACCGAAGAACAATTAGAAAGAATAGAGGTTAATCTATGAAAATTAAAATAACTAAACAAGATATTAAAAACGGAAACCCTTGCGATAGCGAGGCGTGTGCCGTGTCTCGAGCATTGAGTAGACATTTTAAAACTAATGCGGTCAGTACATCAGTTAGTAAAAATGGAGTGGATATTAGAGTTAATGACCAACCTTATTTTGTAGATGAAAATGATCGTAAAAAAGTTATCAATTTTATTTTCGATTTCGATAATTTAGAATTTGATAATGCAACACCGCCAAAACCAATAACATTTGAACTTAACCAATAGGAGAAACAATGGCATATGAATGGCAAAAAGAGGCAAGTAAACATCTTGTCGGTAGAACAATAAAAAAAATTAAATGGCTTGACGCAGATAGTAGCTACAAACTATTTGGGTGGGATCATCAACCATGCGAAATACATTTAGATGACGGGACAATCTTAACCCCGTCCGCAGATGATGAGGGTAATGGTGCGGGGGCAATCTTTACTAACATCAAAGATTTACAAGTGTTGCCCGTGTTCCGTGAGCCTGTGTCCGAAACTACTATTAAAGCGGTAGAGACTAAATACAAATTAATCAAAGAAATTAAAGAAAAAAGAGAGGCTAGTAAATGATTAAAGACTACAAAGGCTATAAAATTACAATCGAGAAACAAAAACCAAGCGTCACGAAACCCGAAACTGAAGAAGAATGGGACAAGCATTTTGAAACGCATGGGGGCGAAACTAAAGGAACTCACAAATACAGAGTAGAAGATAGCGAAGGTATCATTATTAATGAAGATGATATCGAGATGTGGGATACACAGGCTTGTTTAGATAATGCTATGGCAGATATCGAGGCAGAAATAAAAACGAAAGAGGATAATCATGATTAAAAAAACATGGTCATTAGATAGTATAAAAATTTATCTTACCAACGATAAAGGGGACGAGGTCGTTTTAAATAGCGGGGATTTAACCGATACCGCTATGAATGAAGTAATTGATGATGTCGAAAAATATGTAAAACAAAAAGGGGGAGAATTAGAATGAGTAATGATTTCGAAGTACATAATTTTTATAATCATGATTTACATGAACTCAATCAAATCAAAGATGAGTTTATGGGTTTATGGAGTTCAGCAGTAGCTTTTAAAGAGGGTTATAAAGATTTAGGAACGCTGTCTATGGACGATTGGTATAAAAAACATGATGGTATAGAAGATGAATTAATTTATGAATATGCTGAAAAAGAATATAACAATGGTAATTCTATTATTGAATGGCAAGGAGTAAATTATCGTTATCCTTGTAAAATTACTGATCTAATGGATAACGGCTTTAAAGATGTAAGTTATGAAAATGATACTTGCCCTAGTTATGAAAACAGTAAAGCAAATATTGTCGTTTATCTTGTGGATTTAAAAAACCAAGAGTGCCAACGATACTTTCAACATAACTATTATATTTATCGTTTTGACGAAAAGAAAGGGGTTCACGCTGAACCAAGTGCGAGTACCGATAGTTTTGAAGATATGTTAACAATAGTAAAAGCGTTAGAGGTAGACAATGTTCCCAACAATTAAAATTTATGTCAAAGATGGCGTAGTGTATGAAGTCGATAATTTACCAGATGGATTTCAATATGAAATTATTGACGAAGATATTAACCAAGAAGAAAAGGAGAAAACCAATGATATGGAAAATTAAACAACCAATATCTTATCAAGAGGTAGAAAAAAGATTACATGAAACATTTGATAAAGATACCGATTATGATTTATTTCATAAACACAATGGCAGAATTGTTGTGCATTTTTGGGACGAAAATTATTTAAAAAATTTCCCCCATAAAGACGGCAGAAAAAAAGAGGTTATAACTTATGTGGAAATACAAAATAAAATATAAAAATGATTGAAGATAAAATTTTAAGATGTTTTAACTGTGGACACATTTTAAAAGACAAGGACGAAGATAATTTAATTTGTCAAAAGTGCGGATTAGTATATGACAATAACAAAAGAAAGGAGTTAAAATGGTTGACCAAACCTTACCAGAAATTACTGAAGTTCATGAAAAAAACAAAGCAAGGATTTACTACTATCGCTTAGAAAGAGATTTTAAAAAGTGGTTAGATCAATG
>Ga0208645_1003618_pt1 | contig 11339 bp, 6 predicted proteins | sample VirMetDEL_Sep_01_FD_184519 | JGI IMG/M metagenome (GOLD analysis project Ga0208645, IMG submission 184519) | Aqueous microbial communities from the Delaware River and Bay under freshwater to marine salinity gradient to study organic matter... | ecosystem: Environmental > Aquatic > Marine >...
CTGAATGTTGGTGGTGACATGGAAATCCTAGGTGATTTCACTGTTCAAGGTACGACAACAACAGTTAACGCATCTACTCTATCGATTCGAGATCCACTAATCCACCTTGCAGATTCCAATGAGTCTTCTGATGAAGTTGATATTGGTTTTGTTGGTCATTATTTTGATGCTGCATTAGGCGGTAGACAGCATACAGGTCTATTTAGAGACGCTACAGACGATAAGTACTACGTCTTTGCTCAATACCAAGACTCTGCCTTAGACTCTTCTCCTAGATCAAATATTATTGATAGGAGTGATCCTTCTTTTGTATTAGCAGATTTTAACGCTGCTACTATATTTGCAGATACATTCTCCGGAACAGTTAGTGCGGATTCTATTTCTGCAACCGGAAATATTACTGCACCTAGATTTATTGGTGATCTGGAAGGAGCAGTTGAGTTTATAGCAAAAAATGCTTCTGGATCGACTCTTAACAAGGGTGAAGTTGTTTACATTAATGGTATTAGCGGTAATATACCAACCGTAGACCGGGCAGATGCTGATAATGCGGCAGCCATGCCAGCATTTGGTGTTGTTAAAGAAAATGCCAATAATAATGCCGAAGTTATTGTCTATACTTTTGGTACTTTAGGCAATCTTAACATTCCAAGTGGGACGTATTCTGTTGGTGATACTCTTTATGTCTCGACTACACCTGGAGCATTTACTAATGTTAAGCCTACAGGTGAATCATCTCTTATTCAGAATATTGGTCAGGTATCGAGAGTACATTCATCGGCCGGGTCTATCAAGATCGTTGGTGCAGGTAGAACCGCAGCTACACCAAATCTGAATGAGAACCGAATCTTTATTGGTAATGCGTCTAATCAGGCTGTTACTATTTCTTTGGACTCTGCAGTTGACTCTGATCATGTACAAAGTAAAATAAATCAAGAATTTATCGATACATTTGATACGCATGACTCTGCTGCAGTTGTTGGTCAGATTAACGACACTGTTACTCTTAACTATATTAATGCCTTTACCGGCGGTGATTTTGATTCTGATTTAATTCCACCTCTGGCTGCTGTAGATATCACATCTGGAATCTTTGATTCTGCTAGAATTCCATCTCTAGCTGCTGCTGATATTACCTCCGGAATCTTTGATTCCGCTAGAATTCCACAATTGAGTACAGATGGCGTCAATGAAGGATCTAATCTTTATTATACCACATCAAGAGTAGATTCCGCAATCGACGATAAAGTTACACTCGGTTATATTAACTCTTTAATTGACAGTAGCTTTGACTCTGACTTAATTCCACCATTATCTACCGTAGATATTACATCTGGAATTTTTGACTCAGCAAGAATTCCACCTCTAGCTGCTGATGATATTACTTCTGGTGTACTTGATTCTGCTAGAATTCCACAATTGAGTACAGATGACGTCAATGAAGGATCTAATCTTTATTATACTACTGCTCGTGTAGATTCTGCAATTGACGATAAAGTTACACTTGGTTATATTAACTCTTTAATCGATAGTAGTTTTGACTCTGATTTAATCCCGCCGCTGTCTGCTTCTGATATCACTTCTGGTGTATTTGATTCTGATAGAATCCCTGCTTTAACAGCTGACAATATTTCTGGAGTCCTTGACTCATCGGTAATTCCTGCTTTGGCGGCTGCTGATATTACATCAGGAATTTTTGATTCCGCCAGAATCCCACAGCTTACGACAGATGATGTCAATGAAGCGTCCAATCTCTACTATACTACAGCGAGAGTAGATTCTGCAATTGATGTTAGAGTTGACTCTGACTTTATTCAACCTTTAGCTAGAGCCGCTATCGTTGAAGGTACGGGAATTACATATGACTCAGCTAATGGCATAGTATCCACAAACGATGCCGAAATTGATCACGATGCTCTTAGTAATTTTGTAGCAAACGAGCATATCGATCATTCTACTGTAGATATTGATGCTGGAGATGGTCTTGCAGGCGGCGGTGATATAACTGCGAGTCGCACGCTGGCTGTAGGAGCGGGTGTTGGCATTAGAGTTAATCCTGATGATATTGATATTGACTCATCTGAACTCGCCACTTACTATAGTAAAGCGATTAATCACGATAACACCTCTGGTTTTGTTGCTAATGAACATATTAATCACGCTAACGTTAATATCAATGCAGGTAAAGGTTTAACTGGTGGTGGTGATATTACTACTAGTCGCACAATTGATATTGACTCTGCTAATGTTCGTTCTATGTTTAGCGGCGGGGATGGATTAACTTACGACAGTGGAACAGGTGCCTTCACAGTTGTCGGTGGTGATGGTATCACTGCTAATTCAAATGAGATTGAAGTTACTGTTGATGGTTCTACTATTGAATTATCTGCTGTTGATGGCTCTGGCGCAGTCAGAGTAAAAGATGGTGGTATCACTAATGCCAAGTTAGAATTCGATTCCTCAACCATTGGTACTACATCAATCGTTCTGGGTGGATCTACTACTACGCTTGCAGGTCTTACTCAGATTGACGTGGATAATGTCAGGATTCTTGATAATACTGTAGGTACTAGTTCTGGCGATCTTATTCTTGATCCTGCGCCGTTAAATGATAGTACAGGTACAGTTGTTATTCTTGGCGATCTTCAGGTCAACGGTACAACTACTACGATTAACTCTGTAGATCTTACTATCAGAGATAAAAATATTATTATTGCCGACTCTGCTACAAGTAGTTCTCAAGCAGATGGTGCTGGGATTACAGTAGGATCTTATTCTGATAATCCTAAAATTACATACCGTACTGCAGGCGATAAGTGGGAATTTAGTAAAACTATTGACGTAACTGGTGAAGCTTTAGTCTCTACATTAACACCGTCTACCGATAGCGCTTTAGCTAGTAAATTTTATGTAGACAATAGTGTAAGTGCTTCTACTCTACAGGTTGTAACAGATAGAGGTAATAGTACAACCAATACTATTACTGTTGCTGGTATCACAACTAATGGCGACATTACTTTCAGTGATTCTGATGATCTTATTATGCCGGATCGCTCAAAGATTAAATTGGGTGGAGACGAAGGCCTCGAAATTTATCATGATTCAGCTGCTTTTGCTTCTAATTTTATATCTCAGAAAAATATAAGAATGGGCACGGCCGGCTCATTCCAAGTTTTCAATGCCGCTAACAATCAACAATCAATGTATGTTAATCCAGGCGGATCTACAATATTAAGATTTGCTAATAGTGATAGACTTACTACAAGTAGTAGTAGTGTTGATATTAACGGGAATCTTAAAATTAGTGATGAAGCTATAGTCTCGACACTAACTCCTTCTATTGATAGTGCACTAACAAGTAAGTCGTATGTTGACGCACAGATTGCAGCTCTTACTTTACATGACTCTGCATTGGTTGAACAACAAATCGATTCTGCTGAAGCTGCTTATACATTAGATTTTGTTACGACTAAAGGTAATACGACTACTAATAATATCACAGTTGGCGCAGTTACTGCAAACGGAACTTTGCAAGTTACTGACGCTGCATCTGGAGGTATAATAGTTAGCGGAAATGGTGGCGGTCTAGATGATAGTGCCTATTTGATTTTTAATTCCAGAGCAAAATTTGGTTATATTGATAGAAAAATTACTATTAATGATAGAAATCTAAATGACGCTTCTACAAGTAAAGATTTTGTAATTAATCTTTTTGATAGTGATCAGTTATTTATTGATGGAAGTGCAAAAAGAATCGGTATTAGAGAAACATCTCCTCAAGCTACACTTGACGTAGCAGGTGACGTATTCATTGATGACAGTCTTTCTGCTAATAGAATTACAAGACGTACCGCATCAACTTCTCCAGGTACATATGGTACATCTACCAAGATTCCTGTTATTACAGTTGATGCTTCTGGCTTTGTAGATAGTATCGGATTGGTAGGTGCACAGGCATCCTTGGGTGATACGGTTGACAGTATTAACTTTAATCCTCTAACCGGTGACTTTAGACTTGTAACTGATGTTGCGACTTTTGTTGAACCAATCATACCTAGAGTCTTTGCAAATAACATTGACATTGATTCTAAAGTTAATATTGGCGGTGACTCTGATAGAACTACATCGATTAGCCAAACTGCAATTGCAACATTCTCTGCCACTACGTATTCAGGTGCTAAGGTTGTTGTTACCGCAAAAGATGGAAATAACAGATATATCAGCGAGCTACTTATTACACACGATGGTAGTACTGCAGTTGCCACAGAATATGGCCAGGTAGCCACAGGATCCACGCTGGCCACATATGACGTTGATATTAATGGTGGGGATGTCCGATTGTTAGCTACACCAGCTTCGACTAATCCTACTATATTCAAGGTTATGAAAATGTTGTTAACGGATTGATTTTGTATAAATAAAAATATAATTTAGGTAGCCTATTGGGGAGAGTGAACCTTGGCGAATGATAAGGACTTTAAGGTCAAAAATGGCCTACAAGTCGGAAAAGATGCTACATTTGATTCTGATTTAAACGTATCGGGAATTATCACTGGTATTGGTTCTGGTTTAACTAGACTCAGAGCATCCATTGATTCCTCTGGTGGCGCTCCTAGTGTTTCTGCTGGTGCTGACTCAGGTGAGCTTTTCTTTGATTTAACAGAAAGCCGATTGGAAGTCTGGGATGGCGCGTCTTTTATTCCAGTCCTTAATCCATTAGACGCATTTGCTATTGTTCAGCTTTCTACTTTTACCGCCGGAACGGGATCTCTTACCTATACCCCACAATCAGCAATCACTTTAAAAAGTATCGACGCAACTCTGGCTGAAGCTGGAGATGCAGATATTGAGTTCAAGCTTGTTAAGAATGGAACCACGGACATTGGTTCGAGTTTTACAATATCCTCTGGTCAAACGTCTTTAGGTGGAACTCAATCTTTAACAGAAACAGTGATTGGTGCTACCGATAACGTTAGACTCGATATCGTTGCTATTAATAGTAGTACAACGCACAGCCATTTAACAGTAGAAGTTAACTACACCGTAAATTAAAAAGGTTAGAAATAATGACAGTTTTATCTTCCACTTTCAATCTTAGTGATAATGCAAAGTATCTTAACTTTAAAGTTGATACCACTGATGCAACAAGCGGCATTGTCAGAGGTACTGCAACTTTGCAAGATAAAAAAGATCTAATGCATGTTATTCAACGAGCAATTTCTACAGAAATTGATGAAACTGCATCAAATCCAATCAGTAATCATTTAGGTTGGGAAAGATTTGATGGTGCAGATTCCGCTGGAGATATTGTGCATGGTGGTGATGATAGTGCTGCCTTTGGCTTCTTAAGAGCTAAATGTTATGACCATGCTACTACCGGCCACTACAAATACTTAAAGCTTAAGTTGTTTGAAAGAGACGAAGCACTAGATTTAGAAAATAATGAGTATAATGATGAAGCTAGAAGTAATAGATATTTAAGTTCTAATAAAACGCTGGTTCTGAGATATGAAATGTTTGGTGACTGGCCGGCTTCATTGTTGACTAGCATGTTGGCTGGTAGTACAACTCAGGGCGGATGGACTAAGGACTCTGCAATCGCTGCAGGTAGTTCGATGGCTGAAGCTGATGGTTTTGGTAAAATGGACGGTTCATTGGCCTACGAGGCGCAGTCTTGGTACTGGAATGCTGGTAGATTTGGAAATAATCCAGGTTCTGGTAACACTGCCACTTCTGTTTTTACTCGCATGTACAATAATAATAATACTAATTCATTTAACAACGCTCTTGGAAATCTAGGAAATATTATCAGAAAAGATGGAACTAGAGGTAACTCTACGTTGTATGATATTTACTATGATAGATATGCTCAGACTGGGTTTGGTCATAAAGATACTTCCGTCAAAAACATGTATAATGAACTTAAGTTTTTGATTGATGGAAACTCTACACTATGGATGTTTGGTGATCAGGCCTCTAGCGCAGCTAACGTGGACTCTGCTCATGGTACTGATACATATCGTGGTGTAGACTCTAATGCCGATGCCAGATATCTTATTATGCATACAACTCAACACCAGGATGATGATCCTGAAAAAGTATCTGAATATAATACTACACTATTTGCATCTGAGTATAAGAAAGAATATGGTGAAGCTGCTCCTGATGGTGAGTATATTCATAATGGATTTAGAACTAATCTCCACAGCTTGTTAATGAATAACGGAATGGCCACTCCCAATAGTTTTTATGCTGTTGATCCTATCATAAATAATGACACTAGTCTTAACAATAACAGCTCTAATACCGTCGGCATAGCTAACTCCAAAACATCTACCGAAACTAGCGGTAATGTTAGATATCAACCCGCCGTGGCCCCGGCTAACTATGTCTATAATAGCCATAGATATTTTGGAACCTATGTCGATGGAAATGCTGTCAATGCTAATACTAATGGTGCAGTCGGTGAACAAAGAACGGGCCCAACCAGGAATCATGTATTGGCAGGTTCAAACATTGGATATGGCGGCAATTATTTTACAGACCGCGATGACAATTCAACTGCTGAAAAAACTACTAATCAAGATACTGCTAATGGTAATAACCGCGCAAATGCAGTCACTGCTGAGGCGGGTGGTAATATCCTAATGGGATTTGTCAATAGATATTTTAATGTAAATGATACTGTTTGGGGAGATGACTTTACAAATGCTCAGACGGTTGGTTTGCTTCAAAACTCTTCATTATCTAATCAAAGAGATAAAAACCTGGGTGTAGGTGAAACTGCAACTGGAAATAAAAATGCAAAATACGGATCCCTAACCTATCAAGACTGGGATTTAACCACAGCAACCAATGGATCTAATGTTGTAGCTCATGGAGCTGTCCACGGTAGGGAAAGCATGTGGCTCGGAGCCGATGGAGCGCAATTTGCCCTGACTGAGTATCCAACTAGAACATCATCTACACTCAGAGGTACTATCAATAGATCTGAATCGGTTCAAACATACGATGGTTATATCACTCCGGCTTCAGGTAGAGAATATCTTTCTGCCACCAGATTGCATATGGGTTGGTTGGGATATGTAGGACACCAAAACAAACATACTTGTTTCTCTCTTAACGAACTATTCTTTGGATCTAGACACGGATTATTCGGCGATGATGATGCGGCAGTGCTTGGATCCCTGTCTGAACATACTCCAGGAGATCCTGGAGCTCCGGGTCGCGTGGCAACATATGGTGCAAGTATTCCAATGGTATCTGCATATATTGATTCTTCTAGTGGAAATGGCATTGACACTGCAGATGCTAATAGAGAAGCTTGGCAGGAATTCCATCCTACACCGGAAAATTTAAATCAATATTCTGTATATGAGCCTATTATTTCTGTTGGAACAATGCGACTTCACGGTGGTGGTCTCCATCAACATGAAGCGCCGGCCGCGAATATCGAAGATGCCGGATCCGGGTATACTTTTGTAAATAATCAAAATGTTTATGCACAGTCTACTAATCATCACTTTTATGGAGAGTTTGGTAACCCAGGAGGAACGAGTAAGAAACAATCTGCTTTTGCCATGTTAGGCAGAACATATGGGTTGAAGATTTTCGGTCCTTACTCACCACATAAGTATAACTATCTTGACCAGGTTTCTATTCAACTGGATGATGACGGATTCTATGCCGTTAATCCGTCGAATTCTGTTGCTCACTGGGTTCTCCCAATGAACTGTACACAAGCCGCAATCTTGATTAAAAAATAATTTAACTGAATATATGATTAGGAATTATAATGTTGAATTTGTTTAAACAACAAAAACCTCTGATTGAATTTGTATCGATTGATCCTGCTTATACTTATGTTGCAAAACCAGATAATGCTAGAAAGTTTTTGCCTGATTGGATTAAAAAAATGAAGGAACAGACTTCTGAGGGTGTTCATCCAATGGCTTTAGAAAGACACTTGGATACTGTTAGAAAGTGTGTTCCTTTTCTTGATGCTATGAAGATTGGTTATACTATTCCTGCACCTGCAGATATGTATATTAAGGTTGGTGATTATGGAAAAAGCTTTATTAAAGAAACAAGAAGTCAAATTAATTTGGCAGGAAAAACTCATGAATTGTTATCGACACATGATGAAAGACAGATGGGAACAGGTCCTTTTAGGGGACCAGTATTGAAGTTTATTAACCCATGGAAAATTAATACTAGAAAAGGATACTCATGTTTATTTGTATCTCCTATCAATAGCGGTAATAAATATTTTGAATGTTTTACCGGAGTAGTGGACACAGATAATTATCATAATATCGTTAATTTTCCATTTAGGATTTTAAACCCAGATAATAGATCAGAGTTTGAGTTTTTCATTAAAAGAGGCGAACCAATTATTCAAGTAATTCCGTTTAAACGTACTGAAGCCTACGGAAAGATTCAAGTCAGAGGCGCAACTGTTCAAGAATGGATAGAAGAAAATAAAGATGAAGATGCTGTTGCTGGTAACTTTTCATGGTATCGTGAACATACTGTAGAAAAAAAAATTAATTTGGAGAAATAAAAGTTGGCCTACCCCTTCGATTCCGACAATTTTCCATATGGAGGTGTATTTAATGAAAATTACACCGCTGCAGCTGCGCTAGCTCTTTCTGTAGAACAAACTACTACTACTGCGGCGTCTATGATTACTATTACTGGTGGTGCAGGTGGTACTTCTCTTGGAGATGGTGGTACAGGTGGGTCAGTTACAACCTTAGATACTACCTATAGTGCTTCTCGGGGTTCTTACTCTGGCGGAGATGGTGGTACTGGTGGCGGTGCTCTTGGTAATGGAGCCGGAGGTGGTGGAGCTGCAGGATACTCTGGTGCAGGTGGAGATGCTGGATCCGATGGAACAGGTGGAGCTGGAGGAGGCGGTGGCGCTTCTACTAATCAACTGTTACTTGGTGGCGGTGGGGTAGGCCTATTCGGCGAAGGAACACCAGGATCTGCTGGTACTGCTTCTGCTGCAGCAGGGGGAGGTTCTCCTGGCGGTTCAGATTCAGCACAAGGTGGATTTGACGGATACTTTGATAGTAACGGAGCACAGCCGGTTTATGTTATTCCTTCTTCTCCTGCTCCCCCCACAGGATTGTCTTCAAGTCAAGCCGCAACCAGTGCATTACAAATCCTGTCTAATTATCCTAGCTCGACAGATGGAGTTTATTGGATTGATCTTCCTACTGTTGGCCCTACGCAGATTTATTGTATAATGAATAGTAGTTACTATGGTGGTGGTTGGATGTTGGCTATGAAGGCAACCAGAGGCACCACATTTAATTTTACGTCCTCTTACTGGGAAACTAACAATACCCTTAATCCAACAGCAATAAATCTGAACGATGGCGATGCCAAATATAATAGCTATAATTATTTCCAAGGGACTGATATTATGGCAAGATTCCCAGACGTAACAGCCGGGGGAACTTTGGGTACTGGATTAGGTGCATGGACATGGCATGAAAACAGCTTTTATAGTAGTGGACAAGCAACAACCTTATTAAATCATTTTACAAATACAGCGGACAATACCTATCTTCTACAAGATGCTGCTGTAACTAGTTGGGATGGACACAGCGGCGGACCATTTAGTTCGCAGGGAGGTTGGAGAAGATATGGATTTAACATCGATGACGGTACAGGAACTGGCCAGTCCCGGGCTAGATGGGGATTCTCTTGGAACAATGAAACATCTCCGGGAACAAACGATGTAGCGGGTGGTATTGGCGTAGGAGGTTATGTCTATACTACTCCCGTTAGTATGTCTGCTGGAGATCAGATCAGTTGTTGTACAACTTATAATGGCGTAAATAGAACTATGCGCTTTGAGATGTATATTAGATAGGAACAGAATAAATGGTTAAAAGTATATACTATCCTTATGCAGTAGAGCAAAAAGATAATCCTAATACTAATATTGCTCAATATGCAACACTAGTAGTAGATGAATATGATAAGTATTATAATGACAGTATTAGTCTTCAACAGTTTATTGATAATACTCCAATGATTGATAGTGGTGCATGGCCAGAACAAATCAATCATATTAGATCCGGAATGATTTTTACTATTCAAAGAGATTTAGACGGCGTAGAATATAATTTTGATTCAGCAGTACAAGAATGGGTTTTAGTAGACTCGGTATAAGGAATAAGTAATTAATGTCTAACGCAGGTAAATTTGGTGGTGGTGGCGGTTCAGCCGCATCTAGTGCTTCCTTTAGTAGTAAAGGTGGTCACGGCCAGCGTGGTGCTGTAAGAATCATTTATCCTACTCCAAGTGGACAGAGTGACACTACTACTATTATTGATAGAGGATTGCCTTCTGTCTCTGTCCCTGTCTCCTATGGCGTAGGTACTGGCGGTAATAACTCTTATCAAGCCACTATTGATGGTCAACTATATCAGTTTAGAGAGTTTACTAGTAGCGGAACTTTCACCGTAACTACAGCAGGGACGTTTGACGTTCTTCTAGTCGGTGGTGGTGGTGAAGCCGGAGGGAGAATTTCTGGTGGTGGAGGTGGTGGGGCTGTTATGCTCACAAGCACCACTCATAGTGGTTCAGGCGTTACTCTGACTACTACCGGAACTCACAGCATTACAGTTGGTGCTGGTGGAACAAATGGTGGAGCCAACCTTTTCGGTAACAACGGCGGATCAACCACAGCTTTTGGTATAACTGCAACCGGAGGTGGTGGGGGTGGTTCTTACTACGAAGTACTGCAAAAAGAAGGTAGAGATGGTGCAAACGGTGGTGGTGCTGGGGCACATGCCAGCATCACCGTTTCAGGTGGTTCTGGGACTGCACCGACTTTTCCAGCGGGAATAACAGGAAATGTTTATGCTGGATATAATGGTGGTAGCAGCTATTGGGGGGGCCCCATTTCTACCGGCGGTGGTGCTGGTGCTGCTGCCGATGGTATTGATGCCGCCTCTGGCACTGCTGGAAATGGTGGTGACGGTGTTCTAATAACTGATTTTGAGCAGAACGACTATTATTATGGCGGTGGCGGCGCTGGTGTCTACTACACTGGTGCAACTATGGGTACTGGTGGTAAAGGCGGTGGCGCGGGAGACGGAGATACAAATGGAAGAAATACTGCTGGAACTGGGTCAGGAAGTGATGGTGCAGCCAACACTGGAGGCGGTGGTGCTGGTACATTATCAAACGCAGCTGCGGACAACGGAGGTGCTGGTGGCTCTGGCATCGTAGTTATACGATATGCTATCTAGCGTCGTCGATTAAATGTTTAAATTAAGGAATAAGTAAATGTCTAGTTTAACAGTTTCTTATTTGGT
>Ga0208645_1003621_pt1 | contig 11330 bp, 11 predicted proteins | sample VirMetDEL_Sep_01_FD_184519 | JGI IMG/M metagenome (GOLD analysis project Ga0208645, IMG submission 184519) | Aqueous microbial communities from the Delaware River and Bay under freshwater to marine salinity gradient to study organic matter... | ecosystem: Environmental > Aquatic > Marine >...
GGGATCAGCAACTGGCAAAATATCTACCCGATCATCAAAATCAGTTTGTTTAACAAACCTTTGACCCCCAACTACGTCGTACGGATATTCCGGTGGTAGATATAACTTGAATACTCTTGCTAATAATTTGAATTCATTTTTTAACGAAGAGTAAATTCTTTTGTGAATAGCTGACATCGTTCTACTTCCACGTTCTAATAACGCAACTGTAGTTCCAACCGCAGCTTGTTGATTACCATCACCAACTTGTAGATCAGCAATTGATGCAAATCTTTGACCAGCATTTACTACAATACCCATAAGGTTTAGTAGTGTAGCTGATGGTTCTTTAAATGGTAACATCATAAATGAATCTTTTAAATTTCCACCTGGTGCATCTACATCTCTAAATTCACCTGGTTGAATAGACTGTGCATCATCTCTAATTCTAATACCACGCATTTTAAATCCAGCAGGTAAATTAGATAAAGTACCTGCGTCCAATAACTGACGGAGTGCTGCAGTTGCAGTTCTGCTCAATCCGCCAATCATATGGATTAAACCAAAGCCATAAAAGCCTAGTCCTGGAAGAAACTTAAAGTGAGTAAAGTATGGTATTTTAGTTTTTTCTGGATCACCAATTTCATAGTTACGTCTAATAGCTAAAACATTTCTTGTTGCTTCATCAACTGTTACTATGTATGGAATTTTAATTCCTGAAGGTTCACCTGTTTCGTCAGCGTCTTCAAAACCTTCTATATCTAAATTAACATGACATTCTAAAAGAGTGTAGACATCATCGTCTTGTGTTTTTCTTTGACCTTCTAATTCTCTCTCTTTTTTCTCAACGTCATCTTCAACTTGTCTTGGAGATCCTAAGTCAATATCTAAATAGAAACCTGCAACTTGTTGTTTTCTTAATTCGTTCTTAGAAACTTTTACCCGATGGATGATTGCCTCTGCATCGTCTAATGAGGTAGCCGTGTAGGGTACAATCAAATCATCTGCCGGTACGAACTTTGATACTGCTTTTTTAGATAACTCATCATAATAAGTTTTCTTAAAAGCTGATCCTGCTAATGGAAGATAGAATAGCATTTGATCAAAGTCTGGCTCATAGTCTTTCATTTTTTCCATGAGCTCGTAGTTCATAAAATCTTTAACACGATTTGCTTGTTTAGTTTTCTCTTCACTTGGTGCACCAATCACTTGAGTTCTAACTGGTCCATCTGCTGGAAGTAATTCTTTATAAGCTAACGCTTGAAACTGAGTAACCGCTTCTGCAAGAACTGGGTGAGTTGCACCACTAGCTCCTTGAAAAGGTTCTGTTCTCATGTCATATTTAAAACCTAAAAGATCTAAACCTTGAGTGTAAGAACGTTCCCATTCTTTTCTCCCCATTTGGTAATCTTGATATTTTTGAGAAAGGTCTGAACCTATCTCATCTAAAATATTATCTGGTAAAAATTCTGCTAAGTTTGCATAATGCTCATCCCCACCTTCTGGTGATGCAGCGTTTGGATCAAAATCTATTTCAACTGATCCGTCTTCTTGTTCATTAACTTCGACAGGACCTGGAGCTTCACTAACTTCTTCTTGAGCTTCAACTACTGTTTCTTGTATATCTTCCTCACTAGGAAGTTCTATTGAGCCTCTTGGACTTTGAGTCAGAGACTTGTCTATTTTGTCTGCCATTTTTTATTTTCTCCAGTTTCACTGTTCTAACAGTATTATAGTTAATATTCAACCCCTGAGGCGTGGGTCCGGATTCAGGCGGCAGGAGCCATGTCTTAGGGTATTTAGTCATCGTACGTGTATTTTCTCATATCTTCTAAATCAATATCATCAATAAATTCTTCTACATCTTTAAGCTTGCCCTCTGCATCAGGCCTAGCTGTTGCTTCATTGTAAGTCACGCCTCCTGTTTCAGGATCAGTGTCTATTTCCATTTCCATATCTTTTTCTAACATGTCACCTTCTTGTTTTCTTTTTTTAATGGTTGTTTTATTACCTTGTTGTGTAACCACAAAATCATCTGCTTGATAAACATCTGCAAATTCATCTGATCTATTACCCGTAAAATATTTCATTCCTGTTGATTCAGCTTTTAATTTAACTTTAGCAATAAGGTCCATTATAAAATCAGGAACACCATCTGCTCCTCTTCTAATTATCTCAGTTGTTTTTTCTGCAACCGGTGCAGCAAATTTAAGATACTTTCCAATTATAGGAAGTGACATAAGCCCTGCTCCTAGTTTTATAAATTTTCTTTTTGATGGATCATCAGGTCCATCAGCGTAACCAACTCTACCACCCACTGCCATCATTTGTTCAGGCATTGATTGTGGTTGAAATCTTTGACCTGTTATCAAATCAGTAAAATCTCCAACAGCCATAGCTCTAGTTTCTGCTATTTGTTTATCTCTAGCAGCGTTTTCCATCTCTCTTACTTTTTTTGCATTTTCCCATTTTCTTTCTGCTTCTTGTCTGGACATATCTGATTTTACATTTGGTGTATCAAAGTCTGTATCTAAACTAGAAAAGTCATCAGTAATTTGTTCTCTCATCTCTTCTTGTTTAACAACTGATCTTGCTTCTTTTCCTTCAGGGGATAATGCCATAAGATCTTTTGTAGAACCAATTAAATCAGTTCCAATCAAACCATACTCTAAAGCTTCGGCAACTGGTTTACCATCTTTTAATGCTTTGTAAGTATCACTAATTCCAATGTAAGCACCTAATGGTCCTAATGCTTTTACACCTAATTTAAAATATCTTTTCTTTGCAATATCATCAGGAATATTTTTTATTCCTTCTACTAATTCTTCTAAACCAGGAAGTAATGCTGCTTTTAGTTTTGGAGCATTTTCTTTAAACAATCTTATTTTTAATTGATCATCAAAATTATTTGGATCAGCATTTTTTATAAAGTCTCTAATTTCAACTTCTGTTTTACCTGGAAAAATATCCATAGGATCTATGGATTGTAATTTTCTAAATGATCCACCATAATCAGTGCCATCACTTAATGTAACTACTTTGTAACCATCTGATTGCCCTGCATAATCTACTAATTTATTATCTAATTTAGCTAATTCAATTTTCTTTTTAGCAGCAGGCATTTTGCTGTTTTTAATTTTATCTATTTCTTTTTCAGTAGCATCTATTTTATAATCTAAATCAGTGAATCTACTTTCACCTTCTGATCCAGCCATAGCTTGATTTATTTTTGATGGTGTATAAATTAATTTATCACCAGTTATCATTTGTGATCCTCTAATATTACCTGCATGTCCTTTATGCATTTCTTTTGTTCCAGCAAACATACCTCCTTCTGGAATACCACCTCTTGCTATTATATCTGCTTGTCTTGCTTTTCTATCTATATACTTTTTCTTTTTTCTTTCATCTAAGGTATCAACATCAGGTGGAGCATTTTTAATAGGATTTTTTTCTCTATAATTTTTTACAGCATTTACAGCGTCTTCCTTACTTCCAAAATCATCAGTTAACACGGTTTTATTCTTAACAATAATTTGTGGTTTATATAAAGTTTTCTTTACTCCTGTTTTTTTATAAGTTTCTGGTCTATTTTTACTTCCAATAACTTCCATAAATTCTTGTTCAATAACATTACCTTCTTTTACAGGCTTACCAACTTTTACTAAAAATTTATCTGTTCCGTCAGCAAAGTTTTCTCTATCAGATACTTCAATCTGTTCTGTAACATTTTCACCTAACTCACCGAAGTAAGGCATTAACATTTCTGTGTGTTGTTCTTGTGTGATCTCTCCATCTCTTAAAGCTTCGTCCATATACATTTTTAAAATAGAGACTTTACTTCTAGGCATTAAAGCTGGAGCAACTTCTTTTAAATTTTTTAGTTTATCAATGAAAGGTGTTTTCTGTTCGGGTTTTTGTGGAGGAACCATTGTTCCATTCTGGAAACCAGGACGTCTCATGTACGCCATCATTTGTCTGTAGTCGTTGAGTTTCAAGTTAAACTCCCAATATGTGAGGCAAGCCTCCTGATGCGTTTTTACTTCTAGATGTATTTTTAAAAGTGCTAATGATGTCTTCAGGGTCCATACCTTTTTCTAACATCTTATAAGATTCTTCAATAGTTGCTATTACTTCAGCTTTTCTTTGAGGATTATCATCTATTAAAATTCTCTCAACTAGTTCATCATCTAATCCAGGGAATCTTTCTTTTAATTGTAATCGCTCTACCATTTTAGGAGCTAGTCCTTTTGCTACATTCATTTCAGACTCAAGGTCCATATTAGATAACTCTTCAATTTCATCTGTTGACATTAATCTTTTGTCACCTGACATTTCCATCTCTTCAAGTTTACTCTCTAAAAATTCTTTTCTACCTTTTTCACCTGGTCCTGGATTTAAATTACCTTTTTTATATTCTAGTTCCATATCAGATATATATTCTCTACGATCTTTCAAAGCTTTTTCAGCTTCACCAACAGTGCCATCATTCATCCAAGTCTCACTGTCACCTAGCTCTTCTTCATAAAATTTAATTTCATCATCAGTCAACTGTCTTTTTGGATCAGGATTTCTAGCAGAAAAATCATCAAATATTTTTGATTTACTTTCTACTTCATCAGCAGTTTTTACTGTGCCTTTACCAAATTTTTTATTTATAGTTTTTACTAAAGCTTGAATACCTTTTGGTAAACTTCCAATTGCAAAACCCATTCTACCACCATCAGCTTTTTTAGGTCTAGCTACTTCCTCAAAAGATCTTTCATAAAAATCTACAGTGTCATTTATATCAATACCTTTGTCCTGAGCGTTTGATTTTATTTTTGCCATTGAAATCATAAAGTCATCAGACTTTGTTCCTGAGTACATAACATCCATTAATACATCTTCATCAATACCTTGCTCTATTAAATCATCGTACATGTTAGATCTAACCACAGCACCCATATCAACATTTTCAAATATACCTGTACCTGCATCTTCAACTAAGTCAGCTACAAAAAGTTTTTGTTTAGTATTTTTAGCACCTAACTTATCAATCATGCCTTTAGCTTTATTTAATTTTCTTGCATTGTCTTCTAATGTAAATGCTGACATCTCTTCATCAGTTACAAATGGTCTGTCTAGATCAGCAGCCTTTTCTCTTTGACTTGGTGATTCTTTTATAACCTTACCTTTTTTATCCATACCCGGTGCAAAGCTTACTTCTTCTACATTATCTTGAATAATACCACCTTTAATCTTTGGTGCTTCTTTGGTTCCTGATGCCTGACTCATGATGCCAGTATCAAGAGTTGATATGTTTTCACCTTGAGATGTAATTTTAGTTTTAGCCTCTTCCATAATCATCTCTTCTTCGATTGGATTAGGATCTCTTTTAGTTTGTTTTTTGAAACCTTTTTTAAGAGCATTAAAAGCTGCTGATATAGTTTTATATGGTCCCATAATTAATAATATGTCCTCTGTTGCGGAGGCATAGTTTCCTCCTCATAATCTTCAGGGTGCCTGATCAAACCCCCCTGTCTAAATCTCATTACAGCTTGCGTCATGGAATCCACTAGATCATCATGGTCTCCGTAAGGAAAAGCTGCACATTCCTCTATGACTTCTTGTGCGAAGTCCATATCTTTGGGCGCCCATATCAGTCCCGACTCAAAGAGCGGAGATACTGCGTTTACCCTCGTGTGTTTATCATTACCACGCGACGGTGAGAAATTTATAACAGGTATCCCCATTTTTCGCAACTCATAAGTTAGAGGGAGTCCAGATGCTTTAGATTCAATGATTACAGTTTCAGGGTTCCAGTAACCATATTGTTCAAGAGCAATACGTCTTAGCTCCGGGAATTCATACCGACCCTTTAATGAATCTAGTAATATTAAACTTGGTGGTGCATCTTCGTTTTCTGTAAACACACCCCAGGTGGTTATAGCAGAATAGTCAGCAGTTTCTTTTTTCATAAAGGCTGTATCGTAAGATTGTATAACATGTTGAAGCGGTGGCATATCTTCATCTTCCCAATTTCTCCACCACTCACGTTTTATTAAAGCTCCTTCTTCTGAAGTTGGATTCTGCATATATTGTGCATTCCATTTTGATAAAGGTATACTAGCCTTAACAGATTCTAAATCTTCTAGCTTCCAATATTCAGGCCACACGGGTTTACCTGATGGCAGGATTGCAGGAAATTCTACAACTTCCCATTGATCTGACTTAACTCCTTTTTGAGCATTTAATAATCTACCTGTTAAATCTTTTTCATTCCATCTTGTCATGATCACAACAATCGATCCACCAGGTTGAAGACGTTGTCTAGGTCCTGATGTATACCAATCATAAGTTCTCTCAAGAGCTTGGTTGTTAAGAGCATCTTGCTCAGTATGTGGGTCGTCAATAATTAATAAATCAGCTCCCCGTCCTGTAATAGCAGAGCCAACACCGGCAGCGTAATATTCACCGCCTTGTTCTGTTTCCCATTTACCAGCAGCTTGAGAATCAGGATTTAATCTAGTTTTAAAAACTTGTTTATATTCTGGAGAGTCCATCAAAGATTTAGCCTTACGACCAAACCTTACGGATAATTCAGTTGTGTTAGTTGATTGAATAATTTTTAATTTAGGATTACGACCTACCATCCAGGCAGGCAAAAGATAAGAACCAAATTCAGACTTAGTATGTCTGGGTGGCATATTAATAATTAGTCTTTTAATCTCACCTTTAGCTAGTCTATCAAATTTATCTGCGATTTGTTTGTGATGTTTGCCTTCTATAAAATCAGGCCAAACATGTTTAACAAAATCCATGAAGTTATTTTGTATACTAGAAGTCTTTTTCTTTTCACCATATTGTGCAGCCAATAGAGCAAATTGTCTTCTAACATCAGAAGGTAATTTATCAAAGTTTTTTAGTTTATCTTTATCTATCATAGCAAAAATTTTTCCGCAAAATTTTTTGCAGAATTTTTTTGGAAACTCAAAAAGTATTTTACAGGTTTAAACGTATGAATCAAGGCATAAAGGGGATAGTCTGGGACCCCTTTAGTTTATACAAAAAAACAATTATTTAATTAAATTCAAAATTAGGATGGACCCTGGTACCTCTATGAGTTACCAGGGTGCCAGAAAGGTTGGTTCTAGTCTAGTAGAACCATATATGCTTTCGCGTTATGTTTACGAAACCAATTCAAGTGTTCACGCATTATATCCCAATGCTTGGACGCACCGTGTCCGACTTTCTTATCGTCCAAGGTTGCCATTACTTCAGCTAAGAAAATACAATCGTGTCTTCTTGCTTCTTCTTTAGTAAGCATAATAGACTCACCATTGAATCTATTCTTACGTTCTTCTGTTCTGTTGTCTGTGTTTGTTTGTGTCATATATTCCTTTCGTTATAGGATAATCCTATTCTATTAACTGTCCATTGTCAACCCTACGAATTTCATATTCTGGACCCCACCTAGACTCATCGTTCTTGACCTTGGCATAACCTTGGCTCTCGCGTCTATGTCTGATAAACTCTATCGGTCGACCTTGTTCAATGTTTTCCATGTTAAGACCTAACCAATCAAACTTGCATGCTTGACTACAAAAATATTTATCTGAGCCCGAACACCAATTTTGACTATCCCTATCAAAGTATGCATATCTTCCACGAATTACTCCACGAGATTTTAAAAATCTATCTTGTGTAACATATGTATGGCAATTAGGTCCTTGGCAAAAATGTTTGTTAGGCATTTTACAACCTCACTTTCCAACTGCCTTTTGCAGTTCTATAACCTTGTGCGTCATCATCAAAATATGTCATCAGCTTTGCACCTACTTTGCTTGTCCAATATTTTGACTTGTCTGTCCATGTTCCATTTCTTGTGATGTGTTTTTTATCCTTGTTAGAATAGTATGTGATTTTAAATTTAGTGTTTTCTTGCATTTCTTCCTTTCTGTTATGTATGGGAGTATATATTATACTCCCATATAGTCAATACTTAATTTAAACTTTCTTCATATTTTTTTCTAGCCAATATTTTAGCCTCTCTTGATTGATGTTTATTTTTTAACCCTTTAATCATACTTGCAAGGTTGCTCGGATTATAGATAGTTAAGCCTGTTGAGTTAGTTCGGATTAATTCTGCCTCATCAACTTGAATACCTAGTTCAGTTGCAAGTTCAATACCCTCGCTTAGATATCTGTATGCTTTCAATCCAATTTTTAATTGGTCGCATTGTTTGGTAATACTATCAATCCATGTTTTATGTTTAGATACTAGATTACCTTTTGCAACTCGCCATTGTTCAAACATAGTGTACTCATCTTTAGTACATGCGATTGCTCTTGAACGACAGTAGCTAGTTCCAATGACATCAAGATAGTATTGGTCATTAAAAGTTTTAGTCATGCCTGTATCATTATTACTACTAGAATAACTACTACCATTATATCCAAGTGCTTTCATACATGCGTCCACATGTTTTGTTTTATGTGGGTTGTCCTTGTTTTCTGATTGTTGTGCAAAGATATCTGGGTTGCAATCCATTGCTTTTAAATCTTCTCTAAAATATGCAACTGCAAATTCCTTACCCTCATCACTACTATACTCATTACCATTTAGATTACCAAACAAACCAAAATCAAAATGTGATTTAGTTTCTTTTGCGTCGCCCTCGTCGTCTAAATCTTCATTGTGTGCAAAGTAAAAACATTTATCTTTTGCAACAACATCACAAGGATTTCCATATTTCTTTTTGAAAGTTCGGAGTATTGCAACATCTTCTGTTGGATATGCTCTCTCTACAACTTGTTTTGCAAGTTCACTTGCAAAGCCATAATGTTGATCAACATTTTCTCTAGCTTGAAGAAATGCCTCTCGTTCTTGAGTGTCCTCGTTCTCAAAGACATTTTTTATTTTGTTATAGAGTTTGTTTCTTAACTCGGTGTTCATTCTTATTTTTGTCATTTTGACCTTTCTGTTAATTATTTTTATTTTTTTAATTTATACTATTGACAAATAATGTCAATAGGATTATATAGGAGTTAGTTAATTAATTGGGAGTACCCCACGTCACACCGCTACTAGTTAGCCGTCTTCGTTGGGGTGCTGATCCCTGATCCAAGTTTAAAAGCACTCAGTGTTGGTGACAATACAAGAGGGACTTGGATCTGGGATCAGTCATTGTTGACTGTGAGAATAAACACTATAACAAGGGTGTTACGCCGGGTTAACTGTATGTCATGCAATTGGAGGCGTCATGACCACCCTCGTAGCATAGTGACTGATCATTATTTGCTGGACCAATTCTCTTTGTGAGCAAGCTTTAGCCTATCACAAATGACCAGTTGGTCCTGCTAATGATGACCTAGAGAAGGCGTCCAAATCTGCCCCTGGCATTTCCCTGTACGTAAGCAGTGACCGCAAGGTAGCAACGAAGTACTAGGACCAGAGGCGCCAGAGTTCCCTGATCAGGATGGCGTTGCTGGTATATGATTTAGGTCGCAAGCTTCAAGCTTCAAGCTTCAAGCCGCAAGCTTGACAAAGTAAAAGATCTATAGTATAGGATAGTAAAGGAGAAATATATGAAAGTAACAGAAGCAAGAAAGATAACAGACTCATTAACAAGAACGTCAAAGATGCCAGGCCTATCTTACAGCCTGCCAGCATGGGCCTGCCAGACTGGCTCGAAGCTCAGGAAGGTTAAGACCTCACCCTGCTATGGATGCTATGCACTAAAAAATAATTACACACGTTACCCAGCAATCAAGGAGGCCCAGTATCGAAGGCTGGACGCTATCAATCACCCGCAATGGGTTGAAGCGATGGCTGCACAAATCAAGCGCCAAAAATGGTTTAGATGGCATGACGCCGGAGACGTACAGTCTCACCAGCATATGGCAAAAATTATTGAAGTGTGTAAGCTCACACCTGACACGAAGCACTGGCTGCCAACACAAGAGCGGCAATACCTGCCAGCCCCTGAAGAGGTTCCTGAAAATTTAATTATAAGATTAAGCGCTGCACGTGTAGACGGTACTGCTGGCAACGCCTGGTCCCACTCTTCAACGGTGGTGACTGATGGAAGCCCCAGCTGCCCGGCGCCAACTCAGGGCGGCCAGTGTTTAGACTGTCGAGCATGCTGGAATAAAGATATAAAAAATGTTAGTTATGGTAAACACTAAAATGACATTTGTTTTCAAACATCCAAAATTTTACAGAATCCCCAGGGATAAATCGGATCAGGCCATTAGCTGGAGAACCCACGACGGTGGGGTACAGCGTGCGCCTGGTCCGGGCCACAAGCCTCAAGCTCCAAGCTGCAAGCCACAAGCTAAACCAGAACCTAGTTCAGGTTCTCAAGATGCAAGGCGCAAGCCTCAAGCCCCAAGCAGCAGGGTTCAAGCTTCAAGCCACAAGCATCAAGCTTCATAATATCCTTCCCCTCATAAAGTTTTACAAGGTTAAGGGAGAGGGCCTTAACTAGGATAAAAGTATTGTTTGGATGTTTCACGTGAAACGCATATTGATGTGGTGAGAAGCGTATCTTGTTTGTTTTTGTTACTTTCAGTTCCAATGTAAAAAAGTGCCCAAAATTATTATACCCCAATAGATCGGGAGTACCAAAAGAGCCGCTATTTTCAATCCTTGTCCACGATATTTTAGGTGTAGATTTTTTAAGTTCATGCCATAATTTCCGTTCAGGTTTGACTGACATTTTTAATACTACAGCTTTTTAATAACTTTACCCATTTTCCAGGTTTCAGGAGTAATTGTGAATACCAATCGATGAGATTCTCTTACTCCTAATAATTTATTTTGCAAGAGTTTTACACCATCAATGTCATAAAATTCTCCATTAGGTAACAAGACTTGTACTCTAGCCTCTTGAGCAGCGGGTGATGTGTTAAATTTATCTACAATTTGCTTTAATAACTTTCCAGTAAACATGACTTGCTTTATAGTCTATGTTGTATTAAATATCAAGTATGAACAAAAAGGAAAAATGGGATGGAAGATCAAGACCTACAAACGACAAATACAAAGAAGAATGGAACAGGATATTCAATGGGAGTACCAAAGAAACTAACAGAGAGACAGATGAAGTTTGCTCACGAAGTAGTGACAAACGAAGGTCGAAAGACAGCAACTGAATGTGCTAGAGATGCAGGTTTTGAACCAGAGCATGCTAGACAATATGCAAGTAAACTTCAGAATCCGAAATTATATCCATTAGTTGTAAAATACATTGGAGAGTTAAGAGAAGAATGGCAGAAAAAATATGAAGTCACTTATGATAGACATATTTCAGAGCTAGCAAAGTTAAGAGAAGATTCAAGAAAAAAAGGAGCTTGGTCAGCTGCAA
>Ga0208645_1003622_pt1 | contig 11328 bp, 10 predicted proteins | sample VirMetDEL_Sep_01_FD_184519 | JGI IMG/M metagenome (GOLD analysis project Ga0208645, IMG submission 184519) | Aqueous microbial communities from the Delaware River and Bay under freshwater to marine salinity gradient to study organic matter... | ecosystem: Environmental > Aquatic > Marine >...
CAGTTAGATGAACACGCTCAGGCTAATGATTTACCCAGAACTTCAGAGTTTAAATCAAGAAGAGACCGTAGACCTGCTGATGCTTATAAGAACGCAAAACAATTAAAGAAGCAATGAAAGTTAACACTCAGATATTACAACATTTTAAAACAGACCCAAGAGCTTTCTTTAAGTTCTTGCAGGTTATGGACAAAGAGAAAGGAGCACTAGTTCCTTTCGTATTAAATTCAGAACAAGAGGAGTTATTAGATGTCCTACTCACAAAACAAAAAGTCATTGTCCTTAAAGCAAGACAAATCGGTTGTTCCACGCTTCTCCGTGCCTACTTCCTCTGGAGAACTTACTGCTCAGGCGAACCTACAACCCACGCAATCATTTCATACACACGAGATAGTGCCGACCACTTACATTCAATGGACAAGCAGTTCTATATCTCACTCCCTAAAGCATTACAACGAAAACTTAGCAAGTCATCAAATAGAACCCTCCAGTTTGCTGACTCTAAAGCCAACCTCAGAAGCTTTACTGCAGGAGGAAAAGCAGGAGCTACCAGAAGTTTTACCTTCAACTCTTGTCACATCAGCGAGTTTGCCTTCTTCGACGACCAAGAAGACCTCTTAAGTAATGTTATAGCTTCAGTAGGTGAAGGTCAAATAGTGATAGAAACAACACCCAATATTCCAGGTGATAAGTATCACGACTTGATTATGAACAGTCATCATAATGGTTGGCATTTATGTTTCTTTCCTTGGTATAAACATAAGAACTACAGAAAGAAGAGCCGTTTCCATTTAGAAACTGTGCCTGATATGGATGAAAATGAATTAGAATTTATGGAACAGTTTGGTCTGAATAAGGCACAAATGTATTGGAGACGAACTAAAATAGCTTCAATAGGTTTAGATAAATTTCGGAGGGAGTTTCCGTCTACAGTAGATGAAGCTTTCCTATCTACATCCAACTTGTTCTTTCCTACAGATGTCATAGATGCACTCGAATTAATAGACACTGGGAGAGGACCTCATCATTACTATGCAGGCGAGGCTAGAGGTGATGACCAGTATGCTATGGGTGTAGATGTTGCTAGTGGAACCGGAGGGGATTACAGCACAATAACAGTTGTAAGCCGGACCACTAAGCAACCCGTTTATCATTACAGATGTAATGAGATTTTACCACATAATTTTGCAGATGTTGTATGGGAAAAGTATCACGAGTTCGGAGAGCCAATAACTATTGTAGAGCAAAATGGTGTAGGTGAAGTTGTTATCTCTCGTTTACAAGAATGGCGATTAAGAAATCTTTGGAGAGATGATAGGGGTAAATATTGGAGAACAAATAAACATAATAAAATAAGTATTTATGATAACCTCAGAGATATTTTATGTAATGAAGAAATAGTAGCAATCAGTAAGTTATTATGGTCAGAATTAAGAACTGTAGAAGTAACTGATAATGGAGTTCCAAATGCAGTTCAAAAAGGCACTAATGACGATATAATTATAAGCACAGCTCTGGCTTTATGGATATGTAAGATAAAACCGGCGCCTAGTTTTTTTCAGGTAAGAAGAGATTTAATTGATGAATTTAAAAGAAAGACCAGAGCAAATAGAATTAGAAATGCAGGACCATTACCGTGGCGACCTGCTGGAGGATTTAAATAATGGGTAAATTTGATATATCACCTAAAGTCCTATCAAGTATTGTAGAGGCTCATAAGCGATACTGGGAAGACCAAAAACGAGATATGTATAAATATAAGCGTGCTTATGAATGTAGGTTCTGGGATAACCTTAATGACCCAGCACAAATCTCTATTCAGACCTCAGATGCTTATGGTTATATAGAAAGTTTTATCTCATCACTCTTTACTAAAAATCCAGGTGTTGTAGTTAAGAACGGATTAAAAGGCACAGGTGATACAAAGAAAGCACAAGCACTTGCAAATGACTTCTTGCTAAAACAAAGAACACCTATAGAAGACGCTAGTCGATTAGCTCTAATATATCCTAATGCTTTTGTTAAGATGTTTCCTAAAGCTGATACCTCAGTCTATAGAAGAGTTGACTTAACTGCTGTAGCACCTTGGCATATTATTGTTGACCGCGATGCACTGAGATGGGAAGATGCAAGATATGTAGGTCACGTGTATTATATGTCTCTTCCAGAAGCTACAGCTCGTTTTGGTAATAAACATTTTAAAGGTGTAGAATTCCAACAGTATTTTGATAACTACATTGATGGTGATGATGAAGCACAAAACGATGTTGATGAAAGTGCTAATATGTTTAAGTATATAGAAGTCTGTGAGTTCTATGACTTGCATAATGAAATGCTTTATTTCTGGTCACCACAATGGGGCGAAGATAAATTCTTAGACAAATCGACTATACCTTTCAGAGATGCTGATAATCAACCAGTTATTCCAATTGTGCCTCTATACTTTAATAGACTACCTGATAGACCAATGGTTGGATATGCTGCAATGTCCAGAATATATGACCAGATATTTGAAATCAATATGATTAGAACCTTTCAGGCTAATGCAGTTCGTAAAGCTAGTAGACAATATATTGTAAGAAAAGGAATACTAGATGAAGAAAGTATGGCACAAATTACAAGTGGAGTTGATGGACTATTTGTAGAGATAGATGATGATGATTTAGCTGGAGCTATTAGACCTCTGCCTCAGAACCCTACACCTCCAGAATTGGAACAATATTATAGGGCTGTTCAAGATGACAAAGATAAAGGAAGTATATTGGCACCGTTTACTCGCGGGGAAAGCACCAGGGCCTCAGCAACTGAAATCGCTGCTTTGGCTGCTTACACATCTACGGAGGTTGGAAGACTTGCGAGAGAAAGAGACCACGTGATAGAAGAAGTAGCTAAGGTTTATTTATCAATGATATCTCTTTATATTAATGAAGAGAATTTAAGAGACTTAATTGTTATCGATGGAGAACCTGTAGTTATTAAACCTGATGACTTGATGGAAAATTTCTATGTTTATGCAGTAGATGCAGCATCAACACCTATTAGTGAAACTGTAAGAAAGAGAGAATTTATCCAGTCAGTTCCACTATTACAAGGTTTAGGAGTTCCACAGAAAACACTTATCAAAGAACTAATAAACACATTAGGATTACCTGACTACATCTATGAAGAGACTGTAGCAGCTTTAGACCAACAGCAAGCACAAATGACAAATGTTAGTGCAGCCGATGCAGCTGGAGTTAAAGTGCAACCTGATAGTCGAGAAGCTATTCAATCAACAGCACAAGCACAGGCTCCGATAGGACCAGGTAATCTAGGCATACCAGGCAGGAGGAGCGTATAATGCCATATTATAGATTTGGATGCAGACATTGCAAAGCAGAATATGAACATCAGCTGAGTGTAATTGACTTAGAAGAAAAATTTAATGATGACATAGAAGAGTTTGAAGAATGGTTTGAATGTAATAATTATTGTTGTGAACCTGGAGATTTAACTAGACTAATGAGTGTTCCAGCAAAACATAGTAGTTGGGAAAGCACTGGTAAATACGGTGTAAATGGAACATATAACCGAGGATTAGGATGTGTGGTTTATTCGGATGCGGATATGCGTGCTAAAGCTAGAGCTAAAGGTCTTATCCCTGCTGATGAGTTTAGCGGCGGGACTTGGAGTAATGTTGTGGATAATAGTATCAACCAGGCAATCAAAAAACATAATGAGCACGAAGAAGCTATCAGCACAATTAAGAAATCACTCGATGAACACAAAGACGAAGGACGAGCAATAGCTGAAGCTTTCAGTATTGACCAAATGAAAGAAACAGGTGCATTAACAGCTGAAGTAAATAAAGAAGCAAAAAGTGCATAATTATTTTTTTTAACAAATAAATTAAAGAATATATATATAGTTAATTGGAGCAAATATGTTAGAACAAAAAGACGAAATGACAGAAGAATTTATGGAAAGAGAAATGCCAATGGAAATGCCAGAAGGTATGATGGAAGAAGCAGCACGAGCTGATGAGTTGGAAAGCACAATGTTCCAGGCTATAGCACCTGAAGGTGTATTTAGTCGTAATGCTCTAAATACTTTTGTTAAAGGAATTAATGAAGCACTTAAATTATTTCCAGGTGCTGAACCAGTTGCAGAGTTTGAAGATAATTTAGATGGACCAATGCCTGAAGCAGTAAGTAGAGCTTTAGGTATGATACATTCAGCTTATTCAGATTTTTCTGGTGAAGAACCATTTACTTTTCAGGACATTAAAACAGACAGAGACTTAAAAGAAGTTGCTGGTAAATTAATGGCTTTTGGAAAAGATAAATCATTTAGAGCCTTCTTAGCCAAACCAATGGGTGAAGAAGGTGTTGAAGCTATAGGTATTCGTATCGGACGAACACCGGAAGAGAAACCAGAAATGGAAATGTCTGGTAATAATGAAGAAGACCTTTTAATGTCAAGATTAAGATAGGAGACAATAATGGAAAATATCAGTAACACGGTCCAAACCACTACTGATACTGCCACAACAACAAGTGAAACAGTATCAGGAGAAAAGAAGTTTGACTTAAGCACTAAATCTATCAATGATAGAATTGGTAAAGCTATGGATGCAGCATACAGTAAACAACCTGGCGTTCCAGAAGCAAAAGAAAAATTAGTATCAGAAGCTACAGTAGAAACCTTGCAGGATGTAAATCTACCTACTGGAGAATTTAAAGGTATTGATTATAATAAAATCATTACGGATTTACCAGATGACGCACAGAAGCTTCTGGCGAATATCCGTAGCAGCTACACCCGAAAGACACAAGAGCTGGCTTCACAAAGAAAAGAATTAGAAGCACAATTAGCTGCACTACAAGAAAGTAAAGTATACGAGCAATTCAGTGAGGTAGCTGAAAGAAATACTCAGTTAGACCCATATGATGTAGAAACTTTTAATGCTCGTATAGAAGAAGAGGTTGCTAAGAGAATGCAACAGATGATGAGACCGATGCAAGAGCAATATGAACTTCAGCAAAGAAAAGCTAAGTTAGACCAGTGGACATCGGAACATCCAGACTATTTAGATTATAAACAAGATATAGTGTCTCTACTTAAAGAGAACCAAGCACTCGACTTACAATCTGCATATTACATTGTAAAGGGTAAAGCACAAACTCAGAAGACTAAAGAATATGAAACTGAGTTAAAGCAATACCGTGATGCAGCACGTGAATACGGATTGAAAGTAGGTGCAGGCAATACTGCCACTTCTAAGTCACCACCGAAAGGTTTAAAAGGTTATGAGTTATATAACTGGATAAAGAATAATAAAGGTTCAAAATAATGAAGAACATTATATTTATAAAATATACAGGCCCTGTATTAATAGCTCGCAACAGGACAACCTATAGACCCAGCAATGGACAATCTTTAGAGCAAATCACAAATGTAACAAAAGCTATTAAAATTTTGGAGGAAACAAATTATGGCTATTTCTAATGATGTATTGTCGTCAACCCTCCGTATTCTTTTGGAAGAGGAAGTAGACAACCTTTTTAAGGCTACTCCACTTCTTGACCAAATGAAGAAGAAGGGCCAAATCGACTTTTATGATGGTGGACAAAAATTAGATGTTCCACTTATTTTGGCTGAACACAGCTCAATCACTCAATTATCAAACGGATATGAACCCGTTAACCTTGCAGTTCAAGACTCTTTGCGTAATGCTTCTTATAACTGGTGTGACTTTGTTGCTCCTATCGTTATTACTGAAAAAGAAGAGTTGAGTAACAAAGGTGAACGCGCTATCGTATCTATCGCTGAAGCTCGTATGAAGTCTGTTATGGGACTATTACAAAGAGAATTTGAAAAGCAAGTTATTGCTGGTAACTCAGCAGTTCTTTCTGAATTGAATACTCTTAATGGTATTGGTTCTTCAGCAGGTTTCTTGGAAGGTGCAACATTTGGTTTGCAAACCAACACAGTTGGTGGAATTGCTAAATCTGCTTTCCCTAACGAATGGCAAAACCAAGTTGTAGATAGTTCTTCTCAGTTCTCTACAGGTAATGCTACTGGTATTAAGGACTTGACTGACCTTTATATTGCTGCTCAACTTAGAACTCCAGGTGCTGGTGCTCCAGACCTTATTCTTTGTTCAGCTGATATGTATGCTGGTTATAAGAAGTTACTTTATGCTAATGAAAGATTTATTAACGAAAGTGCACTTGATGGTGGTAAATTAAGTTTGGCGTTCCACGGAGCTCAAATGTATGTTGACCCATTCTTGCCTATCAATAATATTTCTGCTATGGCACTTAATACCAACTATATGAGACTTGCGATGGATAGCGATGCTAACTTCAAGATGTCTGATTTCGAAACAATCTCTGGATACTGTGCACGAAGTGCTAAGATTTATACAAGAGTTCAGCTTTATGCAGAGCACTTGGCATCTCAAGGTATCCTTTTGAACGCTGAAACTTAATAGGGGGTGAAAAATGGCTACAAATAGATTAATACAAAAACTCTTCCGATTTGATGAAAGCGGTGTTGGTGAAGACGGCATCACATTCTCAGACCGTAGACAATATGAAAAGTTCCGTGTCCAAGCTGTAGGTGTATCTCAAACAGAAACAATTGCAGTGGGTGATGTCGTAGCTCTTGTATATACTGCAGGTTCTGATGGTGCTATTGCATTCAATGTAAAGAAATGTCCAGCTGATGGAGCAGCCCTTGGTATTGCTATGTCTGCTGGAACTTCTACAACTGATGCTGATGAAATCCTTACTAGCGCCGATTATATCGATGTGTTGTTAACTGGAATTGGTGAAGCTACTGTTGATGGTGAAGACCAAGGTGGAGCTGGTGCTACTATTAGCGCTGGTGATTACCTTTGTGTCGGAGATACAGCTGGAGTATTCTACAAGTATACTGCAGGTTCTGATGCTGTTCCTCAAGCTATTGCTTGTGAAGGACAATCATCAGGTGTATCTGGACTAAAGACAGTATTTATGCTCTCTCAGTTCTAATAGAATTCTGCTGGCGTTGGGTTGCCGCTTAGTAGTAGCCCATTCTCCTGATAAATTGCAGACCCGCTGGCATACCGGTTAAAGTATGCTTCTTTTTAAATGTGAGGCAAAATGAATTTAAAACAAATACGAGATATGATTAGTTCTATAATTGATTATGACCCTAACATAACCTCATATAAAAATGAAATTAACAGGGTCATTAATGAGAATTATTTAGAGTTTATGTCTTTGCGAACCTGGGGATTTGCAGATGTAGAACTCGATGTTTATACAGAACCTGACTTACAAGTTACAGGTTGCTCAACTACTTCAACCACAGCAGGAAGTAAAGAAATTACAGGTGTTACTGGAATAACCAGAGGACACAGAGGTTCCATTGTTCAGGTAAGCGGATGTGCTGATGAAAGAGACAATGGAGAATTTATGATTGATGATGTGTTTGGTTCTACAATTTCTATTAGTAAAATGACCAGAACACAAACATCACAATTCTACTGGCCTGGTTTTCATAGTGTTAATAGTGGAACAGTTACAGTTAATATTATGCAGAGATATTTACCATTACCTCAGGACTGTGACTATCCGATATCTATTAATATTAGAAATCCTATAGAATACGGACAAGCAGGTTACAGGTCAATGTATCAATTGTCTCGTAGAAGAGATGATGAACTTAATTTAAAATTAGATTTAGTTGGAAGTCCTACTGACTGGGTAGCATATGATACACTTCCAGAAAAAATACTTAATGTTGCTGATATTCCAATATATTCAGAAAACTTAATTGTAGAAGAATTTGGAACTACATCACCTTATTGGCCTATTGGTGACTATGAATTTAAATACTGTTATAACTTCAGAGGTGTTAATGGTCCACTATCTGATGCTGTTCCATTTAGTGTTACATTGGCTAATGCTGGTTTAAGGTTTACCACAGAAGACACAACAATATCAGGAACACAAGGTATAAGTAAAAGACTATTTGTAAGAATAAAAGATGTAACAGTTGGTGGTATAAGATATCAAGAAGATATCTGGAGAGACTGTGCTGGTTTATATACAGGTTTAACATCAGCTTCTTCTACTGGTGAGAAGTTTGTAGAAATCAAAGATGATGACAAATCATTTGACTGGCCTAAAGCTGCACTTAATCCTAATATTGCTACATTAAGAAGCTTACCAAGATATCAAGATAATGAAGGTCGTTGTTGGAGAATTCGTTTATATCCACATCCAGCAGGAGATATAGACAATAATAAAGGTCTTCCAATTAGAGTTAGATATAATCAGCAAGCAACTCGTTTAACTGAGGACTTTGATACACCAAAGATGCCATCAGATAGCCACAGATATTTAGTTTACAGAAGCTGTGAAGACTTATTTATTAAGTTTAATAACCCATCACAAGCACTTTACTATCAAAAGAAAGCTGATAAAGAACTCAATAGAATAGAAGCAAAACATCTAACAACTCCTGCAGGTCCTTGGATAAAAGGTGCATACAAAGGTGGTCCTCAATACAGTAAACCTTGGATTACCTTGACACATAAAAATTAGGAGAAAGGATGCAGTCTAAACAAAAAGGCGAAATATCACAGATTACTGGGATGTATCAGGGGTTTCCAGAACCTCCGAATTCTTGTCAAATTATTACTAACTTTTTCTACGATGACAAGACTAAAGGTTGGAAAAACTTCTTCGGTTATGAGAAGTATTTTACCGGAGAAAACCTTTATAGAATTGGTGGCATTGGACCATATCCGTTAAACGGACCGATACATTCCATTTTTAACTGGGCATCACATAATGGTGCTAAACAACATTTACTATTTGAACAAGAAAATAGTTTGTTTGAAGTAAATGGTTCTGTTAAGAAAGCAGAAGAAATTATACAAGGTAGAGATGCACCACAATCTGCTGACCCATTAACTTGTTATGAGACTATGGGCAATTATGTTATTATAGCTTCAGCTAATAATGATATTATAAAATATAGAGGTGGTAATACTATAACAAATGTAGGATGGAGAGAAGCAGCTGCACCTCCAGGAGTTAGAAGTCCTGCATCAAATCCAAATGACAGAGCTGGTGGATATTTCTTGTTTAGCACTGAAGACTATATTAAATGTCAGTCAACAGGTTTGGTAAGTGTTACAAGTAAAAACTATCCAGGTGTTGGTGATAAAACAAAAGACGCTACAAACAAATATTTTTATAGATGCACATTTATAAATGAAAACGGTAGTGAAAGTCCTATCAGTCAATTATCAGATAGTGTTACTTGGACTACTACAGAATTTCCTAAAGATGGTGTTAATACAACTAGTAGAACTGGTATTATATTAAGTTTACCAATGGGTCCAGCAGGAACAGTAGCACGAAAGGTTTATAGAACTCGTAATGATGGAAACACTTGTTTCTTTGCTTTTACAGTTTATGACAATTGCACTGAAATAGTTACAGACTATTTAGAGGATGACCAGCTTGGAGCTGAAGCACCTAATCCTACAGATAGTATACCATTTCCTAGTTCTAATCCTAGATACGCTGCTGGCTTTCATAACCGTTTATTTATTGACGGTGGTAAGAATGAACCAAGCAAGATATATTACAGTAATGCTTTACAAATGGATAGTTATGCTGCTGCTAATTATTTTGATATAGGTGGTAGAGATGGTGGAGACATTACTGGTCTTTTTAGTTATTATAATAATTTATTTGTATTTAGAGAACGAGCAATAGATGTTATTAGACAAGACCAAGTAGGACAGTTTATTATTACACCTTTCATACAAGGTATTGGATGTGTTGCACATTCTACAATAGCTAATACTCCTCAGCACGGTTTAGTATTTCTTGCTGAAGATGGAATATATGCAATACAAGGAAACTATGCAGGTTCAGAATTAAAACTTAATAAGCTATCTAAAGGTGCTGACTATATGATTGAACAATTCAGTCGTAGTGGAACAAAGAAAGCTTGGGCAGTTTATTGGCCTGAAAAGAAAGAGTATTGGTTAAATGCTCCAGACTATGGTGATAATCAAATTAATATTGGAATAGTTGTCCACGAAAATGGTGGTCTATCTGTAAGAGATAAATGGCCTATGGCTTGTGGAACTATAGACTATGATGGTAATTTAATATTTGGTCATCAATATGGTAATGCTTATCAGTATAATGATTTACCAGCTGGTGAAGAAGTAGGTAATGGTTTAATGGTTGTTAGCTCTACAAGACAAGCTGGATATAAAGTTGATGATGCTTTAGACAAGTCTATTATAGATGGTGACCCGATACAAACATTCTTTAGAAGTAAATGGCACGACTTTGGTTATGGAGCTCTAAAGAAACAGATACATTATTTATATCTTTATGCTTATACAACTGGACAACAATCAATTGATATAACATATTATAGAGATGGTGACTGGCACGTGGAAGCAGCTGCTACAAACACCCAGACTGAAACCGTGCTTATGGAAAGAGCTGACCATATTGACCAACCTAATTACACAACAGACATCAAGAATGAATATGCAGCTGTTTGGGGTAGCACTTCTGCACAAGAACCAATACTTACAGAAATAAGAATACCGGTTGCAATGAAACAATGTAGCACATTTGGTTTTGAAATCAGCACTGAAAGTAAATTACATTTCATAGGTTATTCAATAGAATACTCTGCAACTGGAGCACAAACAGTTAAGGGGAAATCATAATGGCTTATAGATGGAATAAAAGAAGTTTAGAAAACGAAACTATAACTAATGGTAGAGAATTAGACATTAGTATAAATGATTACATAGACCTGATGAATAATGGCATCGATAGAGAAAATCTACCAGAAGGTGCTGTTACCAGAGATATGATATTTGACCAGAACTTATGTCTATATTATGAGAAAAAATCTTGTGCTATTAATGAAGGATATTGTGGAAGAGATGAACTCTTTAATTCAGCAGTTGCTAAACACCCAAGAGGTAATGAACTATGGGGTTTACATTATACTAACTCAGTTAACCTAAGACAAGGTGGTAATTGGATACAAGCTGAGAATGCTGCTTTAGAGGGCATTCAAGTTTATGAGGGTATGTTAACCATAGACTGGCGTTGCAAGTCCTTTATACCTAAATATCGGACATTCTACACACAAACAAATGAGTATGTAGCACCTAAATATGTGCAGTGGCAAATAAGATATAATGGTAATGTTGTATATGAAAGTGGACCACAGTTTACACAATGGAATAATGTATACTGCACAGCTACAATTCCAGTTGCTACTGGTAATGGTAATATAACAATT
>Ga0208645_1003627_pt1 | contig 11321 bp, 19 predicted proteins | sample VirMetDEL_Sep_01_FD_184519 | JGI IMG/M metagenome (GOLD analysis project Ga0208645, IMG submission 184519) | Aqueous microbial communities from the Delaware River and Bay under freshwater to marine salinity gradient to study organic matter... | ecosystem: Environmental > Aquatic > Marine >...
AACAATGCTAAAGACGCAACTGTTAACCTTGTTCTCATTGAGTCTCTCCTTTATAGTCCCAGAGTTTTTTTCTTCTACCTTCTTCCACCATTGCAATCACCGCCTTTTCAATACCCTGTCTCACGGCATAATTTACTGGTTCATTCGTAGAAGTTCCCGCTTCAATCTCCAGAACTTTTGTTCCCATATCATAGAACTTAAATACATTCACCCCCATGTTTGTACTAAGAATAGTTTTCTCTGTTGTAATTGCCATCAAAACTTCACCAGTTAGAACACTGATGACACGAAGTCCAATCGTTACAACATCCATTCTCCACTCTGTCATTGGACCGATACCCATAACTCTGGCACCAAATCCACCAGTATACTTGTTAGAATCATAACCTACCACACCACCTTCGATCATAATTCCTGCAAACTGTAACGCCCCTAATTCTTTTGCCTTCTCCCCATCAAATTTCTGTCTCGTATTTCTTATCAACTGTCTTTCTTTGATAAGATTGTCTAGTCCTGACCTCTCCACTACATTGAAGAACTTACCGTCTGATAAATCCATCAATGCCTTTATCAAATAAATCTCTGCACCCTGTGTAACTGCACTACTCAGATTTGCTATATTGTCTGCTGGTTTTCTTTGTCCTGTTTTATCAGTAAAAGAATACACAGCAACACTGACAGGTTTACCGTTTAATATCTGTGGGAAATCTCTAAGTTTATTTCCCATAGGTGTCTTTGCTATCTCAGGTGGTTGTGTGATAGCCTCTGCGGTCAAACACCCTGTTAGTGTAAGTGCCAATATCAAACATAATATTATATTTCGCATCCATTCTTCCTAAAATCCAAATCCACTTGTTGGAATAACTAGAGTTGTTACTGTACCATCTGCGGCAGTTACAACTAATGAAACTTCGTCTCCAACAGTATTATATTCAACTGTGTTTCCCATAATCTCAATTGTGCCACTATCCTCTGCAGCCTCTCCAAATAACTTCTCACTCAACTGTTTACTCAACTCTGCATACACCCTACTCTCAAAGTTCTTTAAGAACTTATTTAGATTGGTATTCTCTGCTTCTCTCTCTGCCTCTCTTCTTTCAGACTCTTCCTTTGCCTTGATATCCTGTTTTCTCTGAAACGTTAGGTTCTCAATTGTTAGGACATGTTGACTATAACCATTCCCTGTAAATACTGGTGACTTCCATGTGTGCTTCAATTCTGAACCATATGCAGCAGTCATCAGAAATAACCCAAGAAAAATTCCAATGATTAGAGAACAGATAAAAGTAGAAAGGTTGGAAAACAACATCTCCTTATATGTGTAAGTGTATGGGATAGATTTCATTGCTCTTTCCCATGCAAGTCTCTCAGTCTCGCTTTTGTACTTCATCTTGCTTTTCCTTTTCCTGATATTCTAAAATCATAGTAAGTTTTTGATTCAGTCGTATCAGGTCATTATCCAACATACGAATACGATCAATCAAAGCAATCAAAGTAACATTCGCTTCATTAATTACAGGGTCAACTTCCTTCGTTGCCCATATCCAAACATAATACACAAAATATCCAAGTCCTACTGCCGCAACAATGGGAAATCCAAAATCTTTAATTAGTGCAGCAATATCCATCGTTACACCTTATATGCATTTTTCATAACACTCATAAGTGGTTCTGATTTGACCAGAACACCTTTACTGTTGACTATGAAAATATCACCCTGTTTAAACATACCTTTGTCAAGTAGTTCTGTTTCAGTATCCCCCTTGATGTGTATGTCACCATCTGAGTTTGTTTCTATATAATAATCCATCCAATGTTTCATCAATCCTTCCTCGCATCATTTTTACCATCAGCACGAGCAATACGGCTAATGTCTGGTTTCACACCAAATGCGGTACTCATCAATGTATCAATTCGGATAATATCATGGTTCATGGTTTGTACTCTGTTGTCGAGGGCACCAATGATACCCTTCATGCGACCAACAGAGTCCATGACACCATTTAAAATAAAACGCATTGTCAGAAATACGAAATACCCACCGGCGCAAGCTGCAGCGATGGGGAATCCGACTTCTTTTATAAAGTCGAAAATACTTGGTTCCATATCAACTCCAAGAGTTAGATGTTTAGGACCAATTCAAAATCATGTAGTTATTGTCAAGACCATAAGTATGAACATGAGTATAAACACTTCTAGGTGCATGACTATTTATCATTTCTATCCACCAATCCATAGGCTCAACTGTGCAATGTGCATTTTCACCATTGGGTAATATTGTCACGGCGGGTCGAGTGCATATACCTAAAAACACAAATTTCTGTGCATTACTATATATGTATTCAAAGATTGACGGAATTATCTCTCTGGGAATATGTTCCATCACATCTGTGGAATAGATACCGTCAAATGGACCCTCTGGTAGATTTTCATACTCTGGTACTGCTGGATCATAGAGTGTTGGCATAAAACCCCACTCTTCGTGTAGTTTATCAACTGTGTATTGTCGAGCCTTACCACACCCATAATCTAGGAGTGTTTTAGAACCTGTCTCTTGCACCAAATGTGCAATTAGATTGTGTTGGTGTTGATAAGAATTGCCTGGGAACTTTGTGGTATCACTGTGGTGCAGTTTATACTGTTCTATGTATTTCTGTTCAATTTCTTTCATCATGTAGTCTCACGAAATATTCTGCATCAACAACGACAAGTGGTTTACTGTTGTTTCTTTTGATTATCAATAGAGGTTCGTAGTTACCAGAGTTCTCTGTTGCCTGTTCGTATGACTTCCATACGTTCACTGCCTCTTGGTTCTTACACTCGATTGAGTAAGGAAACTTCTCTCTCGCAGCACGAGCCATGATAAGGTCTTCACCCCCTGCACCCATACTGCGAGACTCAATATCTTCTGGATGTACTTTCAGTTCTTCGATTAATAGATTGCGAACCCACTGCTGAAGTCTGCGTCCCTTTGCCTTTGCACTACTCGTCTTCATCCTCGTCCCATTCTATATCATGCTCAAGTTCGTCTTCCAAACCCTCACCACAGAATGGGCAAAATGAAATCATGTAGTAATCATCATCCATATGATGTTTAATCTGACACTCTGCTTCACATGATTCACATACTACTAATTTCATGCTGCTTCTATCGAATATGCCTCGTCCCAACTACCTGACAATCCCGCGACTTCATATTCAGTAACACGATTTTCAAAGAAGTTTGTGTGGTCTGCACCGTTCAATACCCATTCCAACCAAGGCAGAGGATTCTCTTTCACCTTGAAGTTTGTCTTCAGACCAAGTTGTAGAAGTCTACGGTCTGTGATATATCTTATATAGGTCTTCACTTCAGACGCATCTAGACCTTCAATCTCACCCATCTTATATGCGAGGTCAACAAACTTATCCTCTAACTTGACTGCAATGCGAGCCATGTTGTAAATCTCTGCTTTGAACTCGTCGTTCACAACCTTTGGTTTCTCTGAACAGAGTTGACGAAATGTCTTTGCATTTCCTTCGACATGCATGGACTCGTCACGAATACTCCACTCAACAACCTTACCCATTCCCTTCATCTTACCGTAACGTTGGAAGTTGAGAAGCATGACGAATGATGCGAAGAGTGCAACACCCTCGTTGAATACAGACTTTGCGAGTGCAAGTCCAAGACCACGAATGGTTCCAACGTCTGAGTCCTGCATGAATTCAATCTTGTCCATCATCTCCTTGTACTCAAGAAACGCATGATACTCACTGTCTGGTAGTCCAAGTGTCTCGTTCAGAAGTGCATATGCTCTCTGATGCACACCCTCACGGGATGCAAAGGAACCGAGCATGTTTCTAATCTCGTTGTTCTTGAACTTGGGAATGAAGTGGTCATAGTAGTTCTGACCAACTGCAACGTCAGACTGTGTGAATAGACGAAGAATGTTTGTGATGTATTCCTTCTCTACCTGTGTAACCTTACCAGACTTCCAATCTGATACGTCCTCTGACAAGTCCAGTTCGTCCTCAATCCAATGTGCCTTTTCATGGCGAGTGGTAATCTCCACGGCCCAAGGATAGTGAAAAGGTTTGTATGTCTTACTGAACTCAAGCAGACCACCACCACTTCTCTTGCGAAGGATTTCATCTGCCTTCTTCATAAGGTCATCGTAACCACCAATGTGTTCACCATCAATGAAAATCTGTGGGACAGAGTTCACTCGACGCACTGCCGTGTTCTCACCAACAGTCTCTTTGATACCATTGATTGACTGATAGAATGCAAGACGTTCTTCCTCATTATCCATGAGTTCTTCTGCATACTCAAATCCATGTTCTGTAAACCATGACTTTGCCATAGTACAAAATGGACAATCTGTTTTTGTTACGATTCTTATCCCTGACATGCGACACATTCCTCTTGACTCATTGCTTGACTTTCATAATCCTTCAGTGCTTCTCTTTTAACCTTGATAGACACGTTCTCTGCTTTGTTAGATGTTTCTGTGCGTAGATAATATAGACCCTTACATCCATACTTCCATGCGTTGTAGTGTACCTTATGTAGTGATCCACGATCTGCACCAGAGGGAAAGAACACATTTAGTGACTGTCCCTGACATAGAAACTCCTGTCTGTGTCCACCCTGTCTCACGATTGCATCTTGGTCAATCTCAATGGCAGTTCTGAATACATCCTTAACCTCGTCTGATAGGAAATCAAGGTGTTGCACAGAACCACCGTTTGTGATGATGCTGCTCCAAGTTCTCTGGTCATTCTTACCAACCTTCTCTAGTTCCTCTTCAAGATAAATGTTCTTGACCAGATGTGAACCAGCACGAGTCCTGTGCGTGTATGCGTTTGCCTTCAGTGGTTCGATAGAAGGTGATGTAGACACAATGATGGAACTGTTTGCGTTAGGTGCGATTGCAAGAAGGTGTGAGTTACGTCTTCCCGTCCCTTCCATGTCTGGGCACTCTCCACGTTCCTCTGCAAGTTTCTCTGTCTCTTCTACAGCCTGAGTCTTGATATACTCAAATACCTCGATGTTCTTTTTATCTGCATCCTCTGAATCAAAAGGAATACGATGACGATTCAAGTATGAGTGCCAACCCATTGCACCAAGACCAAGTGAACGTTCCTGTTGTGCAGAATAACGAGCACGGGAAATCTCATCACCAGCATGGTCGATAAAGAACTGTAGAACGTTGTCTAGGAATCGAATAAGATCACGAATCATGGGTGTCTTACTCCACTCATCATACTTCTCTAGGTTCACAGATGAGAGGCAACATACAGCAGTGCGGTCTTCACTGGTAGGTAGATGAATCTCATTGCAGAGATTGGAACCATGAATCTTTAGACCCTTATCTTTCATCGTCTGTGGTAGAGCACGGTTTGCAGTGTCGATGAAGTTTAGGTATGGTTCACCTGTGCGATACCGTGTCTCTAGTAGAAGTTCCCATAACTTCCTTGCCCTCATACTATCACGAACTGTTCTGTCGTCTGGGTCAACCAAGTCCCATACTTCGTCACGTTCTACTGCTCTCATGAAAGAGTCTGTCACGTTGACTGCGTGGTGTAGGTTTAGGTTCTTACGGTTTACGTCACCAGTAGGAATACGCATATTGACAAACTCAATGATGTCTGGATGTGAGATGTCCATGTATGCTGCATAGGAACCCTTGCGTGTTCTTCCCTGACGATATGCAGTCATGTCTGCATCTACCGTGTGTAGAAATGGCATAGGGCCTGGTGCTTTCTCTGATACTGCACGAACAGCAGACCAGTGTCCACCAACACCACCACCCTTGACAGACAACCAACGGAGTTCTGCACTATGGTCGATGAGTCCTTCTAGACTATCTGGAACGTAAGTTAGGAAACAAGAAATAGGTAGAGACTTTACCTTTGCGCCGGGGAGTGGTGCATTGGAAAGAACAGGTGATGCAAACATGAACCACCCCTCTGAGACATAATCATAGATGCGTTGTGCGAGGTCCATGTCTCCGTAGGAGTAGGCAACAGCGGCGCGAGCATATGATTGTTGTGCAGAGGTTTCTTCTTTTAACTGGTAATAATCTTTTAGGAGTTTTCTTGCTTGTTCTGATAATTTGTTGTCTTTTGTTCTGTCGATTTTGATACCTAGATACTCTTCTTCTAGGTCAAGGTAAACTACCTCTGCTGTTGCCATTGTTGTCTCCTATACTCTTTTCCAGTTCGCAAACCTCGCTTTTGCTTCTAAACCAGAAAAGATATTTTGATTTATCTGTGTTGTAATGTTTTCTTGGGTGTAACCACCGAGTATCATGTCGTTAATATCTTTGAAGGGATTCGATTCAGGCCATAAACAAACTTTTCTCCCTGCATTAATTGCTTTGTCTATTCTCCTGCATATCTCCTTGTTTCGTGGTTCGTTGTCGAAGACTAGAATACTGTCATCAAACTCTGCCTTTATCAAGTCAGCGTCTGCTGTAGCAACCGCATTGTCTAGGAACATGCTGTCGATTGGACCTTCAACAACATAAACCGTTTTGTTTTTGTTCAGTCTATCAAGACCGAAAACTTTCTCACCATCGTCCAACTTGATGGTGATATACTTAGGTATCTCTACACCGAAGGCTCTACCTTGGTATGCAAAAACCTCACCCTTCTCGTCACGAAATGGAATAAGGAGTCTGGGGTGATCACCCTCCACAGACGGGAACTTATTCTTGATTAGAGTGTTCGTGAATTTAAAGAATGACTCACAGAGATACAGGTCAGATAGTCTGTCCTTTGGGAGTTGTCTTGCTTCGACAATCTTTCTTGCAGGATGATCTTCTGAGAGTTCCGAGATGGAAGATAGTCCCTTGAAGATATCCTTTTTACGAAAGACTGGCGCATCGAACTTAAACTCCGGCTCAGGGTTGTTAGTCTTGACCCCTGATCTGTATCGTTCAAATATATAGTCTTTGTAAGTTTTTGAGTCTACATGCTTGATGAGATTACCAAGTGTTGCACCCACCCCACAGTTATGACACTTGAAGAACAGGTCATTCTTCTTACGAAAGACATACCCACGAGCCTTCGTGCGGGACTTCTGTGAGTCTCCACAGTATGGACAACGAAAGTTCCAACTATAGTCAGACTTCTTCTTGAACAAGAGAAGTTGGCTGCTGATGAGATTTAGATATTTTATGTCAATATACATGAACGTACATTAACAGATTTCTAGGATATTGTCAAGTGAAATCTATAAATTTGTGTAATAAAAATCCAATAACAATAGACCCACCAATTAGAACGTGTCTCCACTTCTCTAGGACACCGACACGGTGTTCAATCTCTCTCTGAATTTTCTGTATTTCTTTGTTCTGTTCTGCATGTTGTTGTGCTGCAGCAGCCATGATTTCTTTGGTATTCGTAGTGATACGAGAATGTAACTCGTCTATCTTTGACATCATTTCACTACGACGAACTTCAATCTGTTGTTCTGCAATGTAGAGTGATTCTTCCTGTCTTGCAATCTTCTCTTCATGCACCGCCAACATACGGTTAATGGAGTTGGAAACATCGGTAAGTTTCTCAATTGCGATATCTAGACGATCATGAATTTTTCTCTGGTCCTCTAGTTCTTTCTTGAGAAGACGAACCTCTGTTTCCAACTCACTCATAATTAACCCTCAGACTTAACGAGAGTGATAACACCCCAAGCAATTGCTGCCCAACAAATGAGGTTCATTGGAATAATTGCTGAGAGGAACAGTCCAATCACACCAACGGCGATAAGAGCACCACCGTCCCATGATGTACGTTCCATAATTCTATCTTTAATCCAACCAAACATTTTACTTCTCCTTTTCTAGTTCTAAGATTCTTGCCTCCAAATCATCAATCTTCTTAGCAACGTTAGGATATTTTTTTCGCCAGTTATCTTCATTCTGTAGGATTTTTAATCCCAATTTCTTAGAGGCCCATGATGCAACATCATCTACCTTTTTGTAGAACCAGCGTCCTAGTTTGGTATCGGCAAACCAACTATCTGCCGCACTTCCAATTATGCTACTAGCAATACTGCTGACTAAAAAGAACCACATTGTTATTCTCCTAGCGAAACAGTACCGTTAGATACCAATCGTTCTCTGTTACGCATGTGTTGTTCTTGTACATCCTCTTTACTACCACCAAAGTAAAGTACGCAATGACCTTCCTCAATCATAACTTCAGTAACCATGCGACCATCTTCAGTAACAAAGTCCCCAAGGATACGACCAAACTTACCCTTCATATCCTCACCGTCTTTGTTTACTTGTGTCTTTAGAATTGTCTCCTTACCCAACAATTCTTTAAGTCTTGCCTTAGCAGCAAGACCAAATAACTTCTCCACCTTATCACTTGTGCGAGATTCTGGAGTATCAATACCCATAATTCTAACACGTTCATCATGTAACCATACACCAAAGCCTAAGTCGATATCAACATCAACGGTATCTCCGTCAACGACTTTTAATACCTTGCATCTGTATTCGTACATTTTTTAATTATCCCCAATCTGGATGTTTTGGCTCCTCTGCACAATTGCAACCACCACATTGACATTCTACACACACAAGTGTGTCACAATGACAATCGTGTTCACAAGATTTGCATGTCTTATCTTCTTCCATTAGTCTTCCTCTTTATATCTTTCTAGGTATTCAATATAGTTTACCATACTATGGTCTGAGAAGTTATCAACCTTACCTTGTTTAATACCCATCCACATTCCACGGAATCTATCTTTCACACGTTGCCAGTAGGTTGGTTTACGAACATTTCCATATGCATTCATATAATGTTCTTCTCCGTGATGTATATATCCCATAATGCTAAATGGAACTCTTGTAACTACATCATTATTATTAACCCAACGATGGTGTGGTACATCAAGACTCCTCACATACTTACGCCAACCAACTCTTGGACTACCGTAAGTATATAACTCTACAGGGTCATTTAGTTCTGGATTACCCTTTGCTCGACTTGACATAATTGTTGCCATTGCAGCACCAAGACTATGACCACAGAACCACAAGTCTTTTTTCAGATTAACCTTTCGATTAATGTCCTCACAAACCATTGGCCAAAGTTCGTCAACCTCTCTCTTAAATCCTTTATGGACTCTTGAAACTGTCTCAGCAAGAACTGGAACTGCTCTTAGGTCTGCTTTAATATCATTCCATTCAGTGGGTTGTGTACCACGACATGCAATGACTAAATCATCCTTATTCATAAAACGATATGCTTGAGCACCACTTGCGTTATAAAACTCAGTTGTAGTAAAGCCCAACTTCTTTGCTTCAGACCTTGCTTCCTTCTCATCAAAATATGCGATCTTTGCAAGTTTGGCAAAAAGTAAACTTCTCTCTTTAAAATCTAATTCTGAAATTGCCATGGCACTACTTCTTCGGCTTGGAGATTGCCTGAGCACCAAAGAATGCTGCGACAATACCAGCGACTGCGATAAAGTATACTCCTGCCATATCACCAAGAATCTTTGCGGCCTGTTCTAAATTAAACACAGATGCAAGAACCACGATAACTGGATACACTAACATACCCCCTAGTGAGTACCATGCCATTGTTCTTTGTGCATCTCTCATCGCATCTGCATCTTCAAGTTCTTTGCGTTTGAACTCCAAATACATATCATGTTCTACTGGGTCAACAACTCCATCTCCGTTTGTATCAGCAGGATGGCGTTCTATACTACTTGCTTTGACTTCCTCCGTCATCGGGTTTCTCCTTGTCTGGTGTCACCGCCTTCTCATAGTATAGAATGATTTGTTTCTGTTGTTCTATGTATCTCCTAAGTTCTGCAAAATTCAAACTTAGGTTCTCGTAATCTTTTACTGACAGTGCAATATAAGAATCTGCACCGTTCTTCTTTTCATACTCTTTAATAAACTCATCGTAGTTCAGTTTTGATACAACGTAAATCTTTACGTCATTTAGCTGAACTTGCTTGGGGTGTTGCACTATTGGAACTTCCGTCCGTACTGTCTTTGTTACAGTTACTACTTTCGGTTCGTCCCTCCAACTGCACGCCGTTAGGGTTAGTAAGGTCAGCAAGACAATCCCATAACCTATCTGTCGCATTTTGCATCTTCCTCTCTATCAAACCTGGCTTCTTGTTTGCCAGATGTGTCAAATTGTGTTTCTGCAAAGTTGCACGAAGTTGGTCACCATACGCCTCTGCTGTCTGCAATTCTGCTTGTAGTTCTCTATTTATCTCTGCAATTCTTTCACGATCTTCAATCATTATATTGATTGTTTCTTCTTGAATTTTAGTTGCCTCTTCAAGTTTTGCATTATTCTGAGTTAGAATACCAATACGTTCTTGAGTGTCTTTGTAGTAATAGTATGCACCATACCCTACTCCACCAAGAAGACCTAACACGATTAGTAACATATAGATTTTCAACATGGTTTTATCCTTAGAATGTGGCCTCACCACTGACAAATGGACCAACAACTGTTTTTAGTGTTGTTCCAGCAGAGTTTTTAATATTAGTAGTTGTGCCACCAGCATTCAATCCAACTCTAATCTTAATTGTTGTGCCACTGGAGTTTTTGATTAATACTTGAGCTGGACTACCAGATGCAACTCCATTATTATATAAAGTACCAGTATAGTTAATATCACCAACTACGTCTAATTTATAACTTGGACTGGTAGTGCCTATGCCTACAGTACCATCTCCCTTAAATACTACATTAATATCACTGCTTGTTGAACCACCAGCAGTAAAAGCAAAATGCTGATATATATTGTCACAACCAAACCTGTTGTAACCGCCTTCATGGTCAAGATGTAGTGTGGCGTTTGAGTTATTTGATCCGCTGAATGTACGTTTAGCAGATACGCCGGGACTTGGGTAAATGGCAAAGGCTGCGTTAGGTCCGCCAATACTGCCATTTACACTTAGTTTGTAGCCGCCAGTGGGAGTTTGACCGATACCGACAATGCCGCTGCCGTCGATGGTTATCGCATCGCCGTTCGCCACCTGCCCAAAGGCAAGGGTCTGTGTTCCGTTCATCTTGAACGCAGCGCCGCCGCTTCGGCCCTCAAGGGTCAGGCCAAAGTTATTAGTGTCGGAGAACGTAACAACGTCTGTCGTAGCGCCGACGGACGCGGTGCTGTTGAACCGCGCGACCTCACCAGAGGTGCCCGGCGAGACATGGAGGGGGTAGGACGGACTGCTAATCCCAATACCGACATTGCCGCTGCTGGTGATACGCATACGTTCTGCATTGGTCGTCTTGAAGATAATCGGCTGTGCGTCAACGGTTCGCAATTCAACAGGCAGAGA
>Ga0208645_1003631_pt1 | contig 11307 bp, 8 predicted proteins | sample VirMetDEL_Sep_01_FD_184519 | JGI IMG/M metagenome (GOLD analysis project Ga0208645, IMG submission 184519) | Aqueous microbial communities from the Delaware River and Bay under freshwater to marine salinity gradient to study organic matter... | ecosystem: Environmental > Aquatic > Marine >...
CTCTAAGCGGCTCTGACTATGTGGTAACAGCTCCCAACAATTGGACTAGAGGAGCTGTTAACCTAGGTGATGTTAAGTACCGAGTGAGAGAGGTGGGTGGCGCTGGAGATTTCAACTTTCCAGCGATCAATGTTTATATGCAAGATGTCTCTGTATTCTTGAGGAACAGACAGACCCTAACAGATGCTGATACATTCCCACTAGCAGACATCACCAAGCTAGACGCTACCGCTCAATCAAACAACAATATCACTTGGTTTTTTGATGATAGCGGCTATGTAAACTGCTCATATCTCACGAGCATAGGGGATATCACTTGGTCATCATCTGCATTTAGAGACCTCTTAGGGTTTACAGGTGATGAGACTGCTACTGTGTACTCAGGGAGTTACTCATTACTCACCGCGACTCATAAGCCGGTGGGGGTACTGATACCATCGAGGCCCTATCAATCCCATCATCTACGAGCACAGAATGAGTCTCAGTCTCGTAGGCTCATCGGTGGTGGGTATGTGAGCAACTTTATAGGCTCATACATCACTAGTGTTTTATCGTTTGATCTAGACGCGCTACTAGATCAGGTGGACGACTACCGACACTTCACAGACAGATGGTTGCCTTACTGCTCAGCGGGTGAGCGGCTCAATATATACCTAGGTTGGGGTGATAGCAGACGCGCTCTCTTAACTGCTCAGGTGACAGCAGACCAACCAGCTTATGACCTCCTCTACACCTCAGAGGATAATGGGGAGTATGGTAGAGTGAGAGGTAGCCTGACCATCAACACAGTAGACCTAGCCTATCCAACGAGGTTAAAGCGCCGCGTCCCGGTCACCTTAGAGGTTGAGCATCTATGAGTAATTCATTTACATCACCTCCAGTCTTAGTCGACCCTGCAAGGGTCATCTCAGGCTTGACTGTTAGAGCTGAGGAGTTTGAGCGCCTAGCAGATATGCAGAATCATGCTTTTGCAGATGGGGGTTGTGGTGACGTAGTTAATCAAGCTTGGGATGCAGAGGTGTTCGAGTACACGTCCACCTCACTAGCAGATGTTTGTGAGTGGTACATACCTCACCCGAGCGAGGAACACACAGAGTTTAAGTTTAGGATAAGCGCTTACTCTTCCCTCTCCGGTGGTACTGCCAAGGTTATTATTGACTTCCCTCTTGGGGGGACTTACTCAGGCTCCACCACCATCACAGACACATCACGCTATAACTCTGTATTTGATGTGATCACAGTAAATATTGGAGCGGTAGAGAGCGACGAGATAGCTAAGCTTACACTACAGCTTCAAGCTCCAAGTGGAGGAACTATTGAGGTAGCGAATATCCAAGGCAATTGGAGCCCGCTTAGCTCACCTCTCGCGACCCGAACACTTGACCAATTCACAGAGGATTTTATCCCTCAAGGTCAAAACAGAGTCGGAGCTGACCAAGCGCTGCCATCTAGGTTTGGAGTAGATACGCTCAATAACATTGGGATGCTTAGGAAGCGTGGCCGAACTGTCTTCAATTGGTCAGGGGTTAGCGGTGCATCCTCCTCAGCTCCTCAGGGGCTGGGTGTGCTCGACACTCAATTGAAGTTTGCTCATGCCTTCTTAGCTGGTGGTGCTGATCACCTGAGCCTCAAGATTAAGATCTTTATTAAGGCCGCTAATATTGGAGGCACACCAACCGAGATAAATATATTTGGGTACACTCTTAGCCTGAGCTCCTCGGGGTGGTCTTCATTCTATGTTGATAATAGGACAGTGATGGAAGACCTGCTAAGCGGTGAGTTTGCTCGCTCAATGTATCGCGTAGGCTTGGAGGAGACGATTAATAATAGTGAGGTATTATTAGGGCCAAACAATCCAATCACCTCCTCTCCCCCCTATATCCTCGGCCTCTCAATCTTGGCGGTGTAATAAATGCTAGTCCCATCATCATTTCAACGCCTACCCTCTGTGGTTGGTTGCTATAATGGTCAGCCTTTATTTGGTGGCGCGGTATCTCAGATGGCTAGCGCTCTAGCTCAACTGCAGCGCTCTAAGTTTCTCGGTGAGGCTCACTATCAAGTTGAGCGTGAGGTGGTGAGCGGCCAAGGCGGGAGAACTCGTGTTGTAGCTCCCGGAGACATTAAGAGCAGTCAAGTATATAACTTCCTTTATCAGAGCAAAGCACAGACTTCTCATCTAGCTTTGATCATCCAATACACTGCTGTTAACTTTGACTTCGTGGCTTCAGTATCGCTAAGCGCTGAGCTTCGAGATACAGCAGGCAACTCATACACTGGCACCATAATAGACGTGGGAACCAAGTTTACAGAGACTGAGCTACGAGGAGACGCCAACGACATCAACGAAGCGTTCACAGGATGCTCAGAAATACCCGCTCCTACTAATGTCGTTCCTGATCCACCAAGGCCGTTATACGTTCCCACAGCTAACAGAGGTCAGCTCTTAAATGTGGTGGTGACAGGTCAGCAACTCTTACCCTTATCAGTCCACATCTATGATGTGTTTCTACCTGAGGTGACACCATGATAGACAGTCAACATGGCCGTAGAGTCTTCGCCTTACAGGTTGCAGGGTTGCCCTATCGCTATCACAGCCACCCACCACCAAGCTCATCAAACCTAGATAGCACAGTAGCCACCGGTATTAACTACACTGACCTCGAGGCCATCACGTCTGTAGGCTCATTCTCAGCGTCTATAGATCCTAGCGGGGGCATAGCTCAGTATGGAGCGGTGAGTGTATCGCTTGGTATCGACTCTAGACGAGGTGGCCTAGATGATCCAGGTATAGTGTTTGGTCGCTGTGGAGCTCGCTCAGCCTCCACTAGAGGTAGGCTCTCCTCGAGCGCAAGCCGTACCGACACCACCATTAACCTTAGCACCGACCTCACAAGCCTAAGCTATCCTCGACTCTTACACCTCGGAGCAGAAACAGTCAGGGCAGCTAGCGCGACTACCACCACTGTCACAGTCACACGAGGTGTAGGTGGTACACCTCAGCAGTCACATAGTACAGGGTTAGAGGGCTCACAAATCCCAGAGCTCACCACCGAGATCACCACGTTTAGAGGTCGACGCGCTAAGCTGTATATGGCTCACCGATACCCGAGCGGTGAGACCTCAGATTATACCGAGGTGATTAACGGCTTCATTGAGTCATCACCCACAGTAGAGGATGGGCGAGAGATCACCCTGAGCCTCATGCCTCTCACCGCTCTCATCGATACAGATCTAAGTGATAAGGGGATAGCTCAAACGAGACTGCTTCAGGATTATCATTACTATGATGGGCTTAATGGGAGTGTTCTAGAATATGCTCTAGGACTGGAGAAGATCATAGATGAGGCGCTAGTGGTTGAGCCTGATACCTCGGGTACCATCACAGCTAACACGTTTGACGGTATCGTTAGTGATAGGCAGAATAGCGCTAACTTATTTGATGACTTCGACGTGAGCCTACCTCAAGGGCCGGATGCAGACGACTACCCAAGAGAGCATCCCAGATTCCCCAAGCTTCGACTTGCTGAAGAGTTTGTCTTTGTTAGTGGTGGTGTATTCCCCACCTCCATCACGTATGACTCAGGAGTGCCGGGCTTTAACTTTGTGGCAGATGGCAGCTTAACCAACGCGCTCAACGCTGGACAGATTAGCGGGACATCGGGGCTATATGTGCGCCTACCTCTAGCTGAGATCAAACAGCATCAGCTAGGCTCAGCAGAGGTCAAGCGTTGGCCTGATGTGATTAACGATACCCTCATCAGTGATGGGCCGAGCTCTACAGCTGGTTACTCAGGTGGCTTTGGTCGATGGCGTTTAAACCCTGACCACACTATTAGATTTGAAAAGCTCAGCGCTTCCCCATTCCGAGCCCTTCTTTGGTTGTGGCCTCATCCTACTAGGTGGCGTGACCTATGCGATTTCTATGCTGAGCTTGGGATGAGATCACCCTTCAGGTGGAGCGCTAGCGGTATTCATAATCCTATGCCATCGATGGGGCGCTTATTCTACCCACTGCCTCTAGCGCGAGAGGGGCAGCCAATACAGCAACGCCTAGACGAGAGGCCGCCACAAATTGTGAGAGTTGGGGTCACACCTACGAGCGTTACAAACACCTTCCAAATGCAAGACGTACCAAGGGCGTACTATCAACACTTTGAGAATGCAATCTTAGTCGAGAACTCGCTAGGACTGCCAACGAGCGCGGGTACTGATGAGTATTATATTACTGTCCAATATCAAGACCTCGCACTAGATGAAGTCAGACACCAAGTCTTCAAGGTGACTCATGAGACTACAGCCACGTTTGGCGGCTCTGATGTGGGGGTACTCATCCACATCTCACCTGATAATGATGCGTTTCAGAATACCTCTTTTGGTGATTGGACAGACAGAGAGAGAGCGCTGATCTACAAGGGTGGTCAGCTCTCAGGGGAGCTCGCCGGAACAGCTATGTTAAAGCTCTTGCAAAGTGGCGGTGGTGATCAGATCAATGGTGACTATGATGTTTTAGGCATAGGGCTAAACATCTCTGAAGATGACATAGATATAGACAGCTTCTTGCGGCTTGATGTTATCTCCCCTATCCAACTAGGCGCTAACTTCCTAGGGGACGGGGCCGACCTCCGAAGCACCTTCGAGGGTTTGCTTAGGTTGTGTGGCGCTACTCTAGTCATGACTCGCGACTCATCGACAGCACGCGCCAAGCTATCAGTGCAGCCAATAGGCAACGAGCGCCCCGAGGTTGCATCCCTCACAGTAGAGGCGGGGGATTGGATAGCTGACCCACCGCCTCATTGGGGGATTTATGAGGATATCGTCACCCAAATTAAATATCGCTTCGACTATGACCCTGCCGATGGCAAGTATAGAGAAGAGGTCATCTTCAACAATCAAGAAGCAATTAACCGTTATGGGGGTGAGAGGTCTGCTATCACCCTCTCATTAGCCGGTGTGATGGCTGAGCAGTTTGGGCGCGGTGCTGGTGATAGCTTCGCCTTCTTTACGCCTAACTCAGCGCGGATATTTAACCTACTCTCTAACCCTCTGAGAGTGTGGAGAGGTGTAATAGGCACAGGAAAGAGCGCTTATATTGATGTGGGTAGCTACCTCAAAGTGAACTCTCCCCACCTCAAGGGCTATGATGACACCTATGGTGTTACAGATGGAGTGGGTCAGGTTCGCTCGATACGCCAAGAGTTAATGGGTGAGGGTTGTGAGATTGAGCTGATCACCACCGGCCTCTCTCCCATTAATTGGAATAGCGCAGCACGAGTTATCGCGTACACCTCCACCACTGTTACCTTGGCTGAAGACACATACTCAGGAGTAAGCGTGACAGACGCCTCATTCTTCGCGGTGGGTGATGTGGTTGATTATGTCCCTCAGGCTAACCATGACTCAGCTATAACAGGCCTGACCATCTCTCAAATTGTGGGTAATGTACTCACGTTCTCAGCGGCTCACGGTATCAGCTCAGTGGCCGGTACTATCGAGCCAACCACCTACGCCAACGCATCAGCTGACCACCGGCTTGATGCATATTTGGCTAACGATAGCGACATTATTGATTCTAATGTCGATGCTCAGGAGTTTAGTTGATGCCTACGAAAGCAGAACTAGAAGCACGAGTTGAGGAGCTCGAGCATAACGTCAGACGATTAAACCGAGCGCTCAACCAAGCGCAACTTGATTTGGATCATCCTGCCGACCAAAAGCGGCTTGTGTTTCACCCTCTCCCTCATAGCTCCGACAGAGTACATGAGGCTTTACAGCGCGGCCAAGCTGAGTGGGAGCTAAATGTAAGAGACCCATCGAAGCGGATCAACACCTATATCAGAGGCGGTGAGGGTATCGGTTGGGGATGGGAGAAAGAATACACGAGAAATGGTCAGTTCGCTTGGTGTGGAGCTTTCGCGGCTTACTGTTGGGGGGCTTCAGTCAAGAAGGCTATTCGGCAAAAGATCTTCCCAAGTTGTTATAGGCTTTTCTCTAATTGGGGCTCAACCTCTCGAAGCATCGACCACGATAAAATGCTACCTGGTGATATTGTGGTTGTGTACTCAGCGAAACGGGCCAAACAGGGTGATCACATTACCATCTGTGTAGAGCCTCCAAACTCATGTGGAGACTTTAAGACAGTCGAGGGTAACGCTCATGGTACTTTGGGTGATGGCTCATATGGTGAGGGAGTCATTAAGCGAGAGCGTAATCTTAATGATGTAGCCCACGTGTATAGGTTGATTGCTGATGACTTCGACCAATAAGCCCACAGATGATACACTCACCTCTAAGGTGGGAGGTCGTAAAGCTATGGGCTTCTATGCCGCGCTCGGAGTGTGCTTTATTCTAGCGCTTCGAGGTCAAGCCGCTACTGAAGTCCTAGCGCTGATCAACACCTTATATGTGACCTTTGCTGGGGCTAATGTCCTAGCTAAAAAAAAGGAACCACCAACCCAACCAACTCAACCCCCAACCTCAATGGAGAAGCCATGAGATTAGGCGTACAATACCCCATCCATGCTGGCGGCTATGCTGCCGCTTATAACGCTAGCGCGGTCAATGATACAGATTGGCACAGCCTCAGCAGTGATGACTTTTATGATACCCGCACTGGTACCCAATTACCTAGCGGCCTTCAGTTCGCTTTTGTCGAGGTGGTCTCAGGATCAACCGACACAGTAAGCTACTTCAAGGCGCGAGCTGCTAGCGGTGCTTCTGATGGCGTTGCTAACTCTGATGGCGTTGTTCCTGTACTCGGCTCTTACAGCGTCGATATTCAAGCGCTGATCAGTGGAGCTTCAGTAACTTCAGTGGCCTACAAGAAGGCGGCCGGCTCTGATGCTTTCGTCATCTATGCTGGCTTCAATAAATAAGGAGGCTGTATGAGTATCAAAGCTAAACCTTGGGAGGGTGGGGGCGCGGCCTCAGTACCGGACGCAAGCGAGACCGTTAAGGGTATTATCCGAATCGCGACGAGCGCAGAAGCTACCACCGGAACTGATGACACTATCGCGATGACTCCCTTAACCGTTAAAGAGCGTATTGACGCTTCTTTAGTTGGTGGTGTCGAATACAAGGGAACCTTTAACGCAACAGCCGGAACCCCATCACTAGCCAACGCTGAGAAGGGTGACCTCTACATCATTGATACAGCAGGTACTATCTACGGCCAAACTTGGGCCGTAGGCGATCACCTCTTGATCAATGAGAATATGGGCGGTAGTGTCACCAACTCAAAGATTGATAAGGTTGATAACACTGATGCAGTAACGAGCGTCAACACCTTGACTGGTGCTGTAGTGTTATCAGGTGATGACTTGGCGGCTGACCATGTGGCCGTAAATTATACAGCGGCCAACGCTAATATCGATGGGCATCTAAGCGGGATTGATGCAGCACTAGCTAGCGTAGGTGATAATCAAATTGTAGATGTAGAAATTAAAGCGGCTTCGAGTTTTACAGCTTCGAGCAATTATATCTATCTATGTGGCTACACTAGCGGAACGCAAACAATCACGTTTCCGGCGGCTTCATCCTCTAATGATGGTGATTTAATCGCGTTATCATCTAATAATGGTTCAAGGTCTGTCAGTATCGTATCGAGTGATGGAACCACTAACGATATCGTAGATGTGAACAACACAGCCAAGGGCGGTACAAATGGTGGCCTCTCGCTTGATATTGATCGCCAATTAGTTTGGTTCTCTCCAAGCGGTACATCATGGCGACAGCTTAACGGAGCTCTCGCAACCGTAGCGACTACAGGAGCTTACTCAGACCTGTCAGGGACTCCAACGCTTGCGACAGTGGCCACCACCGGAGCTTACTCAGACCTGTCAGGGACTCCAACGCTTGCGACAGTGGCCACCACCGGGGCTTACTCAGACCTGTCAGGGACTCCAACGCTTGCGACAGTGGCCACCACCGGGGCTTATTCTGACTTATCAGGACTCCCGACGTTAGGGACAGCAGCCGCAGCTGATACCGGTGACTTTCTAGCCTCAACAGCGGGACTAAATGACTTATCTGATGTCACCATAAGCTCAGTAAGTAATGGCCAAGTGATCTCGTATAACTCGACATCGGGAGAGTGGGAAAACTCAACCCCTGCTAGTGGTGGCGCTACTGATCTCGATGGCTTAAGTGATGTAACTATTACGAGCGCGGCTAGTGGTAATCTGCTTGAAAATAATGGCTCAGGTCAGTTCGTGAATGTAGCCAAGAGCACCATTGATGTAGGCTCATTCAATGATGACGGCACCTATCTTAAGGATGTGATCGATGACACAACACCACAGCTTGGCGGTGACCTGGATGTTAATGGCCAAAGCATCACGAGCGCAGCCAACGGAGATGTCACCATTGACCCTAATGGCACTGGCGATATCGTGGTTGGTGCTGATGTGTTACCTGCCGCTGATAGCACCCATACTCTAGGAGCTGAGGATAACCGGTTTATCACTTTGCACTCAGAGTTAAACGGTGCTGTGCAATTTAAAGCGAGAAACGAGAGCGGGGGAGCTCTGACTAAAGGTCAGGCTGTATACATCTCAGGTGTTAGTGGTACCGTTCCACTCATCAGCCTAGCTCGAGCTAATAGCGCTTCAACCATGCCCGCATTCGGCCTATTGGCCGCAGATGTAAATAATAATGCTGATGTGCAGGTCATCACGTTTGGTAACCTCACCGACTACAACACCACCACCTACAGCCTCAGCGCTAATGATACGGTGTATGTAAGCGCAGCCACAGCCGGAGCTCTCACGTCCACAGCCCCAACAGGAGAGAGTAGTCTCATCCAAAACATTGGGCGCGTTGTTCGAGCTGATGCTAGTGCTGGCATTATTAAGGTCGGTGGAGCTGGGAGAAGTAACGCAACGCCTAACCTTGATGATGGAAAGATCTTCCTAGGGAATGCATCCAACCAAGCGGTGAGCACAGCTCTCAGCGCCATTGACGTTGGGTCATTTAACGATGATGGGACTTACCAACCACTAGATGCAGGGCTTACGAGCATTAGCGGGCTGACCACCTCAGCCAATAAGATGGTTTACACCACGGCTAGCGATACCTACGCTGTCGCAGACCTCACTGCTGCGGGACGTGCTTTGCTCGATGATGCAGACGCGACGGCTCAGCGTACAACGCTTGAGCTTGGATCAGCTGCCACCTCAGAATCTACTGACTTCTTAGCTTCCACAGCTGGGCTCAATGACCTGTCAGATGTGACAATTAGCTCAGTGAGTAATGGGCAGGTAATTAGCTATAACTCGACCTCGGGAGAGTGGGAGAACTCAACCCCTGCTAGTGGTGGGGGACAGCCAAACTTAACTGTAGTATCAAGCACTAGTTATACGCTTTCAGCGGCTAACGCTCCTAATATTTATATTTGGTACGGCACCGAAACCTCAAATACGTTTACGGTCACGATGCCTTCTATTGCCGACGTAATTAGTGATATCGCTAGTGTGAATGGTAGCCCTGTTGAAACTTTCGAAGTGCATATAGGGCGGGGGCAGAGTGGAAATATTACTGTTTCCGCCTCCGATGGTATCGATCTACTCGGTGGCACAGACGTCACCTATAGCACCACACAGACAGTAAACTCTGGGCAGTGGATCAAGCTTATTGGATGGAAGGTCTCATCAAGTAACGCCCGATACTTTATGGACTCTCCTGTCTCTGCACTCACCAACCTCTCAGACGTGACTATCACTAGCGCGGCTTCGGGTAATCTGTTAGAGCATAACGGTACCGCTTTTGTTAACGTGGCTAAAAGCACCATCGATGTAGGTACATTCAATGATGATGGAACGTATCTTAACGATGTGGTCGATGATACCACTCCACAGCTTGGAGGTGACCTAGATGTCAACGCTAATGAGATTGTTAGCGCGTCAAATAATAACGTCATCCTCAGGCCTAATGGCACCGGAGTTGTACAGCTGGGAGGGAATACCAACCCGGCCGAAGTAAGGCTCTACTGTGAGTCAGGTGATGCTCACTATGTCGGCCTAAAGTCACCCGCTCACGCTTCGCTTAGTGGGTCGCAAACGTGGACGCTTCCCACAGCAGATGGAACCACCGGGCAAGTAATCCAAACCAACGGGTCAGGCATCCTCTCGTTTGTTGATCAGTCTGGGGGAGCTGGTGGAGGTTGGACATACTCAGCCATCACAGCCGACCCAGCTAACGCTCAAGCAGGGTATCACTATTCATGCACCGGAACCTTTACCATCACGCTGCCAACCTCGGGGGTGAGCTCCGGTGAGGAGATCCGAGTAAAGAACATGGGAACCGGTACCATCACTATCGACCCACAAACACAAAATATTGATGGTTCTACTACTGACTATGTTATGGATGTTCAATACTCGGCCATCACGCTTGTCTCTACCGGAACTCACTGGGAGGTGATCTAATGAGCCACAATCAATTTAAGGTTGGAACAGCTGAGCCTGATTTAGATGGAGATGTAACAGTCAGCATCTCTAATCTATCTGATGTTACAATCACCTCCCCATCAGCGGGGCAAGTTCTAGAGTGGTCTGGTAGTGCTTGGGCTAATCAGCCTGTGAGCGGTGGCGCAGCGCAATTCATGTTGATTGGTCAGGGTGAGAGCAACGCCTACAGCAACGCGACCACAGCCACAAATATCACTGATGGCGCTACGCTCTACCTTTATGATACCTCTCCTGTGAACACCATTTCAGGGGCCACTATCTCAAAGGTAGGCTCGACGGATTGGGTTCAATCTGTAACTCTACCAGCGGGTAACTATATTATGATGGCCACCTATGCTGTAGAGTTTAGCGCCACTGGTGATATGTCTTTTCACTTCCAGGACAGCTCGAACAATGTCATCTCAGGGCTTGGGGCTATTGGTGAGAACCTCACCGCTATAGAGAACTCATCAGGCTATATACAGAGCTATAGGCAGTTCTCATCTAGTACAACTGTTAAGCTGTGCTGTGAGCTTCCTGATAATGTTGATACTGTGGCTAATCAGGGAAATACACCATCTGAGCAAAGCTCAATTATGTTTTGGAAGGTGTAATATGACTCACCTGATGAAAAGCATTAACACCAATACTCCAAACAGGGCGGGAGATATCACTTTAAATACAAGTGACATTGACACCCTAAGCCCTAGCTCGGGGGATCTGCTAGGGGTTGATGCAAGTGGTGATTTTGCAATAACTCAAAAAGGGGCGGCCACATTACCTATTGCTTTTTCTGCTGACCTTCGAAATACCTCATGGTCAGGGACTGCTAATTATTATGTAAACTTTCCGCTCGATTATCGAA
>Ga0208645_1003635_pt1 | contig 11300 bp, 10 predicted proteins | sample VirMetDEL_Sep_01_FD_184519 | JGI IMG/M metagenome (GOLD analysis project Ga0208645, IMG submission 184519) | Aqueous microbial communities from the Delaware River and Bay under freshwater to marine salinity gradient to study organic matter... | ecosystem: Environmental > Aquatic > Marine >...
ATTATCAATATTATTTATTTCATTATCAATATTATTTATTTCATTATCAATATTATTTATTTCATTATCAATATTATTTATTTCATTATCAATATTATTTATTTCATGATAATATATAAATTTATACTTTTCTTTTAAGTTTTCAAGAAAATTTTTATAATGTTCCATTATATAGAAATATATATATATATTTAATTCTAATATAATACACATAAATATTATTTAATATATTTAATAATATTAAAACTTGCATTATAATCAATATTAACTTTTTGTATTTTTACTTTTAAAAATTCATTAATAAATAAATTTAATGGCGTTTTGTAATCGTAAAGTATATTATTATTGTTATTTAAAGGTTCTATCCATTCAGTTTCACTTCTTAGTATAATACACTTCTTACCTAAACACCAAGCTTCAGGTTGAACACCACCCGAATCTGTAATTATAAAGTTACAATTTCTTTCAAGAATAGTCATATTCAAATAGTCAACTGGTTTTATTAATTTTAAATTACTTGGAATTTTAATATTACTGTTTTTAAGTGTATTTTTTGTTCTTGGATGAATTGGAAATACTATATTTATTTCTAATTTTTCTAATTCTAAAAATATTTTACTTAACATATTTATATTAGTATTATATTCTCTATGAATTGTCATTAATGCAAAACTATTTTCACTTAAATTATTTTCAATTAAAATATCTTTTTTATTATAAGAATTACAAACATTTTCTAATAATTCTAATTGTAAATTACCTACATAATAAACATTATTAGTAATATTTTCTTGTCTTAATTTATCAACACTATCTTGTGTAGAGCATAATAGTAAATCTGATATATGGTCTGTTATAAGTCTATTTATTTCTTCTGGCATATCTTTATTGTAACTTCTCATACCTGCCTCTATGTGTATTAAAAAAATTTTTAGTTTTTTTGCGACAATTGCTCCGGCAATTGTTGAATCACAATCACCAAATACTATTAATTTATCAGGATTTTCTTTTACACATATTTCTTCTATTTTATTCATCATATTACCCAAACTTTGAACGTTAGTAGATCCTATTTTTTCAATAAGATAGTTTGGTTTTTTAATTTCTAATGTATTAAAAAGATTTTCAGACATTTCTTTATCGTAATGTTGTCCAGTATGAATAATAATATTATCAATATTATTTTCATCAAATGTTTTAGATAGTGGAGCTAATTTTAAAAATTGTGGTCGTGTTCCTACAATAGTTATAATTTTCATATTTAAATTAATAATTATATATTAAATTATTAATTTAATCTCAATTAATTAAATAATTTTCTATTACCTTTTTCATCAATAGTACCTATTTTTTTTCCAGGATTTCCAACCATTATACTATAAGGTTCTACATTCTTACAAATAACAGCACCACTTCCTATTAAAGAATGTTCTCCAAGTATATTACCACACACAATAGTAGAATTTGCGCCTAAAGTTACACCTTTTTTTAAAAAAGTTTTCACATACTCACCATTCTTACTATGCATACATCGAGGATTTATATCATTTGTTAACACACAACTAGGTCCAAAAAATACATAGTCTTCCGCTTCCACTCCAGCATAAATACTAACATTATTTTGTACTTTACAATTGTCTCCTAATATAGCTCCATCACCAATAAAAACATTTTGTCCTATATTACAATTTTTACCAATTTTTGCTCCTTTACAAATGTGACTAAAATGCCATATTTTTGTTCCGTTACCTATATCTGCTCCTTCATCAATTACTGCAGTTTTATGAGCAAAATATGTTTCTTTTATATTTGTTAATACTACTTCTTTATTAGTAATTAAACTTTTATTGAGAGCATCTAATACAGTTAATACTCGTAATCCTTCTTCACCATTAGTTATAGGTTGTTTTCTAGTTATACAACAATCTACAAAATGTTGACATTCTCTTAATAATGGAAATTCATCTGCATTATCTAATTCAATATTAATACCATTATTTTTAACAGGAATTGGCATTGAATTTAGGTCACTAGAATATTTAATGTATTCAGGAAAATATGTTAGTTTATTTGTTTTACTAACATCATCAAAAATTAACATTCCTTTTTCACCAATAATAGACAATTTTTGTTCTTTATATGGATTTAACCAATTTACATTAATATTAACATATTTATCATTATATTTTAATATAGAATTTGTAACATCATGAATACCTTTATTTATATGATCCATTCCTGAACATAATACACTATTTGGTAATTCATCATTACATAAATTTAAAATTACAGAAATATCATGTGGAGCAAAAGACCATAAAACATTTTCTTCTTTTCTAAAAATACCCAAACTTAATCTATTAGCAACAATATTTTTAATTTTTCCTAATTTACCGCTTCTAATAATTTCTTTCATTTTATTAATAAATGGATGATAATGTAATAAATGACCTACCATTAATATTTTATTTTTACTCTTAGCTATATTTATTAAATCTTCTGCTTCTGAAACATTTAAAGTTATTGGTTTTTCAACATAAACATCTTTATTAGCTTCTAATGCTTGCTTTGCAAACTTATAATGAAGTTCCGCTGGTAATGCTATACAAACACTATTAATATTTGTATCACTTAAAATATTATTCCAATTTGTTGTTGTATTAATACCTGGATATAGTTTTTCATATTCATTTAAGACTTCTTTATTAATATCACATACTGTATGTAAAACGTTAATTTTATAAAAATCTCTTATAAGATTTTTACCCCAATAACCTCCACCAATTAATCCTAAATGTACATTAGTATTCATTTAAATAATAACTTAAAAATAAATTTTATTTTTAACTTATAACAAGAATGGAGACAATTCAAATGTATGATCCCAAACGAGAATATAATACACACAAATATGATATAGATAATTCTATAAATAATGTATTAAATCATGGATTATTTATTAATGGTCCAGAAGTAGAGAAATTAGAAGAAGAATTAAAAAATTATACTGGTACCAAACATTGTATTTCTATGTCTAATGGAACAGATGCATTAAAAATTGCATTACTTGCTCTTAATGTTGGACAAGGTGATGAAGTTATTACAGTAGCTCATTCATGGATAAGCACAGCAGAAGTAATTCCTTTAGTTGGAGCAAAACCAGTTTTTGTAGATATTGAACCTAATACATTTAATATTGATCCCACTAAGATTGAAGAAAAAATAACCGAAAAAACAAAAGCTATTATTGCTGTTAGTTTATATGGTTATATGCCCAATTTTGATATTATTAACTCAATAGCAGAAAAACATAATATTCCTGTTATTGAAGATGGTGCACAAAGTTTTGGTGCTACATTTAAAGGCAAAAAAAGTTGCTCTCTAACTACAATCGGTACTACTAGTTTTTTTCCTTCTAAACCACTTGGATGTTATGGTGATGGAGGGGCCTGTTTCACAAATAATGATGAATTAGCTGAAAAATTACGAGCAATTAAAAGTCATGGTGGTATTAAACGTTTTCATCATAAATATATTGGTATGAATGCACGACTAGATACTATTCATGCTGCTGTTTTATTAACTAAATTACAATATTTTGATAATACTATTCTTGAGAGAAATATCTGTGCAAATTATTATTCTAATAATTTAAAAATATTGCAAGATAAAGGATTTATTTTGCCTACAATTAAAGATAATTTTACTAGTGTTTGGGCACAATATTCTATACTAGCAGAAAATCAAGAAGTAAGAGATAAAATTGTTCAATATCTAAAAGCAAATAAAGTTAATGTAGCTATTTTCTATCCAGCACCATTGCATACTCAAGAATGTTTTAAAGATTTAATTGATCCTAATACTAAATTACCTGTTACTGAAAATATTTGTAGTCGTATCTTTAATTTACCTTGTTATGGTGAAATTTCAAGAACAGAACAAGACTATATTATTAATTTATTAATAAAATTTAATTAATTAAGGATTTAATCTAATATTTTTATTTGTTTCTATTACACTTTCTAATACTTTATTTGGTGTATCATAACTTTTCATATAATTATACAAAGCTTTTGTATCTTTTGGAAAGCATGCACCACCATATCCTAAATTATTATCTGGACCAGGAATTGTTGTATGCATAGAATTTATCCATTTATTTTTTAACATTAAATTTTTTATCGTATTAAAATCACTATTATTTTTTTGACATAATAAATAATATTCATTAAATAACGTGATCTTACTAGCATAAAAACTATTACACATTATTTTCATACTTTCACTTTCTGTAGAACTACATCTACTAATTTCAGCAGAAGGATAATATTCTTTATAAAATCCCTCAAGAATATCCATATCTTTATCCATACTATTAATTCCTTTACCTAAAACTATATGTGTTTGATTATGAAAATCTTCATATGCTGTTCTAGCTGTTAAAAATTCTGGATTGTGACAAATTTTAAGATTTAAATATTTTCTTGATAATTTATTAACTGTTTCTGGTTCTACTGTTGATTTTACTACTACCAAACCTTCATATTTATCATTATTTAATTTTTCACATATCTCATTTATAGCTGATTTATCGTATTCATTAATCTCTTCATTAAATAATGTTGGTAAACATAAAAAACAGATATCAGTTTTTAATAAATCTTCATATGTTCCTATCCCTCCATCTTTAAATTTATCATATCTTACTACATCTACTCCTTTTAAAGTAAAACTTTTATAAGCCGAACCTCCTACAAAACCTAAACCTGCTATTCCTATTTTCATTATAAAATAAATAAGTTAAAATAATAATTATTATTTAACTTATTTAAATAATTTACTACCAAAGATAATTAGTTAAATAGAACTAATTATTTCTAAATTTTTCTTGTATATTTTTTATTATTTTTTTTTCTTTTAGTGATAGATTTTGCTCGATTTATACGATTTATTTTTTTAAATGTTTTGTTAATAAATTTTATCATATCCTTTTTACTTCTAGTAATACCTTTCGCTACATTATTAGTATTTATATTTTTATTATTTCTTTTTGTAACAGATTTTGTTCGATTTACACTATTTATTTTTTTAAATGTTTTGTTAATAAATTTCATCATATCCTCTTTACTTCTATTTCCATTATATTCTTTTCCTTTTTTTCCATTTTCTAAAACTTGAATTATGGTTGGATATCCTTCTATATTTTTAGCACATGGACTTTTAATATCACTTAAAGCAGTTGCTTCTACTTCTATTATATTTGCATTTAAATGATCTAATTTATTTAATTCATTTTTTAATCCTGCCCATGCTGGTGCCATATCTGTACAGTGCCCACAACCATTACTATAAAATTTTACAAAAGCTGGACAATCTTTTACAAAATTATCAAATAATTCTCCTTCGCCACCTTTTATTGATATAAATTTCATATATAGTTTAGAGAGATAAAAACCTATTTATTATAAATAATTTCTAGATAAACTATATATGAATTGCAAAATTATAATTGTTTTTATTATTTTACTATTAGGATTATACTTTATATTTAATAATCCACTAGATGAGGGATTTAATAATAAATTACCTTCTGCCAGTTGTCCTAATATCCTTATTCAAAAAGGTAGTGAATTATACTTATTTAATACTAAATTAGCTAGAATTCCTGGTGTTAATCCATTAAAATTTAATAATTTAAATGAATATGTTGAGTTTACAAAATGGCAAAGAAGTCAAGGTATAAATTGTCCTATATTATATTTACAACATACATATGATGCACAAGGCAATCCTGTATATAAAGGCAGACCCAGCCCAACTAATACTATGGGTGGTCTTCCTGATAATTGGAATAACTATATGCCTACTGGAAGACTAGATATAATTGAACGTGAAGTCGATCCAGATCCAGCTAATTCTCCAGATGGTAAATCTTTGCTAGTTGATGCTAATCACGATGACCCACCTTATAATAATAATTCCTTTCCAGGATATGATCATGATAATCAAAATATCGGTCTTAATACTCCTTTAGACCAAATGTTTCATGAAAATCGTGGTGGTGTAAGTGCTAATCCATATGATACTAATTGGGGTGGTCATGCATATACTCAAAAACTTATTGATTCTGGATATTATGCAGATAATGAAGTCTATCGTGGTGATGACAGAGTTAATTCTAATACATATATTCAAAATCGATCTTAATATTAATCAGTATCCGCCATATTTATATTCGCATCTTCTAGTTTTGTTTCATCTTTTTTATCCAATCCATTAATACATGTCTTCGCTAATAAACTAGTTACTAAATATGGATCCATATTACTTGATGGTCGTCTATCTTCTATATATCCTGATTTATAATTACTTTTTACTAATTCTCTAGAAATTCTTATTGATGCACCTCTATCTCCTTCACCATATGTACAATTCTCAATATTTGATGTTTCATGTTTTCCAGTTAATCTTTTATGATTATCTTTACCATAATTTTCTATATGTAATTTATGATTATTTACTAATTCATCTAAAATAAAATTTACATAATGTTTACTACCATTTTCTCTCATTGTCTTAGTGCTAAAATTTGTATGTGCTCCAGAACCATTCCAATCTCCCTCTACTGGTTTTGGTTCTAAATTAAAAGACACACCATGGTTTTCACAAACTCTATGCATAATATATCTACTCATCCATAATTGATCACCACTATCTATACCTATACAAGGTCCTATTTGGTATTCCCATTGTCCCAACATCACCTCTGCATTTATTCCAGAGATTGTTAATCCTGCGTCCAAACATAATTGATAATGTTCTTCTGCTATTTGTCTTCCTACCACACTCCCTGTTCCCACACCACAATAATATGGACCTTGGGGACCTGGATAACCATTTTCTGGAAATCCCAATGGTTTATTATCAACCATTAAAACATATTCTTGTTCTATACCATACCATGGTTCTTCATGCATTCTATTTTTAAATATTTCCTCTGCTTTTTCTCTGTTATATCCTAAAACTGGAACATTATTTTCATCAATACCTTCACATAGTAATAATTTATGTGGAGGACCTCTAAATGGGTCATTATACATTGCACATGGCTTTAAAATTACTTCTGAATTTTTTTGATCTGCTTGTCCCGTACTTGAACCATCATAAGTCCATTCTAAATTTTTACGTTCTTTTAAAGGCAATTCATCTAATTCTCTTTTCTCTCTAACACCATCTATCTCTTGTACTAGTGTGCGCGATTTACTTCGCAAACTTTGATCTTTTGCTAACCAAATATATTCATATATTGTTATTGATTTCATTATAAATTATTACTTATCTATTTTTTAAATATTATTAAATAGATAAATTATTTAATTTTTATCCAATGTTTGCATTGCTTCATTTAGAGTTTTTTTAAAATCAACTAAACTATTTAGCTTTGCTACTATTTTTTGCGAATTATCACTTGAACAATCTTTTGCTAGCATTTCTGCATTATCATTTAATAATGTTAATATTTCCTTACCTATATTCTCTTCTAAATTTATTATAGTATGTTCATAACTTCTACGATATTTATCTATTAATAATTTATCATCTTTAGTCTCTGTATGACTTTTAATTGCATCAGGTATTTTATCTTTATCTGTAGTTACCGAATTATTATTTACCATTCCTTCTACTAATTTTGCTTGAAAATTTAAACTGCGCACAACAAAATGTAATATTAAAAATATTAATACACCCAATCCTAAATAATACATTAAATTTTTACTTTCCATATATTATATATCTTTAAAATAATCATTTTGTATTAACTACTATATTTAATTCTTTTCCCAGTAAAAAACTATAAATATTATTTATAGCCGTTTTACTTATTTTTCTTTCTTTTCCCGTTTTAGTTGATATTTTTATATTATCTAAAATTTTTACATTTTTTTCTATATTTTCTATTAAATTTTTTATATTTAAATGTTCTTTCATTATTGCCTTCGCTATTGAACTACTTACTCCTGGTATTTGTATTAACATTATCTCTCCTATATTATCAACTGTAATATTATCTTTTTTCGCACGCTTACTTACTTCTGCATAATCATTTGTTACCTTATCTAATACTTCTTTTTTATTATAATAACCATCTTTTTTCTCTCTACGCAACTTATCCGATAAATTTATTATCCATTCTGCAGTCTCTCCTATATTATTTGTTCTATGAACGGAAAATCCTTTATAATAATTTAAAGTTACCATTGATGATAATAATGAACGTTTTTCTACTCTTGTTATTTTTGATTTATAATCAATTAATAAACCTTCAATTAGATAAATTATATTATGATTATGTATCTCACAATCATTTAATCTATAACTTTGTTCATTATATCTACCATCTCTTATACTTGAAGCTAGATCATTTAAACTTTTTCTCTCTATTATTATTTTTTCATTATTATCATTATCACATATTATTACATCTCCAATAGGTAAATTCTCTGTTTCTATCTTTATATCTTCTAAATTAACTGATAATTGAATACATTGTATATATAATTCTTTCTCACGATAATCTATTTTTATTATCATTTATTTTAGTAATTTACTTAATTTTAAGTTATATTTTTATTATATAATGCAAAAACAATTCTTAATTAATTCTAAAGGTATTGATATATCATCTTATTCTTTATTAGAAACCGAAACTTGCTCTACTTCTTCTGTTATTATTAAACACATTAATGATACATTAAAAAATAATAATATTTTATGGATTAGAAACGGAAGTTTTGATGTTAATAATATTAATATTAAAGATAAAACACATACTACTGATACCGACTTAGACCTATTAGCTAAAAATATTTATTTAATTAATAAACCTATTATTTTAATTACTCAAGATGGTGATAGAAGTGTTCCTAGTTCATATAACTTATCTACTGTTAATACTATTCTTAATTCTAAATTTATTATTAAATGGTTTACACAAAATTATGATAGAACTATTATACATCAAAAACTTAATTTTATTCCAATTGGTTTTAATTTACATACAAAATTATGGCTTATTAATAATTCTTATAAAGATAAAATTAATTTTATGTTTTCTAATGCAAAACTTAGTTTTAAAAATAATAATAAAATTAATAATAAAATTTTATGTGATTATAATGCATATACACATACACCATCTACTTTAATTTTTAAAAATGATAGATTTAATTTATTTCAATCTTTAAAAAATAATAATCTTATTGAATTTTTAACTACAAACACTTCATTTCAAGATATTACTAAAAAATATAATAAATATTTATTTATATTATGTCCTAGGGGTAATGGTCTAGATTCTCACAGAATATGGGAAGTACTCTTGGCTGGTTCTATTCCTATTATTACTTCGTCACCTCTAGATATTATGTTTATTAAACATAATTTACCTGTTATAATTTTATCTGATTGGAATGAATTAAATAATAATTTAACTAATAAATTATCATTATGGCAAAAGAAATTTAAATCTCTTACATATCCTAAAAATATATATCCTAAATTTAATTTTAATTACTGGATTAATTTATGATATTTTTATGGCACTGAAGAACATTTCTCTCCATTTGTTGGATATCCCCACAATGCACAACGTTTAGTCAAAGTTATATCATGACATGCACTACCATTTCCTTGTTTATATGGAATATCTCCAGGACAACAAACTTTTTTACCTGCATTAGGATATCCAACTGGGACCTCATTACACCATGGTTCTACTGGTGATGGTGGTGGTGGTGGAATAGTTCCATCTAATAAAGCTTTCATGGCATTTGAAAATGCAAAATCTCCATTCGTAGATGCATCACATTCAATAGCCCAGGTTCCAATTTGTATTATTGGTTTATTTTCTCTCATTTCTCGCATTTTAGCATTGTTAAGTCCAGCTGGAGTTCCTTGTATAAAGATTTGTTGAGCTAGTAAATTATAATCCCATATATTATTATTAGTAGCAGCATTTGTTGATGCTGGTACACAAGGACAAGCTCCTGCTAACTTATCTAATAGTCTTGCTCCTTCATATATTTTTCTCATAGCATATTCCCACGCAGACATTGTAGAATAATCACCTGTTCCATAATGTTGCCAATTAGTCGGTGCACTACCACCCCATTCAATCCAATTAATATTTAAATATCCTGTTAGAGCATCTGGTCCATTATTATAAAATTGCACTAAAAATCTATCAATATATTGTAGTTCTACTCCATTCACTTGTCTTTGACCAAAATATTGACTATAATCTCTTATTGAAACTGCTGCCGCTTCAGGAACTATTGATACTATATTAGCTGGTTGAATAATATTAAAAAATGCTTTCCATCGATCAACATAAACTTTTCCCATCGCATCTCTTGAAATTGATTCCAAATCTATATCTACACCATCAAAAACATTATTATATTTTTTTTGAAAGTTGTTCCAACCATTTACTAGTTGTTCAGTAGTTGGATATACATTACCATTTACTGTTGGTGGTATTTTTCCTTTAGACACTTCACCACCAACATATACTTGAGCACCGCCTGCAAAATATGGTTGAAATGTCGCTCCTCCAATACTAAGAATAACTTCTTTTTTTCTACCCCATTTATCTGGTATAGCTTTCCACTTTTTTAAATCTGGAACAAATTTATCAGACATTTCTAACTGATCCCAGTTAGGACCTGTCCAAATAGCATAATAACCTTGCATAATTAAATAAAATTCACCCTTTTCATTAAATTCACCAAAAGTTAAATATAATTTATTATATACAGGTGATATTCCATCTACAGGGGAGTTTGGTATATCAACAAATGGTATTGAACCTGAATCACCACCTCCTGAATTTCCATAATATCCTGTTACATCTAATTTATATGGACTACCAACTAAACTATTATTCCAAGCACTTAATGGTGCTTTGGATGAGTTTACAAACTGATATAAACTTCGAGTATTTCTTAAATCTACTCTAGGTCCTAAATTTGGTCCTACATCATTTTCATTATTATTAAGTGTTACTGCACGTGATACTGCGTTTGTTACTAGCTTACTATTAAGAGGTCTCGACCATACTATATTTCCATTAAATGAAGTTCCATCATTATTAGCTAATGCTGCTATTTTTCCACTAAAAAATTCTCCGTTATTCCATTGACTTTCTGGATGCCATCCATGATTTGAACCTATGGCAAAATGCAATGTATCACCTATTAAAATTGCTGGTGCTTTGTCGCTAAAATTATGATTATTATCAT
>Ga0208645_1003642_pt1 | contig 11281 bp, 14 predicted proteins | sample VirMetDEL_Sep_01_FD_184519 | JGI IMG/M metagenome (GOLD analysis project Ga0208645, IMG submission 184519) | Aqueous microbial communities from the Delaware River and Bay under freshwater to marine salinity gradient to study organic matter... | ecosystem: Environmental > Aquatic > Marine >...
ACGCATCGTGAAAACAGTAACAACTGACATGGGTCTTATGCAGTGGGTCGCAGACGCCAAGTTGGGCGACCGATGCGAGTACTATCGTGGACACCTGGCGCAAGCGCGCATCCCTGCGCAGAAGCAAGTAAACGCCCTTGCCGACACCGCGTGGGACCTGGAGCAAAAACGCCTTGTGCATCTCGTTCAGGATCGCGTGGATGAAGGCTTTTCTTACCAGGCAATCGCACGTAAAAAACCGCCCATCTTTGCTGGAGAAAGATAAATGAAAGCGTGGGAACTGCTAAAAGCCATGCAGGAAGATGGCGCTAAAGTCCGTGAGCCTTCTATGGGCACGGATTACTATGCCTGGCGTGCGGGTGAGTTTACGTCGCGCCAAGAAGGCCCTCTGGACGACCACAAGCTGGCCTGCGTAGTCAAGTACGCCGAGACACTTTCTATCATTCAAGAGCCCCACAATCTCGCGTGGGCGATGGAACAGATGCGCGCGGGTAAGGCGGTGTGCCGCCCGGGGGCGGTGTTCGGGGTCGTTCTTGGTGACGACGGAGAGTTCGAGAGCACAGAAGATGGCGAGGTTGTGCGATTGAGCGCGCCTAGCATCACCGCCATGGACTGGCGGCTGTGGGTTAAACGTATTTAGGAGACGCACTATGGCTAAAAGCCCAAATGGACCCCGCGCACCTCAGGAGATAGACGCACTACTGGGGCAGCGCATCCGGCGCCGCCGGCAAGAACTCCGCTGCTCGCAGCAGGCCATAGGAGATAAGCTGGGGCTGTCGTTCCAGCAAGTGCAGAAGTATGAGCAGGGGAGTAACCGAGTGGCGGTGTCCCGGCTCCTCGAGCTCGCGGATGTTCTGGAGGCGCCCCTGGGGTATTTCCTTCATGAGCTGTCAAGCGATCAGATTGACCCCGCCCCGGCCATGAAATCTAGGGCGCTTGATTACCGCCTGCTTGCGACGTTCGGCGCGCTTCCAGACATGAAGACCAAACGCCTGGTCCTGGACTTGATGCGGGCTATGACTAACGTGGAGGATGATATAACAACGTGAAAATCGTATTCATAGATTTTGAGACCTACTACGACCAGCAGTACAGCCTAAGTAAAATCACAACCGAGGCGTATATCCGCAGCCCTCAGTTCGAGGTGATCGGCGTTTCAATTAAGGTGGGCGCTGAGCCCACCCAATGGTTTACTGGCACCGACGAGGAGATCAAGGGGCTCTTACTTTCCCTGGACTTGCATGAGTGCATGATGGTTGCGCACAATACTTTGTTCGACGGAGCTATCCTATCCTGGCACTACGGCATCCAACCCAAGGCTTATGGGGATACTATGGGTATGGCCCGGGCCTGGCTTGGCACTGAGCGCAGTGCCAGCCTACGGGCAGTTGCGGAGCACTACGGTATCGGAGAGAAAGGCTATGAAGTCGAGAACGCCAAGGGTAAGCGCCGCCGAGACTTTACCGACGAGGAGATGGATCGCTACGGTGCCTACTGCATCAAGGACGTCGACCTCACTGCGGGCGTATTCCACGCCATGCGGCGCGAGGGGTTCCCCACGGCTGAGCTCAAGGTGATTGACATGACTCTGCGGATGTTTGCCGAGCCCATCCTCGCGCTTGATACCTGTTCCCTCGCCACGCACCGGGACAACATCGCCCGGCAGAAACAGGAGCTGCTCGACAACGCCGGCATCAAGGACAAGAAGGACTTGATGAGCAACAACAAGTTCGCAGAACTACTGCGCGATCGGGGGATAGAGCCCCCGATGAAGATCAGCCCGACAACTGGAAAGGAAACATATGCGTTTGCAAAATCGGATCAGGAGTTTTTGGCGCTACAGGACCATGAAGACCCGGAAATTGCTACCCTGGTGGCTACGCGTCTTGGGGTAAAATCCACCCTAGAGGAGACGCGCACAGAGCGGTTCCTCAGCATCGCTTCGCGCGGCTTGTTCCCGGTGCCGCTGCGGTACTATGGCGCCCATACGGGACGTTGGTCTGGCTGCTTGACGGGGGACACGATAATCACGGTGTTAGAGGATGGGGCTACCGCCCCGAGGGACAAAGCGTTAGAGGATGTGAAAGATACGGACCGCATATGGGACGGGGCCGAGTTCGTCACGCATAGAGGAGTTGTATTCAGTGGAGAGCAGGAAGTTATGACCTGGGACGGAGTACGAGGCACACCAGACCACGTCGTGTTTACCTCCGAGGGGGAGATGACGCTCGCGGAAGCCGCACACGCTGGGATTGGCATTTTACAGGGAGGGTATGATGGGCATGAACCAACGGGAGCTTGAGGCCCTGTATCGTGATCGCGCAAATCAAGTGAAAGAGGCCCTAGCAGGGTCGCCTCTCGTCCTGCATAAGCAGCTGATGCACAGAATGCCGCTGGCCCGGAAGCTGCACTGCCACTGCAAGGTTTGCGGAAAAGATAAACGCGTAGAGGTCAGAAACATTTTGGTTAACGGACAGCGCGAGTGCAATAATTGCCATGGGCTTAAGGCGTACCGTAAAACGTACTATAAAAACCGGTCCGCTAGGGTATCAGAGCCTGGGTATCGAGACTATATGAGCGTGCGCCAGTCGATAGGGCTCATAGCGGGGGAGATTAACACCGTGCGGTATCGGGCGGGCCATTGGCACGGTCGCCCCTGTGCCCCAGAGGAGCGGGACGCGTTTTTGTTTGAGTCTAAGGAGGTCGCTACGCTTTGGGTTATCCAGGAGCTCGGCATTAGGCCCTCAAAGGCACACCGTTTGCGGCGGATAGACGACACTAAGCCGTTCATGCCGGGGAATGTAGAGTGGAGGAAGGGGTGATAGAGCCGACGTATGACATCTTAGACTGCGGGCCTAGAAATAGGTTCGTGGCTAACGGAAAAGTTGTTCATAATTGCGACTCCGTGAACATGCAAAACCTACCCAGCCGCGGCGGGCCGTACGCTAAGGTGCTAAAGAACTGCGTTGTGCCGCCCGATGGGCACATGATTGTGGACTGCGACGCCTCGCAGATTGAGGCCCGTGTCCTGGCTTGGTTCGCCGAGCAGGACGACCTGGTCGATGCATTTGCTAACCGTGAGGATGTTTACAAGAAGATGGCCAGCTCCATCTACAAGATCCCCGTAGAGGAAGTTACCAAGCAACAACGTCAGGTAGGTAAAGTCGCGATCTTGGGTTGCGGATACGGCGTCGGAGGGGCCAAGTTTAAGACCGTCCTCAAGCTCATGGGCGGCGTAGATGTAGACGAGGACGAGGCCAAGCGCATCGTTACCCTGTACCGTGAAACAAACCCCAAGATCCAACGACTGTGGTGGGATGCTGGGGCCATGCTCGAGCGCATGGTGCAGGGGCGAGACAAGCAGTTCGGCCGCGAGGGCGTCGTCCGTGTGGATCACAAGGAGAACGCTATCTGGCTGCCGTCGGGGCTGCCCATTCTCTACCCAGACCTGAGCGTAAAGCGTAGCGACAGTCGAGCGGAGTATAGCTATAAAGGTAGAGGTAAAAGCCGAAATTACATATATGGAGGGAAATGTGTGGAGAATCTTACCCAGGCGCTAGCGCGGTGTATCATCGCCGAGCAAATGTACATTATTCAGCAGCGGTACCGGGTGGCGCTGACCGTCCATGACTCCGTGGTTGTCGTCGTGCCAGAAGCTGAGATTGTAGCGGGCACACGGTATATCATGGGGTGCATGCGGTATCTACCCGATTGGGCGAAGGGCTTGCCTATCGACTGTGAGGCCGAAGTAGGTTATACATACGGAAACCTTACGGAGTTCGAGAAATGGCTAGCAAACCGGGAGCAGTGATCCCTTGGACCTACACAAAAGTTAAGGGGTTCGCTACGTGCCCCAAACAGTTTCATGCGCGGTATATCGCGAAGTCCCTACCCTTCGTGGAGACCGAAGCGACCAAGTACGGCAACGAAGTTCACGACGCATTTGAGCACTACTTCAAGTCAAACCGCCCCCTGCCGCCGAAGCTGCAGCACTACCAGCCATACCTAGACGCTCTCGAGCGTAAGGAGGGGGAGAAGATTGCCGAATACGCGTTCGGCCTTACAGTCGACCTGGAGCCCTGCAACTTCTTTGACGCGAATGTCTGGGTGCGCGGCAAGATCGACCTGACTATCCTGCAGGGAGATACAGCCTACGTCGTCGACTACAAGACGTCTAAGAGTGCGCGGTACGCCGACATGGACCAGCTAGAGCTTATGGCTATGGCTATCTTCAAGCACTTCCCCGAGGTTAAGCACGTCAAGGCGGCGCTGATCTTTGTTGTGGCCAAAGGCGTGGTCAAGGGAGAGTTCCACGCAGCTGACGAGGCTGCGCTATGGGGGAAGTGGATGAAGAAATTAGCAACGATGCACGAGGCCGAAAACGTCGACGTGTGGAACCCAAAACCCAGCGGCCTATGCCGCGCCTGGTGCGACGTCATGGACTGTCCGCACAACGGCAAAAACGAATGAGGAGAAGAGAGATGAGCGCATTTGCAAACGGGTTTATAGGAACGTGCGTCGCCGTGATTTTCTGCGCGGCGGTGGTTGTGTTCTTCACCGCGATAGAAAGGGCGGAGCAATTACAGTATGATCTAACCGCGTGCGAGGCGCTCGCCGCCGAGGTAAACAAATAGGAGTCCTATATGCCCTACGTGAACAAACCCCGCCCCCACAAGCACGAGTACGAGCTGCAGAAGAAGCGCGGCGAGCACGAGAAACGCATGGAGCGGCAACGAGCCCGTCGGGCCTTCGATAAGAAGCACGGCAAGGCTGCACGTAAGGGCAAGGACATCAGCCACAATAAGGCGTTCGTAAACGGCGGCGACAATAAAGACGGCTACAAGCTGGAAGCGCCGAGCAAGAACCGGGCGCGTAATTACAAGAAGAAAACCCCCAAGTCTAAGTAAGGATCTCTCGTGGAGATACTAAATGATAAGGCCCTGGTGTTTGATACTCCGGGAGCTGAGCAACTTCTCACGGCCATCGGCAATAGTAAGCGCCTATCAGATGGTCGAATTGCAGTGAAATGGGACATCCCGGAAGTACAGGCCCTGCATGATTTCGGCATTCGCGCTCCCAGCCCCATCGAGCGTAAGTACCTATGGACAGGCAAGTTCAAGCCGTACGATCACCAGAAGTCAACGGCGTCGTTCTTAACTAAGCACAAGCGCGCGTTCTGCTTCAACGAGATGGGTACAGGTAAGACCGCATCCGCCATCTGGGCGTCTGACTACTTGATGAACGAGGGCTTCGTTAGCCGAGTACTGGTAGTGTGCCCAGTATCTATCATGGACTCCGCTTGGCGCGCCGATCTATTTTCCTTTGCCATTCACCGTGCAGTGGACGTGGCTTATGGGCCCCGAGCTCGACGCGAGGCGGTTATCAATGGCCCGGCCGAAATCGTCGTAACGAACTATGATGGCATCCGCGGGCACGTTGACCTGTATAAGAAAGGCGGATTTGACCTCATCATCATCGACGAGGCCACGCACTACAAGAACGCCCAGACACATCGCTGGAAGGCCCTGGCTAAGCTGGTTGATGAGGACACGTGGTTGTGGATGATGACCGGCACACCCGCCGCGCAGAGCCCTGTAGACGCTCATGGGCTGGCCAGGTTTATCAACCCCGGTGCAGTGCCCCGCAGCATGGTCCGATGGCGTGACGTGGTTATGATCAAGACCGGGCAGTTCACCTATGAGCCTCGCCCAGGGTATCAGGAGATCGTCCACCAGGCACTGCAGCCAGCGATCCGGTTCACGAAGGACGAGTGCCTCGACCTACCGGGCATTGTGTACACCAAGCGTAAGGTCGAGCTCACCGCGCAGCAGAAAAAGTATTACAACGACGTTCGGCGTGTTGCTCGTACCGAGGCAGCAGGGGAGACAGTCACTGCAGTGAACGCTGCGGTAAAGATGAGCAAGCTGCTGCAGATATCTGCGGGCGCGGTCTATAGCGACGAGGGGGAGACAGTAGAGTTCGACGTATCCAACCGGTACAACGCACTGCGAGAGGTGCTCGACGAAGCTGCGCACAAGATCCTGATTTTTGTGCCGTTCAGGCATACGATTGAGATGCTACGCGAGCGACTCGACAAGGATGGCTTTACAACTGAAGTCATCTCCGGGGACGTTAGCGCGGGCAACCGCACCGACATCTTCAAGCGGTTTCAGGAGACTAAGAACCCGCGCATTCTCGTGATCCAGCCGCAAGCCGCGGCGCATGGGGTTACGCTTACCGCCGCCGATACCGTCGTCTGGTGGGCCCCTGTGCCCTCACTAGAGACCTATGCCCAGGCCAACGCACGTGTGGACCGCGCAGGGCAAAAGAACAAGTGCACCGTAGTGCAGTTGACCGGCTCGCCGGCGGAGGCGCGGCTATACGCTATGCTGGACAAGCGCATTAAAAATCACGATGCGCTGATCAGTTTGTACGGGGATGTGCTTGACATAAAAGCCTAACCGGTTTATAAAAGAGTTATAACCAAGCCACGAATGTTTCGTGGAGTAACAACGGAGAACCTCATGACCATCGACAAGCCCATTGTCGAGCTCGTTAAGCAGTACATCTCACTGCGCGAGCGCAAATCCAACCTCGCCAAACAGTACGGGGAGAAGAAGGCGCGCATCGAGAACGACATGAACGACATCAGCGACCTGCTGATGTCTCACCTAAAAACACTAGATGCTACAAGCATCAACACTCCAGCGGGAATGATTATCCGCAGTGTGAAGACTAACTACTGGACGTCCGATTGGGAGAGCATGCACGAGTTCATCCGTGAGAATGACGTCCCAGAGTTCTACGAGAAGCGCCTTAACCAGGGCCAGGTGCGTGCCTTCTTGGAAGAAAACCCCGAGGCCGCGGTTCCGGGGCTTAACGTAAATTCAACCTATTCACTAACCGTACGGAGATCAAAATGACCGATACACAGCAAAAGGAAGACGTAGTCCGCGTCTTCACCGGAATTCCCGGAAAGTGGCGCACGCTAGTCGGCGCGTCAAACTACATGGGCGTAGGACACAGCACCATTAAAGACATGCGCAAGTTCGGGCAGGTACCCGACGAAGCCGTGCTGCAGATTGGTGCGCGCACTTACTACGACGCCGACCTCATCATCGAACACCTCAAGCATTTGCAAGGAGTAATCGCCAATGGCTAACGCTTTAGACGTCCTCAAAGGCGGCACCGACCTCACGACCAGCAGCCGCTATCAGAAAGCGCTGGACAAGACCCGTAAATCCGCGGGCGGTGGCGGTGACCACAAGCGCGTAAGTATCCGCGGTAAGGTCTTCCGTGTCATGCACGGTAAAGAGCAAGTGCATACGTTTAAAGACGGCGTCATGGACATCGTTATTGTTGATACGAGCCCCGTCGTACGCACTTACTACGATAAGGACTATAATCCTAAGGCGGACGCCCCGGTGTTCCCCGCATGTTGGTCTAATGACGGCGTGGCCCCTGACGATCGCGTTCCGACTACGGCACGGCAGTGCAAAACCTGCGCGAAGTGTGACATGAACATCAAGGGCTCCGCACGTTCTGGCCAAGGTAAGGCGTGCCGCTACAGCATGAACCTGGCGTTCTACTTCAACAACAAGTGGGACGACGTCTATCTCCTGTCCGTGCCGGCCATGTCGTTGTTTGGTAAGGCCGACGGCAACAACTACCCGCTGCAGGCGTATCTCAAGACTTTGGCGGCGCACCAGACCCCTGTGCAGGCCGTCGTGACGCAAGTCACCTTCGATACCGATGCCGAGGGCCCCAAGCTGTTCTTCACCCCCACCGAGCGGCTCGACGTTGATACGTTTGATATGGTCGACGAGAAGGCGGAAGACCCGGCAATCGCACAGATGCTGGAGCTCAACTTCCAGCCCAAGGCGGATGATACCGACGACGACGAGCCGAAGGCGGCAACGACTGCCCGACGCAAGGCCGCGGTAGTTCAGGATGACGAGGACGACGCCCCGTTCGAAGAGCCCAAGAAGCGTGGTGGGCGTAAAGCCGCTGCGGTAGTCGACAACTCCGCGGAAGATGAGCTTGACGAGTGGTAACCCTCTCGGTGTAAGTTTGTTAAGGCCGGGCAATACTGCCCGGCCGTTTTTTTCCTGGAGTTACGGGCTATGCAGCCAACAGAGTTTTTGCGGGCGGTGTTGCCCGATGAAGGCTACTACTGCCTTTTTGCCGCTAACAGCGCGGCAGACGCCCGGCGCCAGAAGTTTTACAGTTCACCAGAAGCCCTCTTTGCGAACGCGCAGCGCGCGAATGGTGCAGGGTATGACGTATACTTCGCCCTGGCGTCGTTTACCGAAGCCGGATCCCGCAAGGCCGAAAACGCCGTCAGCATGCGAGCGTTTTTCCTAGACCTAGACTGCGGCCCCGGAAAACCATTCCGAACCCAAACTGATGCAATTGCGAAGCTGTCGGCGTTCCGCCGCGCTATCGGTCTCCCCGCCCCCATCCTCGTATCTAGCGGCTATGGAGTGCATGTCTACTGGCCTCTTGAGGAGGCCGTTCCGGTAAGTGATTGGGCCCGCGCCGCTAAGAAGCTCAAGGCCATGTGCGACACGCACAAGCTCGAAGCCGATCCTGCCGTCACATTAGATAAGGCGCGCGTGCTGCGCATTCCCGGCACGGACAACTACAAGCGCGAGACCCCCGCCCCGGTCAAGATAGTGAGCCTGGCGCAGTCCGCCATAAGCTTTGAGGACTTCGCCGCGGCGGTCGGGGCTAAAGCCGGGATCGAGCAAATCCTGCGCCCCACCGAGGGTATGAAAGACGCGATGGCCAGGACCGAGAAGTCTCTGGCAGCGATGGATTCGATCTACAAGTATTCATTCGCGGACATTGTCCGTCGGTCTAAGCGAGGAAACGGATGCGCGCAGATCATAAACGCGATTGTTAATCAAGCGACCTTAGAAGAGCCTCTGTGGCGTGCCGCCCTGTCTATCGCATCCGTATGCGAGGATGGAGTAGAGTCCGCCCATAAGCTGTCCCACAGGCACCCCAACTACAGCCCGGGGGAGACGGAAAAGAAGCTAAGCGAGATCCAGGGCCCGTATGGGTGCGACAAGTTCAAGCAGCTAAACCCCGAGGGGTGCAAGAACTGCCCGGTAGCGAAGAAATGCACGAACCCGATCCAGCTTGGGCGGTACATACCCGAGCGCGACGCCGAGGATGAAGTTGTAGAGGCGGTTCGCCCTGAGGGAGCCAAAGACTTTATCGGCGACGAAGAGAACCCCACGGGCATTGTGGTCGCAGATGGAGAGCAGATCGTAGTCCCGGCATACCCCGAGCCGTTCTTTAATGGGCCGCGCAACGCGGTGTGCATCAAAAAAGTAGATAGTGATGGAGAGGAGTATACGCACTTTGTTTACCGGGACCCGTTCTACGCGGTCAAGCGGGTCAAAGACCCGGACAAGGGCGAGATGGTGATCATGCGCCTGCATCTGCCGCAAGACGGTGTGCAGGAATTCATCGTACCGCTAACGTCGATCACCTCGCGAGAGGAGTTCAGAAAGTGTGTTGCCGAGCACGGCATCACCGCACATGGAGATTCATTAGGTTTATTGGTGGCATATATGGTTCAGTGGATAGAACACTTACAAAGTAAAGAGTCCGCGCTTGCTGCGCGCAAACAGTTCGGATGGACCGGCCCGGCGAGTGCCCGGTCGTTTGTCCTAGGCAGCAAAGAGTACATGCCGGACGGCAGTGTCGTGCATAACCCCCCGTCCAGTTCGACGGCGCAGTTTATGGGGGCCTTCGACCCCCGGGGCACCCTGGAGGAATGGAAAGAGGTCGCGGAGTTCTTCGATCGTGACGGCATGGAGATTTTTCAGTTCATGATGTGCGCGGCTCTCGGGGCTCCGCTCATGGACCTCACGGGGTGGAACGGCCTATCCATCAACGTTTTCGGCAAAAGTGGACTGGGCAAGACCACGATCGCTTCGGCAGGATTGGCGGTGTGGGGCGACCCGACACGCATGAAGATGCACTTGAACGACACGGCTAACTCAAGCATGAACCGTCTCGAAATCTTCAAAAACCTGCCCGTGCTCCTCGACGAGATCACGCTGAGCGGCGATAGAGAGCTCTCCGAGTTGATCTTTAAGGTGACTGCCGGGCAGCAGAAGAACCGCATGTCCGGTAAGAGCAACGAGGAGCGGCGCCGCGGCGAGCCATGGGCGCTGTTGAGTTTCATGACCAGTAACGCCTCTGCGGTTGAGCTGATCCGAGCGAATAAGACCGTCTGGGACCCGGAAGCGCAGCGCATGCTAGAGTTCCACGCGGCGAAGTACCAGTTCAACGATAAGGCCATCACCGACCAGCTGACCGACAAACTTAACGGCGTGTCAGGCACGGCGGGTCCGGTGTTTATTTCCTACGTTGTCCAGAACCGCCAGACGGTGACCGAGCTGCTCCGCAAAGTCCAACGCAAAGTTGATACTGCCGCAGGGCTGGAGAGCGAAAACAGATACTGGTCTGCGGCCGCGTCGGTGACGATGACCGCGCTAGTGTTGAGTAAGCGCCTTGGGCTGCTTACTTATGATGAAAAGAAACTTTTCGATTGGGTTATTAACATGCTGAAAGAACACAAGGCTTCCGTGCAGGAAGGCATGCTCTCCCCCGAGCAAATTATCGCGCGCTATCTTGCGGAGTCTCAGGGCCGCACTCTGCGCATCGCCTCCACCGTGCGGGGCAAAAAGATCGAGGATGTATCGGACCTGGTTGACCCGGAGCGCACGCCATACAATGAGCTCGATGTTCGCTATGAGACCGACCGCAACGTGGTCTTTATGGACACCAAGCCACTGCGCAAGTGGTGCGCGAAAGAGCGGATCGCCTATGAGCCCCTGGTTAAAGCCCTTACAACCGCTGTGGGAGCGCGCAGCACTATGAAGCGTATGGGCACGGGCACGTCCCAGGCCCTGCCCCCTGTGTGGGCGCTAGAGGTACCCCTGCTGACCGACGTGTTGTCGGAGGCCGTAGGCGGTGAGTGAGTCCCTGGTCGCTTCGGTTGACGATATGAGCCCCGACGGGGTTCGCATCGCGGTGGAGTGGGATAAGTGGGAGTTGGGAGCGTCGGTGTTCGTGCCGGCGCTGGCCGTGGATACGGCCATAGCGCAGTTTAACTCTCACGCAGCCCGTAGAGGGTGGGCTTTAATTACCCAGATCGTAGTAGAGGACGGCCTGTTAGGCGTCCGAGCATGGAGAGTTGATCATGAGCACAATAATCAGTCCGAGCGTGAAGGCGACGTCGAAAGCGTCAGCTAAGGAGCAG
>Ga0208645_1003649_pt1 | contig 11276 bp, 7 predicted proteins | sample VirMetDEL_Sep_01_FD_184519 | JGI IMG/M metagenome (GOLD analysis project Ga0208645, IMG submission 184519) | Aqueous microbial communities from the Delaware River and Bay under freshwater to marine salinity gradient to study organic matter... | ecosystem: Environmental > Aquatic > Marine >...
TTTTTAGTTATTTATCAGGTTATCTTGCTGTGGCAGGAGAAACATTAGAACCCCCAAAGGGGTGTTCGGCGAAAGCGGCGTAGATGTAAGTGGCGCCAGAAAAATTTCTCTGTGCGCTGCGAAGCTTAAATCCGTTTGAAAGTAGATCGATGGCTGTGTCAGAAGTGCTTTCTGCGTCAGAAAAATCTGGGAACAAAACATTATCAACAACGTTGTACGCACTTCGTGTGTTGTCTACAAGCGCCCAGCTTGCTGCACTATCAATTCGCTTTACCAGTACCCAAGCCGGCTTAAACCCGCAATACACAAACGGACCATTGGCTGAATCATTTCCGGAGTAGCTGCCGAAGGATGAATACCCAGGGACTTCAGCCCAGCAGTAGGCGACGTATGTCCTATTTAGGACATTGATATAGGAGGATAGATAGCCAAGGCTAAACACCGTAGACGTAGGCGCAGTGTTATTCCAGTATTCGGTGGCTGCATTTCTCGCATTTGTAAGATTCAAATGCATTGCATAGTTTTGCGGAGCGGTCGCGTCCATCCCTGAGTGGTAAACAGTCCAGTGATCGTTCGTAGTTCCACTGTTTCTGGACTTCCAAATCACCATCTTGGGTTGAACTCCAAGACCGTGACCGACGGTCGCACCAGCCGTTCCATTGCCTGTAAAGGTGGCGATGGAGAACCCAGCGGTGGGGGTGGCGCTGATCGTGCTGGTTATGGTGCCGTCGGTGTTGCTTGATCCGCTGGTGTTGGATGCGAGCCAGTTCCAAGCGACGTAAGTGCTGCTATTTGTGTTGACAGAAGCGTCAGAACCTATAGAAAATCCATCTGAATCCAAACTTGTCAAGCCTGTGCTTGGTGTGCCGGGAACTCCTTCCGCAGACGTACTACTCGATCTGAGTTCGTAAAAATTACCGTTCGTCGATCCACGAACTACGTCATAAAGGAAATGATCTTGGGAACCACTTCTCTTTTTGGTCCAAACCCAATCAGGTTGGAACCCAACACCAGTAATTGACTGAGTTGACCCATTGCCTGTCCAAAGCACCGTATTGAAATACTGCGACCCATCCTTAATCGTCGCCGCGGGCTGGTTGGCGGTGTTCAGTGCCTTGAAACCGGTCGGTGGGGTGTAGGCAAAGGCGCGTTGACCGAAGTTATACGCGACAATATCGCTGCTGCCTCCTTGGTTTTCCCAGGCAGGGATCCACGTCACACCTGACGTGATCGAAAAAGAACCCTGAGAAGTGCCATTTTTGTAAAACGTGATTGTATTGGCGTCAGCGTCTAGCGCAGCCCCGATAGTATCTCCAGTTGTAAAACTGGCGCCGTAAGTACTATAAGAACCATTCACAACCTTCTGACCAAGGAGAGCGTCATACAACGCATCATTGCCTGTAGAAAGCGCCCCGCCGTAGTATGTGGCATCTGCAGAACAGACCCCGACACTCATGCCAGACCCGCTTCGTGACTCAAGGGTCAGCTCCCAGTAGTACTTGCCCGAATTGACTGCCTGAGTGCCCTTGGCAATCCTGCTGATTGAAGTGCCGCCAACGAGTCTCAAATTGCCTTCACTAAACCCGATCGAACCACCCTGTGAAACAGGGTTCATCGTGCTGAAGTTATCCGTCGGCGTGTCGCTCATCACGTCCGTACCAGTGCCGGAGGTGGTGAAGCCAGAAGGGGTCCAGTTATTTCCGTTGCCGCTGTGGTCGTGACCGATGCCGTTGGTCGCACTGGGGTCAAACTTTAGATACCAACCTTGTGAGCCAAAAGTGCCTGTATAGGTAATAGGACGCCAGACACCGTTGTCGTCGGGTTCACCAAAATTAGTAGGATCTAAATCTTGATTGTCTACAAATACAACCTCAGCAATGTGCCCATTAAACCCACTACCAAACGATGCTGCAACACCATTTCCATTCCAAGTGGTGTTACTGCCGTTGTTGCCAGATTGAGTTGTCGATTGCAGTTCTCCGTTGATGTACCATTGAACGGTTGTCCCGTTCTTTTTCAATACGATGTGATACCAAGCACTTGGATCTCTTAATAGTGCGTTTGTGTAGGTGTATCCCGTATTACTATTAGCGTACGTTAGTACGGAAAGATTATCGGAATAACTGCTGCCGCCTGTTGTAAAGTTTATATAACTTTGATACGGAAAAGTTCCGTAAAAAAGAAGTTGTTGGTCGCCAGTAATTACTGGAGTTGCTTTCTTTATCCAACAACTAAATGTAGTAACTGAGGTTGAATCAGGTGTGCCGTTGGTTCTTGTAAAACTGCTAGAACCATCAAACCGCAAGCTCTGGTCGATCTCATAACCTCCAGTCGAACCTAATGCAAAAGGAGATGTTTCGTTAGGCAATCCCATATCACTGAACGTTTAGAAGTGTATTAGAAGGAATTGAAGTTGTTGTGCGACATTGGTACACAAGAACATCAACAGAGTTGGCTCCCGTTGAAAGCGTGGGTGCGGTTCCTCCAGCAAAGTGCCAATGTGTTCCGAATCCAAGTGTTCTGGAGCCAGTTCCATCTTGGACCAGGTAGATTGAACCACTCTGACCTGTGGTGACTCCTGTTGGGTTACCTAAAGTATAATTGCCATTCAAGGTAATTGTGAAGTTATTTCCAGTTGTAAGGTCAACAGTGATGGTTGATTCTGTTCCAACTGCGACGATGTTGGATGCTGAGTTACCAACAACATAAAGACTTGCTGTGGTAGAAGCAGTTCCAATCTTTAGTTGTGACGAAACAGTTGTCAGTCCAGAAAGGATAGGACCACCAGTCTCCTCCACATTAGTAATAGTGTTAACGTTGAGCTGTGACATCTTCTACACTTTTTAGTTATTTATCAGGTTATCTTGCTGTGGCAGGAGAAACATTAGAACCCCCAAAGGGGTGTTCGGCGAAAGCCATGTAGATGTTGGTGCCGCCTGAGACGTTCATGCTGGAGTCGTAATATCTAAACTTGAACCCGTTAGCCAGGAAGTCACCCACAATATATTTGTCAGTAACTGTAGCTTCGGCGTTCGTAAGATTAGGCTTTAGCGTGTAGTCTTGGCTGCCATTGTATAAAAACCTAGACGAATCAACAATGGCCCAGTCGCTTGTGCTGTCTGTCCGCTTAAGCATCACAAACGCTGGCCTGAACCCCGTGTAGACAAATGGGCCGTCATTGTTTCCATTCCCGACATAGCTGCCGAAGGATGAATACCCAGGGACTGAGTGCCAGCAGTAGGCGATGTAATCGGCTCCACTGCTGCCGACATTGCCAATGTTTGAACCCCCTGCCCTGATGCTGAAAGTAGCGGCAGAGAGTGCATCAACCCAGCCAGACCCAAAGGCTTGGGGTGGATTGTTGGTATGCAAGGCAAGATTACCATTCAGAATGTCGATGTCTTTATGCGCAACCACGAACCCACCTGAGGCCAGTCTGTTTTTAACGATTACGAACTCAGGGGCTTGAGACAATCCGTGAGCAATAGTCCCTGCTGATCCCGTGCCTTGGTAGGAAACAATCGAGAAACCTGCAGAAGTGTTCCGACGACCGATTGAAGAAATCGTTCCACCTGATCCAGTGAAAGTATCAGGAGCGCTCCAGCACCAGCCGACAGAATTGTTGGCAGGTGCGACGTAGGCGGTCTCCAGAGCTAGAGACGGGCACTGCAGCGCCAGGTTGCCACCCCGCACCGAGTCAACGAACTGGTGCTGGTTGCTGCTAGCCCTGCTCTTGATCCACCACAGCCCGTTGGAGAACGTTGACTGAGCGGAGGAAAGGATGTTCGCCCCAGTGTCCAGAATCGTGGTGAAGTGATCGCTGGGGTCTTTGATGTCTACGGATGGTAGATCAGCAGTGGACAGCGGCTTGAAGCCTGCAGGGGGCGTGTGAGCGAATGGAAGGTTCCCGTAGTTCGTGTACCACTGGGGAGAGTAGCCGCCTGTCGAGCTTGCACTCCAGGCAGGAAAAACAAGATCAGGTAACCCAGTGAAGGCTTGGCCCTGGCTAACCCCGTCTTTGTAGAAGGTGATCGTCTTGGCGTCCATGTCCAAGGCCACGCCAATAACTGCGTTTTGTATATAAGTTGACCCGTAAGCGGTCGTCACTCCATTGTGCGCCTTTAGCGCGTCAAAGTTGTAGTTCCAACCGTTTGCATCAGCGCCGATGTAGCTATTGGCATTGAACCCAGGAGCGACAACGCCCATATTTGCCGCGCCCTGGGTGCCATTTGTGGCCCCTAGGACCTTGACAGTGCCCTCCCAGTACCACTTGCCAGAAGTAATGCCAAAAGTCGCAGGCTTGATGTAGTAATTGATACTTGTTGCCGCCGTCTGGAGTGCAGCATTGTCAAAGCCAAGCTGACTTTGATTGCCCTCGGTGCTTGGAGATAGGAAGTTGACCAGGGGGTGGTTCTTCGTCGGGCTATCTTCCATCCAGTCGTAGCTAGTGCTGGACGTGTTGCTCAACTCGAAGCCAGACGGAGTGAAATTATTGCCGTTCCCACTACGGTCTGCGCCGATGTTGCTGGGGTCGCTGAAGTCCAGGTAGAATCCGTTGGAGCCATATGAACCTGAGTATTTCTTGGGAATCCAGACTCCGTTTTCGTCGTACTCACCGAAGCTAGTGGGATTTAGCGCCGTACCAGCAACAGCGTGAAACTCAGCGATGTATCCATTGAAATAATAGTTGCCGTCGTAGTAACGTCCAATATTGAACTGCCCAGAGCTGGACGCATAGGGCGCCCCAGTAAATTGTCTTACTTGTGAGCCGTTAATGTAGAGCGTTCCTTGGTTAGTGCCAGTCCCAGACTGAGACACTACAACGTGATACCAGGCGGCGGGATCTCGATAGACGCCTGGCGTCGTGTGTGATGTACCGTTTGCAAGATAGTTAAAGACAGAGGAAGTGTTGATTGATACGCCGTCAGTACCAGAACAATACTGATACTGAAGGCTACTCCCAGGACTAGAAGCTTTGACCCAATAAGAAACGGTGAAAGCTGTCGCCACGAGGTTGCCGTTCAGTCTCTGACCCCCACGAAACCTGAGGCTGTCTTCGATCTGATAGGTACCCCCTACAAATTCAGTAAGAACAAAAGGATTAATCTGTCCTGGTAATGCCATATCAAGTCGTCCCCAAACCTACAAGTGATCCTGTTGCTACCTGTGTGCTACTCTTGACAATATATCCCAAAACATCTTGTTCGTTAGCACCAGTTGAAAGTGTGGGTGCTGTTGCTGATTTAAATTTCCAATATCCACCGAACGCAACGGTCCTGGATCCCGTTCCATCTTGAGTAATGAAAACTGCTCCAGTTTGTCCTGTGGTAATTCCAGTTGGATTTGCCAGTGTGATGTTTCCAACTGCTGTGAAACTAAAGTTGTTTCCAGTACTGAAGTCCAGAGTTACAGTTCCTGTTTGTGTTCCCAGACCAATAACACTCTGAGCAGCATTACCAACAACATAAAGGTTTGCTGTCGTTGATGCTGAACCAACCACCATTTGGTCTCTTACAGTGCTAAGACCTGTGAAGATGATACCACCATCTCCAAATCTATTTGCTAATTCGTCTACAAATAACTTTGACATTGTTCTTACCTCCTAGTGATTACTCGATGTTTCCAAGATTCAATACATCAATCACCAGTTTTCTATCACCACCAACAGTGACGGAAACACCAGTTCCAACAATGACATCTGGTTCAACGGTAACAACATAGGCGGAGGTCACACCAGCGTTTGTGTCATCCATGTCAATGTCTGATGTTACAGTGACACTTGGATTGATAAATGAGAATGGAGAAGTTACGCCATCAGAATAGTTGATGGCAGTTCCAAGACCACCACCTCCAGTGACCCCCTCAAGATTCGAACCATCACCGTAGTAGGTAACAACACCAGCGTTGACACCACCAACAGTGGCACCAGCTCCTGCTGCTGGAGTAACAAACAAACCCGAAACAGAGGATGCCGCTCCTGCGATGTTTAGGTTTGTTCCTCCAATACCAGCTGCGTCTGTTACGTTTCTACTATTATCAATAATAGTAGAGCCGCTTATCTGAATTGCCATCTTCGTGTCTCCACTCGGCGTTTACTTTTTAGTTATTTATCACCTTCAAGTGCTTCAACTCTGTTAGCAAGTTCTTTGACTGCTTCAACGAGAAGACCAATGATACCATTATAATTGACTGTCTTAGTGTGGTTGTCTGTTCTCTCAGCGACCAGTTCAGGCAGAACCTGTTCCACATCCTGAGCGATAACACCAGCAGAAGGAGTTCCAAGTTCCTTCCAAGTAAACTTCACACCATTCAGTTGCTGCAACAACTCCAGTGCATTCTCAATGTTTCTGATGTCTGTCTTGAGTGTGACATCAGAAGTTGAGTTGAAGTTTGTTGAGGCAAGTGTCTCAGTAGAAGAATTATAAGTGAAATTGGAGTTTGACTTTGGTGGAAGGTCTCCAGTTGCTGCTGTTACAAACAGTGGGAAACAGGTTGTATCCGTTCCTTCATCAGCAACTCTAACATTGATTGCATCTGTTGCTGTGGATGCTGTTCCTGTTACATCTCCCGTTACATCTCCCGTTACATCTCCTGTTACATCTCCAGTAAGATTACCAAAGAATGTGGTGGCAGTTACAACACCAGTTACATTGATTTCGTGTGCTCTGGCACTGGAAACAGAAGTGAAACCAATAACATTCAGAGTTTCATCAATCTCTGTGGCACTCAGGGTTGAGATACCAGGTGTAACTGTAAGATTGGAGATGGTGGCAGAAGTAATCTCTGCAGTTGCCAGAGTTGTAATGCCAGTGGCATTCAGGTTATTGACGATGGTTGCGCCAGAGACATCAATGTCAGTGAAGTCACCATAAACAATGGTGGCGATTCCAGTGATGTTGGCATTTGTAATGTCAGCAGAAGTAACAGTTACTGAGTTTACATCAACCGCACCACTAACAGTGATGGCACTTCCAACTGTAACATCAGATGCTTCAAGTGACCCATCAACATAAATTCCTGTGCTGATTCCAGAAGAAGAAACAACGTGAAGTGCATATTGAGGTGAGGTGGTATTGATACCAACCAAACCAGTGTTGCCTTCTGCAGTGATAACTGTTCCACCAGCACCAACTTCTAACGCAGATTGTGCTGTTAGGATTCCAACAAACAGACCATCAACTGCTGCAATTCCTCCACCAACACCAAGTGTTGCAGAAGGAACTGTTGATGCAATACCAACACTATTTGAGTCGTTTGTTGCAACCAAAAGGTCTGTTGCAACTTCCAGACCGTTCTTTACGACGAAGTTCTTATTGACTGCCATTGGGTTTCACTCTCCACCCTGTTAGTTTACTTTTTATTATTTATGTAACCAACTCAATCACAACAGAAGAAACTAATGTGTTATTACCACCCAGGGTTGTGTTCACAACGGTCACAGAACCATCACTGTAACCACTTCCTCCTCCACCACCTGAACCTGTTGTTCCACCCTGTCCACCAACAGCACCATTACCACCATCTCCACCAAGATTTACACCATCACCTGATGTGTTGGAGATTGTGTAACCTGGTTTGAATCCTCTGATGATTGAGTCACTCTCAGTAATGGTTGTGCCATCAATGTTGACAAACTGAATCTTTGAGGAACTGTTGTTGGAGCAAGCAGAGATGCCAAGGTCAGTCCAATAAGTTCCTTTTGAACAAGAGATTGTTTGTCCTCCATTTGGAGCCGCGGCAATTGAATCACCAATCTGAAGGTCAATGGAAGAACCAGCAAGAGTAGAACCAAAGACTCCATTTAGGTCCAGAGTTCCAATCACAGGAGCAACACCACCTGCTCCTGGTCGTCTTCCTTCACCAATCACACCGGAGACATTAATTCCACCTCCATCTCCACCAATACCAGAGTTACCAGCAGCACCACCCTGACCAACAACAGCAATCAGATTAGAACCTCTGTAAAGGAAGACTGCTGAATTGTTGGCAATACCAATCAGCGTGTATTCTGTGTCTTCTGTGAGTGTGGTTGTGATGACAGATGTTCCGCCTTCGCCTCCAGCGTAAGGTGAGGAGTCGGCACCCTTAGATGCTTTGATGGTGAGTTTGACATTGATGTCCTTCTCCAAAGCATAGAATGAGAGAAGGTTGTAATCAGAACCCAACAGGTCACTGTTGATGGTTTTTGCTCCAGTGTCCAAATCAAGAGATGTGGAAGAATAACCATTGGATGATGTGTAACCCTCAACCTTAATAATGTTTCTTGGATCAACACCTGTCATATCAATGACATTGGAAGTTGCTTGAATTCTTCCAGCATCAGTGTCCACATACGCAATAGATTGAATGGTTGTAACACCAACGGTAGATTCTTCAATGGTGAGTGTGGTTGTTCCAGAACCACTAATAACAGGACTGGTTTGGTCAGCAAGTGTTTCTCCATCTCTGGTCCAGTTCTGAATCACAGGACCATAAGTGTTATCCGAAAGTGTTGGGATGGCAATAATTTCTGTTTTTTCTCCAACAGCAACTGTTTTATCTGTGGGTTGTGTTGTGAATTCCAGTGTTGGATAAACTGTAAGTGTAACTGTGTCAGAATCTAGTGGTTCATTGGTTGCATTACCAGTGTTTCCACCTGGTGTGTAATTCACCCTAAGAAAGAATTGTCTGTTATTATTTGCAGAACCAAATGCATCACTCAGAGTGAGTGTTGTGGTTGCTGTTCCAGTGATATTGTCACCATCAGACAATGCAGTTTCACCCTCATACCACCGATAAGTGACAGTTCCACTTCCTGTGGTCGAGACTCCTGAAAAAACAGCAGATGCAATTCCCACAAAGGTAGCAATTCCAGCGAAGGAAGCACTAACTGATTCTGGTTGTTGAGAGAAAGCGAGAGTAGGGCCATTCAAATCTAATTCAGTTTGAGAGACCCTAAAGTTATGAAACGCTACTGGACTCATGAGAAGTTCTGTCCTCCAATGACACCGTAAAGTGTTGATCCGCCATCAAATGTCATAAACGAATAGATGTCAACCGCACTTGCTGTGGATGTTACCACAGGTGCAATCCCACCTGGCCATTTGATTGGAATTGTTGAACCACCAACTGTTCTAAAGTCATCAGCATCCACAGTGTATCCAGTTGAATCTTGGATCACTTGAAGTGTGAATGCTGTTGTGGAACTCGTTGGAACATTTGTAAGGGTGAAGAAGTTAACCGCTTCACTGGTTGTAAGAATGAATGTCTGTGCCTGTGAAAGGTCCAGAGTCACTGCTCCAGAAGAAGTGGTAACTGGTTTTGCAATCTCATAATAAGTCTTGAATCTTGTTGCACCTTCAACATCCAGTTTTGCTCTTGGAGTTGCGGTTCCAACACCAACACCCGTAGAATCAGCGGTGAAGAATGTTCCACTGGTTCCAACATCGAGTGATGTTGCTGTAATGAAACCAACGTTGATTGTTCCACTGGAGGAGTCTAGGTTGTAAGATGTGACCGTCACCATGCCAGTAACATTTGCACCAGCGTTCAGTGTCACCACTCCATCAAATCTGGAGTCGTTAGCAACAAACAGGTCAGTTCCACCTTCACCAGGTGTTCCAACAGAGAGTTTGAAGTCTGTGGATGGGAATGTGGTACCAATTCCAACACTCTTGTTACCAATTGGATAGATGGTCGAAACACCTGCCCAAGCACTGTCATTCTGAAGGTTGGTCAGTCCTGAACCATCACCAGTAAATCCTGTGGCAACAACATAACCTTCGATTCTTACCTTCTCACCGTTCGCTGTGGTTCCAATTCCAACTCCATCACTATCAACAGTGAATTGAGTTGAACCAGATCCAACCTTGAATGATGCATCGCCAGGATCATCAGTGGCAACACCAACTTTATCAAAGACAACGTTAGTTGTTCCTGTGTCAATTCCAACTGAACCAAATGGGAACCAAGAGTTCTCTGTTGTGAACACCCATCCAAGAATACCACCACTTACTGGATTACCATTATAAACAACATCACCAGGATTACCTGCTGTGGTTGGAGTTGCAATTCCAACTGTGTAATTTCTTGCAACTGTTCTGTCGCCCTGCAGGTAGATTGAACTGGCCTCAATACCATCAGAGGATGTTGATGTTAGTTTCTGAGAGAAGACAACTGGACCATCAAATTCAGTTGTGGAGTCATTGTAAAGACCACCAGCAACCTTGAGACTAGTCTTGACGCGAATCTCATCAGTTTGAATCAGATCAACATTTACCTCACTGGAGAGTGCAAAGACATCTTCACCAGTTATTGTTGGAATTGGTGTATCAACAGAGATTGATCTTCCTGTTGATCTATCAATCTTTCTGTTACCAATAAAGTAATCACCATTGGCATTGTAACCAGCAAATTGGTTAGATCCACCAGCAGACTCCAAGTTCTGTGCGAGTCTTTCTCTCTGATCAGAAATCTTTCTATCCTGAAGTTCTGGAAGTGCTGTGGAATAATTACCAGCACCATAACCAGGATATTCAAAGGTGTGACCATTAGCGGTGACACCTGATGGTTGTCTCAATTCAACTGCATTGACATTGATTCTTCTAATAACAGAACCAATGACGTGAGTTGTAGATACTGTCCCAAACAGTCCTCTGAATACCTCAACAGGGTTACCAGAGACTGTGGACTTGATTCTCATAATCTCATCATCAATTCTGAGATAATCACCAATGTTTAAGTCAAAGTTTCCAACATTCTCAATGGAGATCTCTGTAACAGATGCACTTGCCACTTCTGCTGAAAGAACAGTTGTGATTCCGGCATAAACATTATGGAATCTTCCACCAAAGTTTTCATTAACAAAGTTGATTGTTCCACCCTGAGCAGCCAAACCAGGATAGAAGACTCTTTGTGTTCCAGAAACTGCAGGACTCAGAGTTGAAACACCAATGTTCACAACAAAGGTTGTCAGTCCAACATTCTGAGTAACAATAAAGGTTCCATTGTAAAGATCATCAGATGCACCACCCAAAGTGATAGCATTATCAACTCTCAGACCGTGAGGTTGAACTGTGGTGACTGTTGCCAAACCAACTGTGGTGTTGACAACAAAGGATGAAACATCAATTCCAACACCAGTAATCTGTTCATAAGCATTGGTAAGAACATCAGAACCAATACCATCAATGGAGTTGGTGTAAACAGGACTTACTGAAGCAACTTCAATCTCTTTGGTGGTTGAAATGCCAGTGATTCTGTAAAGTTGATTGTAATCAGCATAACCTTCAGAGGTT
>Ga0208645_1003650_pt1 | contig 11273 bp, 10 predicted proteins | sample VirMetDEL_Sep_01_FD_184519 | JGI IMG/M metagenome (GOLD analysis project Ga0208645, IMG submission 184519) | Aqueous microbial communities from the Delaware River and Bay under freshwater to marine salinity gradient to study organic matter... | ecosystem: Environmental > Aquatic > Marine >...
TTCTTCTACAAATTTTTCTATCGTTAAAGAATTACCATCATCACCTATTGCATATCTAACAGTTCTATCTCCACCGTGATATGGCATATTTAAAAAGTTTCCAATGTCTCCTCTATCTGCTTTGATTGTAGATTGTTTTGGAAATATTTCTGCTTTCGCATGACCTAATGCAGATGCAACCATCTGTAATTTTTGTCTCATTAAAGATGCAGTTATAAAAAATCTTGTAAATAAAAATACGTGTGCACCGCCTGACTTTGATCTAAATACAATCAAAGGAAAATTTTTACTTCTAATTTTTTCTATTAATTTTTTATGATCAAAAGGATATGTATCAATATCTATACATCCCCATTTACATTCATTGTTTTCATTTATTGGAACGATACCTAAAGCAGGTTCAACTCCATCTAAATGTTTTTGCCATAACTCATTAGTTACCGGACTTTTAACTGTGTATGATTTAACTTCGTTTTTACCATCTGCTCTTATTTCATTGGTAATTTTAGTGGCACCATATGCACCTTCTAAACCTGCAAATATATTCTTTAGTCTTTCTAACATGAATCCCTTTATGTTTGATATTGGGCGCTACCGTAGTAACGCCCAATTGTGTCAATTATTTGTCTTGTTTTTCCATGTTGTCGTGGAAATCTTTTGCTTTAGCATAAAGTTCAGCATTTTGTACTGGACCTTCTGATTGCACAGCAAAACCATACCATTGATTACCTTTACCAGAATTTAATACTGAGGTTAATCTGTATGTGAAAGCAAATGATGCAGGAGTAAATGACCCTTGTTCATCTTTCATAGTCTGAGACATTTGAAGTGATTGCCATTTTCTTGCAACTTTACCTTGAGAACCACTCATAGAAATAAGTGCTGTTTCCATTTTACCATCATCACCAACTATGATTACAAAGTTTTGATGTACAGTTAAAATGTAATTACCATTCTCTAGTCTATCTTTAGCACCATCCTTGGTAGTCTTAGATAGTATATCAGAATCAGCAGCAAAAATGTTTTCTGGTCTACCTGAACCAGTACCAAATTCTGCCCACTCTTGATATTCCATTTTGTAGTAACAAGGAATAACGCTTATTCCTTTATCACCATCATATAGTTTTTTAGTAACTATATTTAAGAACATACCAGGTTCAGCACCTTCAACGTAATTTTGATTACGCTTTTGAGCTTCTCCAGATCCGTTCTGTAGAAGTTTTAAGATAGGTAGAGCAAGAGATTCTTGTCTTACGTTCTCAAAACCTTTTGCGGCATCATCTCTAAATAAAATAGTAGATGGCGTTTGTGCCTGTTGTTTAGTTGTTACTTTATTTTCCATGTTTAACTCCTTTTTATATTTGTACGGTTACCTACGTATGTTTTAAAGCAATCAGGAAGATCGAGTCCAGACTCGTGAGCCTCCCTGAATGCTCCTTTTAAGGTCTGAGGATGTACTCCCACTTTCTGGACAGGTTCGTATCCTTGACCTTTAGCAAGGACAGCATATTCTGCCGCCTTGTTATCTTCGCCACGACCAAAGGTAACGGTAATATCATTTTTAATAATATCACCTCGACCGTTATCACGAAGCCATTGAAAAGCCTCTTCCTGTTTTTCAGGAAGAATAGACACACTATAGAAGTTTGAGACTTCAACAGTCTCACCATCTTCTAGCTTTAATTTTTCTAATTTCATGTCTTTCATCATTTGAGGAATCTCAAATTGAGAAATGACATTTGCTTGTTCTTTTAATTTTTTTACACCTGCTTCTGCATTTGCAATTTCATCTTCTAAATTTTTTAATTGCTGAACTTTATCTGCTAATTGTTTCGGATCAACAACAGCCTTAACAGCATCAATTTTATCTTGTCTAAATTTTATGTCACTCATTGTATAACCTTTCTATTTCTTTCTAATATAGTCCTATAAATTATTTTGTCAAGGACTTGCAGTTTCTTTTTGATATAAATCCAATTCAATTGGATAGTATCTCCTTTCCTGTTTGTCCCATTTTAATAACTTATATTTTCCATTTGTAATATCAGATACAATAGAACATGCAACACCAATTATTGCGGGATCACCTGTAAGTAGTAAATAATCTTCTGGTGTATAATCTTTTAATAATTTTCTTAATTTAAAAACTAAGGGACCTGCACTTAAAATTATTTGTGCATTCTCTGGTAGTAAAACTTTTAGTTCACCATATTGACCTGCCCCAATAATATTTATTTTGGGACGACCCTCTCTAGTACCAGGAATGTCCTGGATGACGTAAACTTTATTTTTCATAACTTCTTGACATTTTATAATCTTTTTGATAACGGATTACAATAGAAAGATAAAATAAAAATTATGGATTATAAATTTAAAAGTAAGCCTTTTGATCATCAATTAAAAGCGCTTGATATGTCTTGGAATAAAGAAGTATTTGCATACTTTATGGAGATGGGTACCGGTAAATCTAAGGTGCTTATTGACAATATTGCTATGCTTTATGACAAAGGTAAGATTAATGGAGCATTAATTATTGCACCAAAAGGTGTATATAAAAATTGGTACGATGGTGAGATTCCAAATCATTTACCCGATCACATAGAAAAGAAAGTTGGTTTCTGGCAAACAAAACCAGACGCTCCTGATATGAAAGCAATGTTTCAATCAGATGAAGATTTACATATTTGTATTATGAATGTTGAAGCGTTCTCAACTAAAAAAGGATTACAATATGCATGGAAGTTTTTAAATTCACATAGAGCATTAATGGGTATTGATGAATCTACTACAATAAAAAATCCTAGTGCTAAAAGAACTAAAGCAATTTTAGATTTATCTAAGTATGCAAAGTATAGAAGAATACTTACAGGTTCTCCTGTAACTAAATCACCTTTAGATTTATTTAGTCAATGTCAATTTTTAGATCCATGGTTATTAGATCAACAATCTTATTACTCATTTAGAACTCGATATGCAATTTGTAGAAAAATAAATGTATCTGGTAGACAAGTTGAGATTGTAGTTGGTTATAGAAATTTAGGTGAGCTATCAGAAAAACTAAAACCATTTTCTTATAGATGTTTAAAAGATGATTGTTTAGATCTTCCTAAAAAAACTTACATGAAAAGAGTTATACAACTTACTGATGAACAAAAGAAAATATATAAACAAATGAAAGAGATGGCTCTTGCACATTTAAATGGTAAAGTTACTACAACTGCAACTGTCATTACTCAAATGATGCGACTCCATCAAATAACTTGTGGTCATTTCAAAGCGGATGATGATTCTGTTCAAGAAGTTAAAAGTAATAGATTAAGTGAACTAATGAATATCATAGAAGAAGTTGAAGGTAAGACTGTTATATGGGCTCATTATAGACATGATATAAAAAGTATTGTTGATGCTTTAGAAAAAAAATATCCTGGTGAAACTGTTACATACTTTGGTGATACCACTACTGATGACAGACAAAAAGCAATTAAAGAAATACAAAACCCAGATTCTAAAGTTAGATTTATTGTAGGTACGCCACAGACCGGTGGTTATGGTATTACATTAACAGGTGCATCTACTATGATTTATTATTCTAATGGTTATGATTTAGAAAAACGTCAGCAATCAGAGGCTCGTATTGATCGTATAGGTCAAGAAAAACCTATGACTTATATTGATATCATAGCAGAAGAAACCATTGATGAAAAGATTGTTAAAGCTCTTAGAAATAAAATTAATATTGCATCTGAAATTATGGGTGAAGAATTAAAAGAATGGATTTAATATTTTTTGACAATAATTTATGGCAGCTTGTTCCTGTAACTAAAACAATGTTACAAGATTTATCTATACCTAAGGGTGTAGATTGTTTCGAGTTATGTGAGATTATAAGAAAAAATTTTACTTTTAAACAACAATTTTATGGATGTATATGTGGGGCCGAAGCCCCACAATAATTATTTAACTTCTATGTCTTGAGGATCAGTTAATCCTGGTTCTTCTACACCAAGCTTAACAGTCAATACACCGTCTTTCATTTCAGCTTCTCCAATAGTCACATCATTTCTTAATTGAAACTGTTTGAAGAATTTTCTGAATGCTAAACCTTTTTCAATATATTCTTTTTCTTTGTCATCTACTTGACCAGAAACAGTTAATACACCGTCTTTGTATTGAACCTTAACATTCTTTTTATTGAATCCAGCAAGACCTAGTTCAATTCCATATTCGCCTTGTCCATATTTTACTACATTGTAAAATGGAAAAGATTGAACTTTAGATAAGTTATCAAAGATACTATCAAAAGAATCACCAAACATTTTATTTGAATTGTCCCAAAGATCTTTTTGGAATCTGTTAATTAAATCTAAACCTGTCATATTAACCTCCTTGTTATAAGCAAAGTTTATAGGCCAGCCCAATTGCTGCACCTGCGTAATATATAGGGGGTACCTAAGGTCGTGTCAAGGTTGTTTCGTCAAAATATGAGGCTCTCAGGAAGACTTTTTAAAAGATTCCGAAGAATTTTCCAGCTATTGCTCCTAATCCTGCAACAATCAATCCAAGAATGTAATCTATTTTTTTAGAAGTTTTATCTATGTCTTCATGCATATGTTTCAAATGATTGTCTTTAATTGTATGTATATCTTTCTTTAAACCTTTAATGTGACCGTATAATGCTACTAAATGTTCTCCAGTTGTTTTTGGTTCTTTAGCCATTAGAAATCTTTTCTTCCTTTTGATCCATCAAAGGTACCGAAGGCACCTTCTTTACCTGCTCGTTCAGTGCTGAAACCACCACCTTGTGGACCCTGCGGACCTTCTCCTCCACCTGTATATTGTTGTATATTTCTTTTAGCTGCAGCTGCGTTTACAAAACTTTGTTGTTGTGCTGCTTCTTGAGCAGCTTGAGCCTCTCTTCTATCTACACCACTAATAAATCTAAGAACATCTGCAGGTGTATCAAAATAACCTCTTATTGAATTAGGAACAAAACCCCCAACAGTTTTTGGTTGCATACCCATCATTTTCATTGCGAGTCCAGCTAAACCAAAAGTTGCTCCTGTATTTGAAAACATTGGATTTATATTCCTACCTCCATAAGTTTGATAATTTCCTAAAGTAGGATTGTAGTATGCTGTTAATTCTTGTGGTGTAAATTCAAAAGAACCTGGAGGTCCTAATTCATCTGTGTACACATCTTTAGTAAAAGTTTTTGATCTTGATAAATCTAAATTTCCAAAAGCACCACCACCTCTTGGTCCATCACCATCACCTTGATAGTTTTGTGGATATAATAATCTAGGATCTAAAATACCTAAACTAGGTTCTGGTGCTACTTGTTTCTGTGCATTCAAATAACTTTGATATAAGTCGTAGACACTCATTATACTAATCCTCTTTGTCGTAATCTAATTTGTTGTTCTTCAGGTGATAATAAAGCTAATTCTGTAGGTGTCAATCCCTGAGCTGTAGTTAATTGTTGAGGCTGAACTTGACCAATAACACTATTATTTGGCATAGGTTGTGGTGGTAATGGAGGAACTTGAGTTAAAGGTTCTCCTTCAAATCCAGGTAAAAATTCTTTATAGAAATTATAATCTATAAATTCATCAAAATCATCATCTAATGATAGACTTCTTAAATCTAAAGTTACATCTCTTAATGTACTAAATGCTTCTCTATATGGGTCGGGCTCACCAATTGTATCTTCTATTTCTTTGAACTGTCTTCTTATGTTGTCAGATACTTCATAAGGAGCAAATTTTCCTCTTAATAGTCTGATATAATCATTGCTTAGTTGTCTATCAACAAACTCTCTTCTAATATCTAAATCATTAGCACCTAATATTTCTGCTGCCAATAGATCATCTCTCATTTGTTTTTGAACTAAAAATCTACCTTTGTTTGCTTTAATAAATCTATCTAAAACTTGTTCAGGTGTTTTAGGTCCACCTCTTAATAATCCTTCTTCACCACCTGTAAATAATCTTCTAGCTTCCCTTAAACCTCTTTGATAGTCCGCTAATTTAAATCCCATAGATTTAATTGGATCTAGTTTAACTGCACGGAATCCTGCAAATCCTAATAACTCATCTGGTAATTCAAAGAACTCTCCTCGCTCACTTGGTTTATCTAGAGCTGCTTGATAGATTCTTCTTATTTGTGGATATGAGAAAGGCATCATTGCTTCTGCAATATGATTAATAGAGTTTGATACAACTTGACCTGGTTCAGTTTCTAATTGTGTTTCAGTCCAAATCTGTCTACCATCTTTACTTCTTCCACCTCTAACAGTTAAATCTAATAAAGCTTGAGTATAAATTGCTTCAGATATAAATGGTGATGCAAGTTCACCTGCAGCTTGATACATTCCATTTAATAATCCTGGCATCAAAGCTTGTTCATCTGTAATTCCATTTTGAATATTATTTAATACTGTATTAATAGGTCTGATAGCTGTGTCATATGCATTACCATGACTGAAATCTATATATTTTAATTCACCTGTATTCTCATCTCTAATTGGAAGTATTGTAGAATTTTTTGACCACTCAGGTAAGTATCTTCTCATTGCTTCCATCTCTTCATTAGTTACATCATATAAACCTTGGAAACCTTTTTGTATTCCATATGGAGCAACAGCTAATACTGTTGATAGTCCCATTAATCTTTTAATACCAATAGATCTTAAAGCGGGATCATTAATTTCTTTTATTGCTCTGTGTGCAATATTAGTTGTTGTTCTTAATATTTCAGATGGGAAAGACATAAACGTACCAAGTGGTAAACGTCTTAATGCTCTTACAGTATCAGATACGTAAGCATAATTAGGTACAGTATTTCTTACAATGTTAGCTGCTTCTTCATCTAAAAAATCTTCTGTAAATTCTCTACCTGCTTTTACATATGCATTTTTTAATCTTGATCTTTCTACTGCAAAGTTTGCAATCTTAAATAAATCATCTTCTGCAGTATATAAATCTTCTGCAAATTTCATTCCTTTTTGTGCACCTCGTTTACCGAGACCAAAAAGTTTTTTACCCATAGATTCTAAAGGTTTATCTATGTTTAAATTTTCACCAAATCTAACATCTTTTAATAAGTTTTTAATATCTCCTAATTGAACTTGTGAGTTTACTACACCTAGTCTTAATAATTTTTGATAAGCTTTCGCTTGTTCTTCAGTTGATTTACCAACTTGTAAATTACCAAAAGCTTCTTTAAACGCTCTACCTACAACTCTTGGATCTTCAAACATAATACCATTAGCAGCAGAAAAACCTGTAGCAGAGAATAAGTTTCTAAAGTGTGTAACCGGTGATAAAATAGTTTTAGCAACCTGAGCTATTCCTTTTGGTGCTAATATTAAATTTCTATATATCCAAGTTCCTAGCTCCTCGACACCAGTTGCTCCTTCTCGTGGCTCGAATAAACCTTTAAATGCTTTAGATGAATCTCCAAGTCCTTCAGCAATAGCTTTAGAAGTATATAAACCTTGTAATGGATTGACTGCAAATTCATCTTTAAAGAATGGTGCTAAATAATCATCAAGTTTTACTATCTCTTGGTTAGGTAAAGCTCTTTCAGCTTTTAAATTTTTAACATCATCTAACGTAAAAAAGAAACCTTCTTCTCCAGGTCCACCTTGTTTTAAACCACCAACAACATCTCTCTTAACTTTTTCATCGTTCTTTGCTAAATTTTCTAGTAATTCATTTCTTCTAGCAACACTAGATAGTCTTGCCATACCATTGTAAACAGAAAATCTTGGATCTTCCATTTTACCAAATAATTCTCTAAATACTTTACTTCCTTCACCAACAACTTGACTCATCTTTTGACCATTGATGTCACGTTCTACAACTTGTTTAAAAAATTTTTTAGACGTAACATCATCAGAACCTGGTGTTAGATTTATATATTTTGTAAATGGTAATTGTTTTGGTGACTTAGCTTCTACTGCATTTTTTAAAACATTGTTAACTAATGTATCTGCTTCTTGATCTGTCAATGCATTTTTAACTGGATCAAAGTCAGGTGTTTTTCTATTTGCAAATCTATGATATCTTTTAAATAATTCTTTTGCATTACTTACTGCTTCATCAGAAGGTTTGTAATTTAAAAAAGGTATTGAAGATTTATCTTCAAAAATTTGATAAGTATTACCTAAATATTCTTTTGTTCTTTCACCTAATAAACTTTTAAGTTCTGCAACATCTTTTGGTGCATTAGAACTTATATCAATTAAACTTACAAATTTATTTCTTGCTGCATCAATAGTTCTAAATAAATTATTAACACCTTCTTGATCTAAACCTTTTTTTATTAATGTATTAGTTAATGTTTCTTTCGCTTGTGTAGGTATACCTTCATCAAGTTTACCTGAAAACATTGTATCATTTATTTCTTTTAATAATAATTGTTTCTCTTTACCGGTAGATTTATTGAAAGAAGCTTTTAATGTTGGAAACATTTTATCAACTTCTGTGTCAATACTTTTTACAATTCTCATTGCTTCATTCGTATCAGCCATCGTAGCACCTTTTTCTGCCATCTTAGCTTCAAATATTTCTTGTGGTTTCGCGCCTCTCGCTCTTAGTGCAGAAAATGTTTTATTGTAAAATTGATCTAGTTTTGAATTACTAAATTCTAGTCTCTTGCCACGAGTTGCTGCAGCCTTGATACCTTTACCTACACCATACACAATAGGTGTAGTTAGTATTGCTTCAGATCCAAACTTAACTCTGTTTAATAATTTTCTACCTGCATCTTCTCTTCCACCTTCATCAGTTACAGAAGTGAGTTGTGTAGGGCCTGCTTCAAATGCATCACCAATAGATCCAATATCTTCTACGTCAGCAACAAAAGCTTCACCTACTGCACCACCGGTAACTCCAGCTGCGAATCTTGCAGTCTTAGCTTTTTTATTTAATTCACCTGCAGTTCCTAAAGCTTTAGATACATTAGGACTAGCCAGGTTTGCATAGTTACCAACTTTTTTCGCTTTAATTGCTTTGTCTGCTAATTTAGTTGCAAGTTTAAATCCATATCCTCCTGGTACTGCAACTTGTGTGATGGCTTCAGTTAATTTACCAATAGCTCTAGTTCTTGCTACTTCTTCAAATGGATTTATTTTATCAAAAAATTTTTCTACATCTGCTGCAGTATCTGTGTCTAAACCTAAATCAATAAGTTCAGCTCCTAATGATACAACACCTTCTGGAATTTTTATAAGACCTGAAGCAATACCTGCAACACCGGCAACAATGGCATTTGTTTCGCTGCCTTGTTCTTCATCAATAAGCTTAAATGACTCAAACTCATCGTATTTGGTAGTCATTTAGCCTCCTAACCTATGTTTAAAAATGGATTATTGCCTTTTTGTTCTAAAAATTGTGTACCAGGTTCTTTGGTTACAACTTTGTCTGTTGAAACTTTAGGTACAGTTGATTGTTGTCCTTCAATAGACGCTGCACTTAAAGGATCTTGTATTTGAGTTGCTTGACCATTTTCAATTTGTAAATACACATCATATTTAGGATCATAGTAAATACCATCAGGTTTGTTTTTAGATTTTCTACTATAATCAATTTTACCACCTTTTGTTCTAGTACCATCAATATATCCTTGAACAGGCTTACCGGTCTTATTTTCAATAGCTTCTTTTTTCTTTTGAAAGTTATAATATTTTTCAGCTTCAGGTTTTTCTAATAAATATTGTTTTTGAATAATTTCAATATCATCTTGTTTAATACCTTCTTTAAATCTTTCACCTACACCATAAGTAGATTCTTGAATTATTTTTTTAGCTTCTGAATTTACTCTTGCAGCATAATCTTCAGTAGACTCACCTGATTTTTGTGGTCCTACGATAATTTCAGCTTTCTTTTGAGCATCTAATAATTTATTTTCATTTTTAATTCTTGCTAATCTCTCTGCACTTCTTTGTTCGATTGCAGTTTTAGCAGTTAACATTGCAGCTGGGTCTTGTTTTAGTTTGGACATTTCTGCTAATGCTTGTTCAGTAGGTCCTCTAAATGCAGTAGCAATTGCACCTAATGTACCTTTACCTGCACCTTCACCAGATACTAGTCCTAAGCCACCTCTAATTAATAAATTAGCAAGTACATCACTTCTCTCTTGTTGAACATCTCTACCATAACCTGCTTGTGCAGTTTCATAAACATCTTTTAAAAATGGATCATCTTTAATTAAATCCTGCATAGTTACTCTATCACCTTCTTGATATTTTGCTCTACCACCAGATGCTAAAGACATAACACCATTCATAACTTGTCCACCTTTTCTGAACATAGGTCTTTTTAAAATCTTACTCATTTAAAATCCAAATGCTTTTGTACCTTGACCTACGAGTTTATATATTCCTGCTAGTGTTGAAGCTGTTCCTAATGCAGTTGATAACGGACTAGGTGAAGGTGTAATTGTTTGTTGTGTTTGTTGTGGGTATCCAGAAATTAAACCCATTACTCCAGAACCTAAAGCTTGTGTAGCTTGATAAGGTTGATACGCTTGTTGATACGCAAGTTGTCTTTGTGCTTCCAATTCTGCTTGTTGTCTAGCTTGTTGTTGAGAACCTAATGCAGTTAATCCTGCGATCTGAGTTCCAACTGCTGCTGGAGCTTGTTGAGCTAAATTAATTTGATTTAAAAAACCTTGTTGTGCTGCTTGTTGAGCTTGTGTAAAACCCTGTTGTTGTAACTGAGCTTGTAATGCTGCTCTGTTTCTATCTGACTCTGATTGATACACTGCTTCTTGCACCGCGCCTCTACCTTGACCAAACGCGCCTGCAGCTACTTGTTTTGCTCTTAAACCTGGTAAACCTCTTTGAGCTTGTAAATCATACTCTTGTAAAGTTGATTGAATTACATCTTGTTGATATGGAGACATGTACTGCTGATATGCAGTAGGACCTGTTCCTGCAGCTGCTGCTTGTAAATAAGGTTCATAAGAACCAAGTCCACCTGCTAAACTTTCAGCTTGTGTAGTTAATGCTCCAGGACCCGCTACAAATTGCGGTCCATATAATTTTGATACATCTATTTCTTTTAGACCACCTACCGTTTTCGTTAATTCATCTGCATAAGTTTTTCCTAATGCCTCAATAAACTCTGCCGGTAATTGTCGTACTTCTTGAACTTCAGCCATTAAACCCTTCCTCCATTTTCTAAGGTCTTCATTACGTTATACAGTCTTTCTGCACCCTTTTCAACATCTCCATTACCCGCTCCTCTAACTGCATCTGCAGTCATTAC
>Ga0208645_1003653_pt1 | contig 11266 bp, 16 predicted proteins | sample VirMetDEL_Sep_01_FD_184519 | JGI IMG/M metagenome (GOLD analysis project Ga0208645, IMG submission 184519) | Aqueous microbial communities from the Delaware River and Bay under freshwater to marine salinity gradient to study organic matter... | ecosystem: Environmental > Aquatic > Marine >...
TCTTAAAGTATCTAAATGGTCTAGCAATAGACAACGATTACAACAGACAGATTGTACCAAGTTTCTTAGATGAAACTATGGATAGCGATTTGGATATTGTAGTTGACGATAGATTCCCTTGTATGTTAATGATGGCTATGCCCCATTATCACAAGGCTGGTGTAGTGACTGATACTCACGTCAGACTTATGTTTGAAGTGATTGTTAAACGCAGAGATGGTATGCCTTTAGATAAGGAATACACCACAGTAGCAGTTGATGTACCTATGGAAGCTATGAAAATACTTCCTAATATTCCAGATATTAGGTGGATAGACGATAGTGTCACTCGTAAAGAGTGGTTGAACTTATGGGAAGTTGTTGACAAAGACGGGTTGACAAATACCTTTATAAAAGAAATAGAGAATCTCTTAAAGAGAGAAGGAGAAAATAATGACGAGAAAGAGTGAGTGGGATTTACTTAAACAAGTCCTACCAATAACACCAAGAATATTACTTTATGGTATACCGGGAACTGGTAAAACCTATCAAGCAAATAGTCTTGGATTGAAAGAAAACCAAGAGTCTTATGCAATTACATTGTCAGCAGACAGTACGGCTAGTGAACTTATGGGACACTACATAGCTACCGAAGATGGTGGATTTGAATGGATTGACGGAATTGGCGTAATGGCTTGGAAAACTGGTGGTAGATTGGTTATCAATGAGATAGACAAAGCTGGTATAGATGTGATGACATTCTTACACGCTCTATTAGATGACCCAAAATTTGCGAAGTTCACACTTCCTAACAAGGATAAAGAAGTAGTAAGACCTGCTGAGAACTTCCAAGTAGTAGCTACTATGAATGGAGAGCCTGAGGATTTGCCTGAAGCATTAGCTGATAGATTCCCTGTGCAGTTTCATATTAGAGAAGTACACCCAGAGGCGTTAAGTTCTTTACCAAAGAAACTAGCGTCTGTTTACTTAGACCAAACTGAGTCATCTGGATTCTCAATGCGTAAATGGATAGCACTACAACAGCTACTAGATAACGGAATTGATGAAGTTGACGCTGTAAGAGTTATATTCAAAGAAGATTCCTATGCTATCAACGAGGCATTTGGAATTTCTAATGAATAGTTTATTCAGTAGAAGCTATACAGATACACCAACTAACTTACCTTTTATGCTACCAAACTTAGCTTTGATAGGCGATAAGGTAAGAAACTTTAAAGTGAAGTATACATCTTCACCACACATACAAAAAGGCAGACATGATATTAATGTACCAGATTATGTTATCACTAAAGATGAGATAAATAAACAGGTACTATTAAGAGCTTGTCTATGGAGAATGAAGTTGTTTTATAATATGAACTTCAAAAATAAAACTGTGTTGAACTATTCAGCACAGTTGATTTTCTCTTATAGAGTGGCTGATGTTAGAAAACATGACTTGCTTAAAAAGATGTATGGACAACCAAGTTGGGGTGGACGTAGTATATCACGAGAAACTATACAAAAGACTCAAGAAAGAATAGATAGTGGTACATACACTAAAGAAGATAAGCAACTTATGGACTTGTATGACTCACCTACTATTCCCATTGGCTCAGAAGAAGATGTCTATATGTATGTAGTAAGGTTAATAAATGAACTTTATGAAACCAATGACGTACATAAATTCATTAGGGACTTTGTAAAAAAGTATGCGTGTGTTCAAGTCGGTAGTGTCCAAGCTACCAGAATGGAATCTACAATTCTAAATGTAGTTAGAACTAAAGTGGATTTTAGAATGCCCGAACATATTATTGAGCAAGACTCTAGTATTATATTCCAAGCCTACTACACAGCAACAGCTATTGTAAGAGAGGCTCAGTATTATGCACGAAGAATGGAAATTCAAACTGGTGCGTGGAAAAAATACTGGAACGAAGATGATAAAGAGTACAAGCATGGTTGGGTGTATGATAAATTATCTGAAACTCAAGTAAGATACAGAGTCAATAAGATTCGCAGAATACTTGAAGGTAAAGTAAGTAATAATAGACGTAACATTCCAGACGGTTTACCAAGTAAACGTTATGAAGATGATACGCCTCAGCCAGAACAAGAGTATGCTCTTACTTTACCTAAAGGATTGGGTAAGGAATTAGCCCTAGAAGTTATGGAAGATGCTGATAGAAAGCACCAACATCTTGTAGATTACGAACGAGAAGTATCCTCTGGTGTACATGGTAAAGCTAGACTAATACCATTCAAACCAGATGAATCAGTAGACAAAGCTATTAGAGAACTAAAGAAATCTAGTTCCGATAGAGGTGTCGTTCCTAGAAGTATGCACAGAATGGCTACCGATAGAAAGGTATTCAGTAGAAGAACAACTGTTGCAGGTGGCTCTATGATGATTGATTGCTCTGGCTCTATGGGGTTATATAAAGATGACATTAAAGAAATAGTTGAACTCTTACCAGCTTCTAATATTGCTGGTTATGTTGGTTACAACAGAAAAATAGATGACTATGACGGAGAAATACGTGTCATTGCAAAAGACGGTAGAATGAGTAACCATGCTCTAGATAAACTTGACGAATGGGGTGCTAACTCTGTTGACTTAGAAGGGTTGAGGTGGTTAGCAACACAACCAGAGCCTAGAATATGGGTATCAGACCAACAAGTCATTGGTGTTAATGCCGATACAGGACGAAATGATTACCTTGACGGACAGAAACGTAAGGAAATTTCTGTGTTCATGCGTAAGAATAATATTATTCCTATAGAAAATAGGGACACGATACTAAAGGTAGCTAAAAAGCTATCCCTTAAGCACTAGGTAATCTCTCTTACCTATTGCCGTACTAATAAAATTAGGTGGTTAGACTTCGGTTTAGCCACCTTTTTTTTATTTGCTACTACGCATATGCGTAATCATATATAGTTGCAACTAAATCACAATCATGTTATGATTTGCCTATGAGTAACAATATAGAAAATACAGGAAAGGTAGATGTCCAACTTTTATTAGATGAGGCAACTGCAAGAACAAAGAGTGGTGGTGTTAAATGGTACGAAAGACTACCTAAAAACGCCGAGCCATTCATTGAAACATTATCGGACAGGGTAGAAAATCAAGGCGTTAAAGCTAACGCTAGGGTTATATGTGAAATACTTGAAAGAGAGTTTAACTTTGAAGTGTCACGTTCACGTGTTCGTCTTTGGTTAGCAAACATGGAGAAACGCTATGAACAAAAAACCCAAACCGACCAACAATAAAGAACTGCTAGACCTTTTAGCTGAGGCAGAGAGTGATAAAATTGCAGACCTTAAAGATACTAACACTAGGTTATTAAAGCAAATAGATAAACTCAAAGACAAAAGAGCTGATATGGTTGAGGCAGTATATCAAGGTGCTAGAGATGGTATGAGAACTTTACAGTTCCCCGATATACACAAACCGACTAGCAAAAAAACCCAAAAAAAAGAGGAAGAAATCTGCGTCCCATTGATATCAGATATCCAACTCGCAAAGAGAACCCCAGACTACGACACTAATGTAGCTGAGGAAAGGGTTAAACGATATGCAGAAAAGATAGTCAAGCTCACAAAAATACAAAGAGCTACGCATACTGTAGATAAATGTGTGGTGCTTGCTTTAGGAGACATAGTTGAAGGAGAGCTTATATTTCCAGGACAGTCACATTTAATTGACAGTTCTTTATATAGACAAGTAACTGTAGATGGTCCTAGAATCATGCACACTTTCTTTTCTATCTTATTGGAAAACTTCAAAGAAGTAGAAGTATACTGGGTTATAGGTAATCATGGGGCTTTGGGTGGTCGTTCACGCAGAGATTACAACCCTGAGACAAACGCTGATAGAATGTTAGGCAAAATATTAGACACTATGTTCGCGGGAGAGAAACGCATTAAGTTTCATATCCCTGAAGGCGTTGACAATCATTGGTACACAGTAGCTGACTTAGGCGAAAAGGCTAAGTTCTTTTGTTTTCATGGAGATAACATACGTGGTTCAATGGGTGTTCCCTTCTATGGATACAATAAAAAAATACTAGGTTGGAAAGCTCTTGCAGCAAATGGATTGATGGAAGACTTTACACACGCAGTAGCAGGACATTACCACACACCAACATCACTATATATTAATGATGTTCGTCTATGGGTTAATGGTTCTACTGAGAGTTATAACAGTTATGCACAAGAACAGTTAGCAAGTATGGGTAGACCATGCCAGTTTACGTTGTTTGTGAAACCTGATAAAGGAGTTACTGCAGAGTATCTAGTACAACTAGAGGAGTAGATTATGTCACATATATGTATGTATTGCGGAAAAGCATTGTTTGTTAAGAGAGCTGAGTTAGTTTGTCTTAACAGTTTATGCAAGCTCTTTCGTAAAGAACAGTTTAAATTGACAGATATACCATTAAATTCAGAACAAGTATAAAATATACAAACGATTAGAAAGGAGTGTTCGTGGATAAAGAAACACAAAAAAAATTAATTAAGAACTTCCCAAAAGAAGTTGTAATGAAAGCCCCCAAAGGTAAGTATGGAGACTATGTTCCTCATCACATATACACACAGAGGTTAGTGGATGTAATTCCTGGTGGGTATGACTACACATACGAGGTAGTTAGGGGTGCTGACAATAGTATCATAGGTGCAAAGTGCAAACTGTACATTAAATCAACAGACCAAACTATAGAAGAAGTTGGTGATGTTGATATGAACGCAGTCAATAGAAACATTACAGAGAGTGAAATATTAAAGCTCGCTGTATCAGACGGCATTAAAAGATGTTGTATGAGACTGGGTATCGGACTTGAATTATGGACAGGTGGTGTCTCTGAAGAACATCATTATGCAGAAGAAGTAGAAGCAAAGCCAACCACTAATCGGGAGACTAAAAAAGCAGAGGTGGTCAGCACTCCTGCCTCTGCTCCGTCTCCTAAAGTAGAAACAATGGTCATTATTACTGAAGGAACTATGACACCTAAGTGTCTAAGTTGCGATAGTGAACTATGGGATAACAGACACGACAAAGCTAGTGGTAAAATAAAGCCTACATATCCAGATTGGAAATGTAAGAACAAAGATTGCGACAACGGTAACCCTAGAATATATTACATTGATTCATTTGCTAACGATAAGAAAGCACCAGAAGAATGGTATATGCCAGAGATGCCTAAAGCAAAAGACCTAGACGATTTGGAAGAGGACGTAGCTCCCTTTTAATTAAAAAAAGCAGAAGCCGAGGTAGAAAGGATAACACCCTCGGCTTTGCTATTTGAATTACTTACTTGGTTTAACTGGCTTTGGACCAATTTGTTTTTTAGCAAACTCTTTTACTACTACTAAAGCAGCAGCACCGCCTGATAAGGCAGCAAGTTGTACAGCATCTGCGTCAACACCAACTAAAGGTGCGACTGTAAGAGCTGAAATGAATGCTTCAACAAAAGTCCATACAGTTTTACTAAGAACATCTTTATATTCTTTGCTCATTGTATACTCCCATGTATCATTCCAAGGAGTCCACCACACGTTTTTTTTAAACGTCCCGTCAGAATTTCGTGACCTTTTTAACTTCTCAAACATTATGTTATTATTCTACCTTCTAACATTGCATTTGTTTTAATAACGTTACCATTTATTTCTTGGAGCTTTTCATACACACTATCAGCTAGTATCATATGGTCTTTAGCTTTGTTATCTTCCGCAGGTTTTTGTTCAAGCAATTTGTTTATTGTTGTATATTCTATAGTAACTTTTTTTCCTTGTAGTAATTGACCTGCAACTTTTGAATACATTTTTTTGTACGCTACTGAACTTGAGCCGACAAACCCGTCTTTAGATATCTCTAGGTCTTGTTGTGTTTCACCTACAATTAAACAGCCTGATGTATGTTCATCAGTATTTCCTGTGTGTATAAGTATATAGGTAAAGTTAGGTACATCTTGTATATGCAACATACCATAATGTGCATTCTTATATCTCTCTGAATACTTTGCGTGAAATCCACCTGTCTTTCTAAACTCTATATTGTATTTGCCCTCTGGTATGCAGGTTTCGTGCATAACTTTAACTGCTTGATACTGGTCTTCGAGTGTATAACATTCAAAAATACCATCTATAAACAACAGTCCATTCGTAGCATCTTTGCCGAACTGTGTTCTTACAACTTGTAGTTTCATTATTATTCCTTTCTAAAACTAATGGTCAGCAACCATATAGCTAGAGTAATAACTGTAGCTAATCCTGTCACTTGTTGAGCAGAACCAGTCAATGTTAGTGTTGCAATAACTAAACCTACCAAAGTCCAACTAAGGTTTAATGTTTCTTTAATTGCTGATACTAACCATGACCATAACTTCTTAATCATTAACTTCTCCTAAATATGAAAGCTGCCATACTAGCTATTCTAGTCAAAATAACTGGGACTACAACCTCTTGGGCTTTTTCCTTTTGGTCATTAGTCATGTCATCACCTATGTTTGCAATAGTTATTTCACCTAAGTTATCAAAATCTACAAAGGTTTCTATAGGATTTTCTATGAATGACTCATAAGATATCTCTGTTACAACATCAGCTAAGGTGTAATTCTCTACATCAGTATTTGCTACAGCTCTAGCTACATATTCCTCTACAGCTTCAGCAATAACCTCGTCATCTTTAACTGACTCAGCAATGATAGCCACATCTGCAGTTGCTACTTGTAATACTTCAGCAACAACTTCAACCTGTTCTTCAGTAAGCTCTTCAACATCTGCAATAGCTTCCTCAACAACAGCCTGAACTACCTCTTGTACCTCAACAGATACTTGGTCTAACTCTTGTACACCAATGTCATTAACTTGTTCAATAATTTCTATAGCTTCTTCAGTAGTAACTTCTTCAACAACTATATTTTCTACAACAGCAGTAACTTCTTCAGCTTCAACAGCAATCTCTTCTTTTGTAAGTTCTACAGGTTCTTTAACCTCTGCTTCAAGTATCTCTCTGTCGACATCCTCTTCAATAATTTCCTGTATTGGCTCATCCAAAACTTCCTTTGTATCCTCTTTAATCTCTTCATCTACAATCTCCTCTATTGTTTCATCTTGTATTGGTACATCATCCACGATTTCGGTAACGATATCTTCCAAATCAAATTCAATAATCTCGAACTCAATAGGTTGTTCTTCAAACTCCACAACTTCATCTTTAGATATCTCCTCTTGTGGTGGGTCGAGTACAACAACATCATCCTCAGGAATGATGACTTCCACATCTTCTTTAATTTCTTCAACTATGACCTCCTCTTCTATAATATCATCTTTAATATCTTCTTCAATAGGTTCAGGTATATCACAATCACCGCGTTCTATTTGTGCGTTGGTCATAAAACAACCAAACTCTTCCTCATTAGCAACACGCTCTTTATCTCTATCAAGAGTTCCATCATTAACATCTGCTTGTGTATAGGTCTTATCAACACCTTCTACTTTTTCATCTACGATAATTTCTTCAGGTGTAGGTGGAGGTGGTGGAGGTGGTGGAGGTGGTTCAACATAAACAGTTGTAGTTGGTGCAACATACTGTGTAGTTTCAAAGTTATTACTGTCACTATCTGTACAGCTTTCGCCATTTTCTATGTCGCCACATACACTAAATGTCCAATAAAAAGTTCCTGTTTGTATATTTGTGTAATCTAATGTGTATGTTCTAGCAGCAGTATCTGTAATAATAACTCTATCCCAAGTAGCATTGTCATAGCTGTAATTAATATGAAATTCGTTTACTAAAGTATTTCCATCTGTATATTCCCAAGCAAAATAAACATCTTTGCCTTGATAATTTACTGATACATTTGTTGCGTCATCAGGAACAGCAGGTGGAATAGTAGTCGTTGTTGTAGTGGTAGTTGTAGTAGTAACTACATAAGGATTACAAGCATCTGTTCCTGTAGGTGCAGACCAATCTGTTTGATTAAATTCAAAAGATACACCTGCATAAATGTTATAAGACACTTCATTAGTTAGAGTAGAAACAAGATTATCTGTTTCGTTGTTACTTCTAATTCTGAAATAAAAATTCACTCCTGCTAAGTCATCAAAGTAATACTTCAAATCATCATTACTAAATGTATAGTATTGCCAAGTATTATCTTGATGACCAAAAGAAGTAGTAACACAGAAGCTATTTGTTTCAGTTACGCCACTACTTGTACTAAAAAATATCGTATAGTTTTCTGGTGGACTATCTTCAAATCCATCAGAACCTAATATACCAATGGTTATAGTTCCTGCTGCATTATCTGTTGTAAGATTTTGACCATAAGCAGGTTGTGTTGGAACATGGTCAGCGAATACAGGTAAAGGTATTAATAAAAAAAGAGCTAAGAGTATCCTTAGCATTATTTACAACAGTTCGCTTCTATCCACGCAAGTCTAGTTTGTATTTCTCTAACTACATTTAAGTCTTGGTCTTGGTCTATAAGTTGTGTTTCAAGACGCATAATTTGTTTTTTAATATCGTCCCATTCCCATTTTTCAATTTGAACATATTGATTAGTGTCATTAGTTATTTCTAATTTCTGCACTTTTTCAAATAGTACAGCTATATCGCCTTGTACGAATGTGCTTTCTTTAAGCATTTCAAAATCTACTTCGACTTGATTCATTCTGTTATCTATGCCTTTAAGCGTGTCAACGATTTCAGTAGCAGTAGATAAACCTGCACCAATAGAACCCATAAGAGCTATAGCTGTGGCTATTAAACCTAGATTATCTTTTATCTTAGACAGCATTACATTACAATAGCTGCTACAACTCCACCTATTGCTACAATGAGCATTAATACTTTATAAAACTCTGCCTTATCTAACTTAGCATCTAGCTTATCTTCTATTTTATCAAGTCGTTCAATAACCATATTGAGAAGTTCCTTTTGGGTATAGCCATTGTTGTCTGTCATTTATGGTAAATCCTCATGCGTCATCCAGTCCCACTCTTTATCTAATGACCGATTATCTAAGTCCCAACGACTTAGTTTTTTAAGATATAAACTAATTTCTTTTAAAAAATAGCCGAGTAAAAATCCAATTATAAAATCCATAAGCAGGATTATAACAGATGCTTTGGTCTTTTAGATAATATACTAGGATATATTTTATTTATTTTTTTTCTGTATTTAGTAATAGCAAAAATATTTTCTTCGTAATCTAATATTTCCTTACTAGCAGTAATTCTTTTTAAATTTACAGGTTTATTAAATATAATTTTAAGCATTGGTTTATCAGTTCTTATAGTAAGTTTGCTTGGTTTCTTTTTATTTTCTTGTATATAAGCAGCATTAACTGGTCGTAACCAACCATAAGGTTTAAATACACCAGAAACAAACTTACAATTTTTAGGATTTAAGTAATCACTAGGTACAATCATTAACTCTAAATCTTTATCATCAGTAACAAACTTATGTATATCTGTTAATTGCAAAGCTACTCTACCATCATTAATTATTTGAGTAACCAATAATTGTTTAATCATTTGATGTACTTCATTATTAGTATGAAAGTTAGTTGTATCTATGATGTATTTATATTCAGGTTCTTCATATTCGTTTATAAAAAATTCAACATCAATATCAAACATTGGATAAACATTAAATACTCTTTTGTTTAAACTTGCAACTGATGGACAACCAGTACTGTATTGTGTATCTTCAACAATATCTTGTATTAAAGATTTATGAATAACTTTATCTTCTTGTCTAGTTCTATGAAAATATCCTACTTTAGTAGGTTTAGAATAATTTAAAAACAGTTCCACCATATTGTAATTATACTACTTAACTAGGACTATGTGTGTCCCATTGTTGAGTTTCTTCATTCCAGGTTTCTGTCCAACCTAATTCTTTTTCTTCTTCAGTTAAAACTGGAGGAGTAGGTGGGTCATAAAACCAAGTAGAAGTATTAAGTGTCCAACTATCAAAAGGTTTAGGTGTAAAGAATACATCATTAACAGGGTCATAAGTATAACCTATTGCTGCATAGTTTCCTCTAAAAGGTGTTCCACCTAATAAATGCTGATTGCCATTTGTATTATAAGAAGTTCTTTTACAAGTTAAACCTTTTAGATTTCCATACCATTCTTCCCAATCAACTACATTTCCATCAGGGTCTAAACTATCTTCTTCAACTCCTGTAATAACTTCTACTACAATATTGTTTTCATCTAATAAAGCATAGTGTGCCATTATGTCCAACTCACATTTCCAGTACCTGCTGTACACTTAATGTACTTATATCCATTTCCTAAATCTGTTTCTGAACCTGCAGTAAGTCCTGCACCAACTGAGATTGTGTAATTGTCAGGGTATCTAAGAATAACAATACCTCTACCACCATTACCTGAAGCGTTGTTACGAGAGCCACCACCTCCACCACCTGTATTAGCAGTAGCTGAACCTGCTGCCCAACCAAAGCCCCAAACTCCTAGACCTCCACCACCATCTCCACCTGGAACATTAGCGTTGTTATCCGAAGCATCAGTACCACCTGCTTCTCCTGCACCTCCACCTCCACCTGCACCACCTGAACCATTGGAAAATGCACCACCACCACCACCATAATAAGTAGCTGAACCATCTATAGAACTTTGAATACCATCTCCACCTGACCTTTGATTAGTAGAACCACCATCAAAACCTTCATTAGCAGTACCTGTACCTTTTGCACCACCACTTGATTGTCCTGAACCTGAACCACCATTTTGATTAGAGTTACCAAACTGGTTACCTCCACCACCGCCACCTTGACAAGTTACGCTTAGTCCTGTAGTAGCACAAGTTAATGAACTGTTACCACCTTTACTTGCATTAATATAAGAAGTATAAGAACCACCACCTGAAGAACCATTACCTACTGTTACAACATAGTTTTCTCCTGTTAATAAATCTGCTTTAGGTTCAACAGAACCACCACCACCTGAAATACTATCGCCTTGATAAGAAGTTCTTAAACCACCTGCACCACCACCTGAACCTGATGGAGTTCCACCTCCACCACCTCCTGCAACTATTAAATATTCAAGTACTTGAGATGTAACTCCTCCTACGAAACCAAATCTAGCTGAAGCTAAAGGCATTTAGAACTCCTGTACTGCGTTTAATAGTGGTGTTCCTGCGTTTATAAAAAGTAGTGATACAACATCTGTTTTATCTACTGTAGTCGTCATTGTATATCCTGCTGCTGCTGCAGTCTTAGCTGTTAAATCTCCTCCACCATTT
>Ga0208645_1003656_pt1 | contig 11263 bp, 10 predicted proteins | sample VirMetDEL_Sep_01_FD_184519 | JGI IMG/M metagenome (GOLD analysis project Ga0208645, IMG submission 184519) | Aqueous microbial communities from the Delaware River and Bay under freshwater to marine salinity gradient to study organic matter... | ecosystem: Environmental > Aquatic > Marine >...
GGTTCTCTAATAGTTTTTGATCTAACTTCGTTTTTACCATCGTGTCTAATTTCATCAGTTTTTTTAGTGACACCATGAGCACTTTCTAAACCTTTAAATATATCTTTTAATCTTTCTAACATGTTCCCTCAAGTTGAATTAAATTGGGCGCCACAAACGTAGCGCCCAAATGTGGCAATTATCTGTTTTGTTTATCCATGCTATCATGGAAATCTTTAGCTCTTTGATAAAGCTCAGCGTTTTCAACTGGTCCTTCAGACTCTACTGAAAAACCGTACCACTGATTACCTTTACCAGAGTTTAATACAGAACTTAGTTTGTAAGAATATGCAAATGATGCAGGTGTAAATGACCCTTGTTCATCTTTCATAGTCTGAGACATTTGAAGTGACTGCCATTTTCTTGCAACTTTGCCTTGAGATGCACTCATAGAAATAAGTGCAGTTTCTGCTTTTCCATCTTTACCAAGTATAATTACAAAGTTTTGATGTACAGTTAAAATGTAATTACCATTCTGTAATCTATCTTTACCACCATCTTTAGTAGTCTTAGATAAAATATCAGAGTCTGCAGGAAAGATTTGTTCTGGTCTACCTGAACCAGTACCAAATTCTGCCCACTCTTGGTATTCCATTTTATAGTAACAAGGAATTACACTAATTCCTTCATCACCATCATACAGTTTTTTAGTTACTGTATTTAAAAACATTCCAGGTTCTGCACCTTCTACGTAATTTTGATTACGTTTCTGCGCTTCTCCTGAACCGTTTTGTAAAAGTTTTAAGATTGGTAATGCAAGAGATTCTTGTCTTACGTTCTCAAAACCTTTTGAGGCATCGTCTCTAAATAAAATAGTAGACGGTGTTTGTGCCGCTTTTTTAGTTGTTACATTGTTTTCCATGTTTAACTCCTTTTTATATTTGTACGGTTACCCACGTAAGTTTTAAAGCAATCAGGAAGTTCGATTCCAGACTCGTTACACTCCCTGACTACTCCTTTAAGGGTCTGAGGATGTACGCCTACTTTCTGGACAGGTTCGTATCCTTGACCTTTTGCAAGGACAGCATATTGTGCCGCCTTGTTATCTTCGCCACGACCAAAGGTAACGGTAATATCATTTTTAATAATATCACCTCGACCGTTTTCACGAAGCCATTGAAAAGCTGCATCTTGATCAACAATAGATGCACTATAGAAATTAGAGACTTCAACAGTTTCTCCATCTTTCAGCTTTAATTTTGTAATATTCATTTCTTCCATCATTTGAGGAATTTCAAATTGTGAAAGTATGTTTGCTTTTTCTTTTAATTTTTTAACAGAAGCTTCTGCGTTTGCAATTTCATCTTCTAAATCTTTTAGTTGTTGTACTTTACTTGCTAACTCATTTGGATTAGCAACTGCTTTCATAGCATCAACTTTATCTTGTCTAAAATTTACGTCACTCATAATATAACCTTTCTCTTTCTTTCTAATATAATCCTACAAACTAAATTGTCAAGAGGATTCTTTTTGATACAAATCAATTTCAATTGGATAGTACCTTCTTTCTTGCTTGTCCCATTTTAATAATTTATATTTTCCATTTGTAATATCAGAAACTATTGAACATGCAACTCCGATAATTGCAGGATCCCCTGTAAGTAGTAAATAATCTTCAGGTGTATAATCTGTTAATAATTTTCTTAATTTAAAAACTAATGGACCCGCACTTAAAATAATTTGTGCGTTCTCAGGTAATAAAACTTTTAATTCTCCGAATTCAGATGCGCCTATAATATTTATTTTAGGACGACCTTCTCTACTTCCAGGTACATCCTGGATTACATAAACTTTATTTTTCATAATTTCTTGACTTCTTGTATACTAAATGATAGAGGGTTTCAACAGAAAGAAGAAAATAATATGAATTATAAATTTAAATCAAAACCTTTTGAGCATCAGCTTAAAGCATTAGATATGTCATGGAATAAGGAAGTATTTGCTTATTTTATGGAGATGGGTACCGGTAAATCTAAAGTGCTTATAGATAATATAGCCATGCTTTATGATAAAGGTAAAATTAATGGTGCGTTAATTATTGCACCTAAAGGTGTTTATAAAAACTGGTTAGAAGCAGAAATACCAAATCATTTACCCGATCATATAGAAAAGAAAATTGGTTTCTGGCAAACTAAACCCGATGCTCCTGATATGAAATCTATGTTTGAAACAGATGAAGATTTACATATTTGTATTATGAATGTTGAAGCTTTTTCAACTAAAAAAGGATTACAATATGCATGGAAATTTTTAAATTGTCATAGAGCTTTAATTGGTATTGATGAATCTACAACAATAAAAAATCCCACTGCAAAAAGAACTAAGGCTATTTTAGATTTAGCAAAGTACTCTAAGTACAGAAGAATATTAACAGGTTCTCCTGTGACAAAATCACCATTAGATTTATTTAGTCAATGTCAATTTCTAGATCCATGGTTATTAAATCAACAATCTTATTATGCTTTTAGAACTAGATACGCTATTTGTAGAAAGATAAATGTATCGGGTAGACAAGTCGAAATAGTAGTTGGTTATAGAAATTTAGGTGAACTATCTGAAAAGATAAAACCTTTTTCTTACAGAGTTTTAAAAGATGATTGTCTAGATCTACCTAAAAAAACTTTTATGAAAAGAGTTATACAGTTAACTGATGAACAAAAGAAATTGTATAAACAAATGAAAGAACAGGCTTTAGCTATGTTAAATGGTAAGATGACAACTACTGCAACTGTAATTACTCAAATGATGAGACTCCATCAAATTACATGTGGTCATTTCAAAGCGGATGATGACTCTGTTCAAGAAGTAAAAAGTAATAGATTAACTGAACTAATGAATATACTTGAAGAAGTTGAAGGTAAGGCTGTTATATGGGCCCACTATAGACATGATATTGAAAGTATATATCAAGCTTTAGAAAAAAAATATCCAGGTGAAACAGTTACTTATTATGGTGACACTACTACTGAAGATAGACAAAAAGCAATTAAAGAAATACAAAACCCTGATAGTAAAGTAAGATTTATCCTAGGAACTCCACAAACTGGTGGATATGGTATTACACTAACTGGTGCTAGTACAATGATTTATTATTCTAATGGTTATGATCTTGAAAAAAGACAACAATCAGAGGCAAGAATAGATCGTATTGGCCAAGAAAGACCTATGACTTATATAGATATAATTGCTGAAGAAACTATTGATGAAAAAATTGTAAAAGCTTTAAGAGATAAAGTTAATATTGCAACTCAAATAATGGGTGAAGAACTTAAAGAGTGGATTTAAAGTTTTTCAAATAGTATAATGATAATAGTAAACATACCCGCTACTAAAGCAGTCATTGCATAACGCATATGATTTTTAATTTCTTTAATATCGTTTTCTATTCCTGAAATTTTTTGATGAGTTTGTTTTTGCATGATACGACAAAGCTTTTCGTGAGATTCTATTTTCTCTAAAGCTAAATCTTTTTTAGGCATTACAACATTCCCAACTGTTGTAAGTATTGGTTATAATATTGAGCTACTCCACCTTGTGGGTTTTCTCCTGCTTCTTGAGCTTGAATAATGTTTTGTAATGGATTGTCGTTTCCTTGATTTAAAGGATTACCATAAGCATCTATTTCACCTGATAATCTTCCTGACATATAGTTTTGATAAGCTTCTTCTAATTGTTGATCAGACATGTCAGAAACGGTTCCATAATTTAAACCTTCTATTTTACCCGCACCTATTACATCTCGAAAAAAATCTCTGTTTCTACCTGTAGTAAAATCTGAAAAATTTTGTATGCCTCCCTTTAAAAGATTTCCTAAAATACCTGTAAGACCAAAATTTGGAATATTAACTTCAGGTCTAAATTTTGTAAACCTATCCATAGTTTGTATATTTTTTAATCTATTGTTTTCCAAACCACTTGCTGTATTTGCTCCACCATTATTAAATTGATCTGTATTTCTATCAAAACCACCGGCACCTCCAGTATCACCTGGCCCTGGAGCTACACTCCCACTTCCCATTCCAGTAGCACCTGCACCTAAGTCAGCGCCACCGCCTTGAAAGTATTTTCTAATTGATGTTATTCCTGGCATTACATTAAACCTCTTTGTCTAAGACGTATTTGTTGTTCTTCTGGTGATAATAACGCCATTTCTGTTGGTGTCAATCCTTGAGCTGTGGCTAATTGTGTTTCTTGATTAATAATTCCTAAATTAGGCATAGGTGTTGGAGGTAATGGTGTTTGTGCTAATGGTTCTTCTGTAGGTAACATTTCCATGAAATCTATTGGATCAATCACATCATTAAAATTCATATCTAAATTTAAACCTTTTAAATTATTTAACACAGCTCTAATTGCAGGTCTTGCTTGTTCATAAGGATTAACAATACCTATATTTTGTTCTATTTGCCTAAACTCTTTTCTTATATTATCCGATGGAACAAACGGAGAAAACTTAGCTCTAGTTAATCTTCTAAAATCATTTGAAAGTTGTCTTTCATTAAATTCTTTTCTAATATTTCTAGAAGGTGCACCTAAAATATTAGCTGCTAATAAATCTTTTCTCATTTCTTTTTGAACATTAAATCTAGCTTTGTTAGCTGCAATAAATCTTTGTAAAACATCTTGAGGAGTTTTAGGTCCTCCTTTTAAAAGACCTTCATCACCACCTGTAAATAATCTACGCGATTCCCTTAATCCTCTTTGATAATCTGCTAATTTAAAACCAAGTGATTTAACGGGATCTAATTTTACTACACGGAAACCAGCGAAACCTGTTAACTCATCAGGTAATTCAAAAAATTCACCACGTTTAGATGGTTTATCTGCAGCAGCTTGATAAATTCTATTTAGGGTTGGATAAGAGAAAGGTAACATTGCTTCTGCTAAGTGTTCTATTGAGTTTTGAACAACCTGTCCAGGTTCAGTTTCTAGTTGTGTTTCAGTCCAAATTTGCTGACCTTCTCGAGTTCGACCTCCTCTTAATGTTAAATCTACTAACGCTTGTGTATATATTGCTTCTGATATAAATGGAGAAGCAAGTTCACCAGCAGCTTCATACATTCCTCTTAACAATCCAGGCATCAATGTTTTTTCATCTGTAATACCTTGTTGAACATTATTTAAAACAGTATTAATAGGTCTAATAGCTGTGTCGTAAGCATTACCATGACTAAAGTCTACATATTTTAAATCTCCTGTTTCTTCATCTCTAACAGGTAGTATTGTAGAATTTTTTGACCATTCAGGCAAATATCTACGCATTGCATCTATTTCTTCATTTGATACATCGTATAAGGCTTGAAATCCTTTAGTAAGACCATACGGAGCAACTCCTAACACTGTAGTAAGTCCCAATAATCTTTTATATCCAATCGATCTTAAAGCAGGATCATTTATTTCTTTGATAGCTCTATGTGCAATATTAGTTGTAGTTCTTAATATTTCTGATGGAAATGACATAAATGTACCAAGAGGTAAACGCCTTAGAGCTCTAACTGTATCAGACACATACGCATAATTAGGCACAGTGTTTCTTACAATATCAGCCGCTTCGTTGTCTAATAAATCATCTGTAAATTCTCTACCTGCTTTTGTAAACGCATTTTTTAATCTTGATCTTTCAACTGCAAAGTTTGCTATCTTAAATAAATCGTCTTCCGCGGTATATAAATCTTCTGCAAACTTCATTCCTTTTTTTGCACCTCTTATTGTACCACCAAAAAGTTTTTTACCCATTGATTCTAAAGGTTTATCTAAATTTAAATTTTCACCAAATCGAACATCTTTTAAAAGATTTTTTATATCTCCTAATTGCACTTGTGAATTTACTACACCTAGTTTTAATAGTTTTCTATATTGTTCATTTTGTTCTGCAGTAGTTTTTCCAACCTGTAAATTACCAAAAGCTTCTTTAAAAGCTTTTCCAACAGTAATTGGATTTTCAAACATAATACCATTTGCTGCAGAAAAACCTGTCGCAGAAAATAAATTTCTAAAGTGTGTGACCGGTGATAAAATTGTTTTAGCAACTTGAGCTGCTCCTTTTGGAGCTAATATTAAATTTCTATACATCCAAGTCCCTAGCTCCTCGATACCAGTTGCCCCTTCCCTTGGTTCAAATAAACCTTTAAATGCTCTTGAGCTATCTCCAAGAGCTTCTGCAATTGCTTTAGATGTGTATAAACCCTGTAATGGATTCACTGCAAAATCATCTTTAAAAAAAGGTGCTAGATATTTATCTAATTCTACTATTTCTTGATTGGGTAATGCTCTTTCAGCTTTTAAATTTTTTACATCATCTAAAGTAAAAAAGAAACCTTCTTCTCCAGCTCCTCCTGCTTTTGCACCAGATGATACATCAAACTTTATTTTATCATCATTTTTTGCCAAAGACTCTAGTAATTCGTTTCTTCGTGCAACACTCGATAATCTTGCCATGCCATTGTATATAGAATATCTTGGATCTTCCATCTTTCCAAAATAGTCTCTAAATATTTTACTTCCTTCTCCAATAACTTGATCTACTTTCTGACCATTTATATCTCTTGTTACAATTTGTTTAAAATATTTTTTAGTAACAACATCATCGGCTCCAGGTGTTAAATTTATATATTTAGTAAAAGATAATTGTTTAGGTGATTTAGCTTCTGTTGCATTTTTATATATATTATTAACTAACGTGTCTGCTTCCATATCTGTTAATCCATTTTTAATGGGATCAAAATTAGGATTTTTTCTATTTGCAAATCTATGATATCTTTTAAATAATTGTTTTACGTTTTTAGTTGCATCATCTGTTGGTTTATAACTTAAAAAAGGTATAGAAGATTTGTCTTCAAATATTTGATATGTGTTACCTAAATATTCTTTTGTTCTTTCACCTAATAAACTTTTTAATTGAGCAACGTCTTTAGGTGCATTTGAACTTGCGTCTATTAATGATGTAAATTTATTTCTACTAATATCTATTATATCAAACAAGTTATTAACACCCTCTTGATCAAGACCTTTTGCTTTTAATATTTCTTCTAAAGATTCTCTAGCTGGAGCATTGATAGGTTCATCTAATTTACCAGAAAACATTGCTTCATTAATTTCTTTTAAAATTTTTTGTTTTTCTATTCCCGTAGATTTACTAAAAGAAGACTTTAAAACAGGAAACATTTTGTCTACCTCTTTGTCTATACCTTTAACTAATTCCATTGCTTGATTAGTATCAGCCATAGTTGCGCCTTTTTCAGCCATTTTGGCTTCAAAAATTTCTTGTGGTTTAGCACCTCTTGCTCTTAATGCAGAATAAGTTTTATTAAAAAATTGATCTAGTTTTGAGTTACTAAACTCTATTCGCTTACCTCTTGTCGCTGCAGCCTTAATTCCTTTTGCAGCTCCATACACAATTGGAGTTATTAATATAGATTCAGCTCCAAACTTAGCTCTATTTAATAATTTTCTAGCAGCGTCTTCTTTACCACCTTCATCTGTTACTTCTTCAAGTTGAGTAGGCCCTGCTTCAAAAGTATCTCCTAAACTTCCAATGTCTTCAACATCAGCAACAAAAGCTTCTCCAGCAGCTCCCCCTAACACACCCGCTGCAAATCTTTTAGCGTTTGATCTTTTATTTAAACCCACTGCAGTATTAACTGCTTTAGAAAGATTGGAACTAGCAAGGTTTGCATAGTTACCTGCTTTTTTTGCTTTTAATGCTTTATCAGCTAATTTAGTTGCTGCTTTAAAACCAATTGTTCCAGGGATAGCAACTGAAGTTAATGCTTCAGTTATTTTACCAATAGCTCTATCTTCTGCAACTTCTTCAAATGGATTTATTTTATCAAAAAATTTTTCTACATCTGCCGCCGTGTTTGTATCTAAACCTAAATCCATAAGTTCAGCTCCTAAAGATACAACACCTTCAGGTACTTTTAAAACACCTGATGCAATTCCAGCCAAAGCTGCAACTATTGCATTTGTTTCACTTCCTAATTCTTCTTCTGCTAGTGTTAGAGGTTCAAATTCGTCAAATTTTGTTGACATACATCCTCCTATCTAAATCTTTGAGACTCTGGTCTTTGTGCTATAATTTGAGTTTCCTCTTCAAAAGAACTAGGTCTATTACCCATTCCTCTTGCGTTTTGTGTTAATCTTTTTTCTTCAATAATTTCTTCTCCAGGTTCTACTTTAATTGAAGTATCTTCAATAGTGGTAGATGTAAATGGATCAGGTATAATTGAAGGTCTACCGCTTTGAATTTTTACATAAGTTTTATTAGTGGGATCTAAATATATTCCATCTGGTAAAGATTTAGCAGCTGCACCATAATCTAGTTTTCCGTTTTTAATGAAGCCAATGATAACACCACCTCTTGCTCCAATATCTAAACCAGTTGCCTCTTTAACTTTTTTAGAATTTTGTTGAAATTCATAAACTGCCGCAGCTTCGGGAAAAGATAAATCTTCTTGTTTTTGAATAACTTCTATCCTATCCATTTCTTGAGCTTTTTTAAATCTTTGACCAACTCCAAAACTTTTTTCTTTTTGTATATCTCCCGCTAATTTATTTATTTGTTCTTGTGATGCATCAGGTCCTAAAATTACTTTTGCTTCTTCAACAGCCTTAGCTAGATCTTCTTTATTTTTTAACATTTGTAATCGTTCTGCACCTTTTTGTGCAATAGCTGTTTTAGCAGTTAACATTTTAGCAGGATCTTGTCTTAATCCCTTCATTTCTGTTAACGCTTGTTCAGTTGGTTTTTTAAATGCAGTTGCAATAGAACCTAGTGTTCCTTTACCTGCACCTTCACCAGATACTAAACCTAAACCACCTCTAATTAATAAATTAGCAAGTACATCTTTTCTTTCTCTTGCTACATCTCTACCATAACCTGCTTTTGCAAGTTCGTACGTTTCTTGTAAATACGGATCATCTTCAAGTAATTTTTCAAAATCAACAGCGCCACCTGTTTCGTAATTATTTCTAGGTGCAGCTAAAGACATTACACCTTCTTCAACCTTACCACCTTTTCTAAACATGGGTCTTTTTAAAATTTTACTCATTACTACCTATTTAATTAAATTATATATACCAGCGAGTGTTGATGCAACTCCTAGCCCTGTCGATAATCCTGATGGTGATGGTTGTATCGTTTGTTGTGTTTGAGCGGGATAGCCTGAAATTAAACCCATAACACCTTGTCCAAGTTGTTGAACGTTTTGAAAAGGTTGATACGCAGTTTGATATGCAAGTTGTTTTTGTGCATCAAGAATAGCTTGTTGTTGAGCTTGTTGACCAGCTCCTAATGCGCTTAAAGCACTTATCTGTTGACCTGCTAATGCAGGAGTAGTTCTTGCTAAATTCATTTGTTGACCAAAAGCTTGACTTGCCAATTGTTGCGCTTGACCAAAACCTTGTTGTAATAAATTTGCTTGTAGCGCAGCTCTGTTTCTATCAGATTCTCCTCCATAAACTGCTCTTTGCACACCTTCACGTCCTCCACCAAAAGCTCCTGCACTGATTGCTGATGCTGCTAAACCTGGTACACCTCTTTGCGCTTGAATATCATATTCTGCTAAAGTTGTATCAATAACATCTTTTTGATAAGGAGACATATATGCTTTATACGCATTAGGGTCTGATAATCCTGCAGCTGCTTTTAAAAATGGCTCATAAGAACCAATTCCTTGTAAAGCTAATTCTTCAGCTTTTTGAGTTAAAGCTCCTGGACCAGCTACAAACTTCTCTCCATAAAATTTAGATGGGTCAATATCTACTAATCCTTTTCCAGCAAATTGATCTGTTCCACCGTAAGCTTTTGTTAATAAATCAGCAAAAGTTTTACCTAATCCTTCAATAAATTCTGCAGGTAGTTGTCTTATTTCTTGTACTTCAGCCATTAAACTTTTCCTCCATTTTCTAAAGTCTTCATTAGTCTATACATCTTTTGTGCACCAGTTTCAATGTTTCCATTACCGGCTCCTCTTACTGCATCTGCAGTCATAACAAACTCATTTTTAGACAACATTGCAGGAACATCGTCTGCTTTTTCTTTAATTCCTACAGGAACAAAACCACCTTCTTCTCTATAATCTCGTTCCATTACACCTGCTTGATTAGTTCTCATTATACCCATAGGCATGCCACCATCTGCTTTTTTAGTTCTAATTTCAGCCACTGCTTCTTTTATTAAATTGTTCGCTTCTTCTAAAGATAAACCATAATTTTCCATTAATTCTTTTCTTTTTGGTTTAAAATATTGATTAATCATAAAATCTTTAGTGCTCATTGTTTCTGTATCTTCTAGTTCACCATCTTCTCTAGGTAAACTTCTTACTGCCATCATTGTTCTTGCTATTTCAGTTGCTGCTTGTCTATCAGCATCTTCAGGAATAGGGTTATATGTTGTTGTATCAATTTGTAATCCTCTTGGAAGATCTTCTAAATTATTATCTGTTCCACCTTCTTCAAAACCAACTCTACCTCCTGTAGCTAAATCTTGTTTAGCTGCATATTCACCTAATTGTGAATTTGCAAATTCTTCTGCTTCTTCTTCACTAACCTCTTTATTTATATTTTGATAGTATTGTTTTATGTATTGCTTAACAACAGCTGGATCTCTTTGATAAGCTCTTTGTGCTTCTAATGGACTTCCAAATAAAGAAGTTAATAAAGCAGATCCACCTAATATTTTTCCACCTGTTTTTAAAATATCACTTACTCCTCCACTCTTAGTAATTCCTTCAGCTAAACCTTTTAATGAATATTGTGGACCACCAGGAGTTTTAGAAAATAAACTAGCGCCGGGTAAATTAGTCATACTAAAACCAGTTGGTCCTCCTCTAAGTAATGCACCAAAACTACCGCCACCTAATTTAAATCCACCAGCAGCTAATAATGCTGCCTTACCTAAATCAGAAGACAATATATCTTTAATACCACCAGTAACACCTTTAACAGCTTTTTTAACTTTTTTAGCTATACCGCCAAATAAATATTTTTGCCTGGTTTCTAAATTCATGATTCCACCTCGGCTTTGTAATTGTCTATACATTTGTGATCTTGATATCGCCATATTCTTATTAAAATTTTATGTTAAGGCAGGTATACAAACCTGTAAATGCTATACTTTATTTGATTTTTTTGTCAACGTCAACACGTTTTAGAGCTTCTAATTGATCATAAAATCTACCACAATACTGATGCTCTCCAACATGGGTAATGTAGTCTAATGCAT